>Ga0181535_10001075_pt1 | contig 37021 bp, 27 predicted proteins | sample PEATcosm2014_Bin_44_FD_119774 | JGI IMG/M metagenome (GOLD analysis project Ga0181535, IMG submission 119774) | Peatland microbial communities from MTU Mesocosm Facility, Houghton, MI, USA - PEATcosm2014_Bin17_30_metaG | ecosystem: Environmental > Terrestrial > Soil > Wetlands > Peat | place... | reverse complement strand
GGAGTTTCATGCGCAGCGGGTCGGAAACACCGGTGGGGGGCTGACAAGAAACAAAAATGCAAGTTCAACAAAACGCGATGTCGTCATGAAGTTCTACGGACTCCCACCCATCGGACAAAAACAGAGACGTCCGATGGATGGGGCACAGTTTCATTCCCCGCGGGTCGGTGAAGCCGGTGGGAGACTAAAAAGAAACCGATTGGCAGTGTATTGGACAATCCGAGTAAAGCGGATTAGGCGAAGGCAGCAAGTTAGCCTCCGCTGCGCGGAGATGGCAAGTTAGCAAGTTGGCGTGGAAGCTTGACGGCGAGGTTTCATCCCTTCGCGGGTCGGCTTCGCTGGTGGACGACTGTTACAAAGGCCGCCACGCACGGTGTATGATCCGGTGCAGCCAGGCCCTTTTGAGGGGCCAGCAATCGAAAAGCCTCAAGCTCTGCCGGAGGATATTTACTGCATAGGTGTATTCGATGTACTCCGCTCAAGTTCTCGATCATTTCGAGCATCCGCGTAACGCTGGAGTTGTCGCCGCTCCTGATGCGGCTGTGCAGATTGAGAATCCGGCTTGCGGCGATGTGCTGAAGTTGACGCTCAAGCTTTCTGGCGATCGGATTGGAGAAATTCGCTTCCTCGCAAAGGGTTGCGTTTGCTCGATGGCTTGTGGTTCGGCGCTCACGGAGTTGGTTCAGGGCAAGACGATCGAACAGGCAAGGGGACTGGAGAGAGACGAGTTGATTCGAGCAGTGGGCGGATTGCCTCCTGCCTCAGTACATGCCAGCCACCTGGCGATGGATGCTCTCTCTGCGGCACTCGGGCAGCTTAACGGCAAGGTTTAGCGCGGCTTCAAGCCTGCCGCAGACAATAGCGCCGCATATTCTTCCGGCGTATTTACATCCACACTCACGAGGGAATCAAGGACGGGCACAGACTCGATCATCTGCGCATTTGCCCGCTTGATCTCTCTTGCGTTGCTGGTGACAGGAGCCTCCAGAAACGCATCGATGAGTGCGCGGCCCGCTAACAGCGGATGTCCACGCCTGCCGTTATTCTCAGGCGCCACACCCCATTTGCCGCGTGCGAGCGCCTGGTCAAACGATATGCAAAGTTTGTTGAGACTTGCCGCGCTCAAGGGAGGACAGTCGACCAGCGTAATCATCGCCGCATTCCAGCCGCGCGCTAGAGCTTCATGCAAGCCGACTTGCAGGGAGCTGAACTGTCCGCGGTCGGGGTCTGGATTTCGAATCATCGACGCGCCGTTTGCGGCAATGACCGGAGCGATATTTTCGGCATTCTTTCCGGCGACCACGACGATTGCTTCTGTATAAGGCTTCAGAGAGGCGATAGATGCAGAGAGGAGCGTCGCGCCAGTTGACTCAGCGGAACCGGGCGTAACAGTGGGCCAGGGCAGCAGAGCTTTGTCACTTCCCATGCGGCTGGATGCACCCGCCGCGAGAATCACGCCACACACGCTGCGCTTGCTGTCCATGAGGCAACGATAGCAGAATCAGGGCGGCGAGCTAGCTCAGCTTTTCAGCTCCACTACAACTGCTCTGGTGATCGGCCGTGGCGTCGGCGCTGAGAGCATCCATAGCACCGGCCTTGTACTTGTGGAACCAGCTCATGTGTGGCAAGGAGCGCTCCGCATTGCGGCGGATACCGATAAGTTCGGCTACGATGGCGATGGCAATTTCCTCTGGGGTAATTGCGCCAATATCCAAACCTACAGGGGAATGCACCCGTTCGAATAGCTCGGGCTTCAGGCCTTCTTTCGTCAACTCGCGAAATACGGTGATGGCCTTTCTTTTGGAACCGACCATCCCGATATACTTTGCCGGAGTTTGTACCGCCCAGCGCAGTACGCGCATGTCGTCGCGGTGTCCACGCGTGACTATGACGATGTAAGCGGACTCATTCGGAGTGATGCCGGACAATGCCTGGTCGAAATCCTGGGCGATCACCTCTCTGACTTCGGGGAACCGGTCACGGTTGGCGTATGCGTCGCGATCATCGGCCACGATCACGTCGAATCCGGCGCGCCCTGCGGCCTTGGAGAGTTCGTATCCCACATGGCCTGCGCCGAAGATGTAAAGCAATGGCGTCGGCAAGATCGGTTCGACAAAAATGTCCAAGGTGCCTCCGCAAACCAGGCCGGTGTCGTACTTAGGATCCTGGTTCAAATCGAACGTGAGCGTCCGCGGTTGTTCGCTCTCGATCACTTCCCGCGCGGCCTGCCAAACCTCGGCTTCAACGCAGCCGCCGCCGATGGTGCCAGCGATTGTGCCGTCGTCGCGCACCAGCATTTTCGCGCTTTTGAAGGAAGGGATGGATCCACGCACGTTGATGATCGTGGCTACGGCTCCTTTGTGGCCAGCTTGCTGCAACTTCACGATCTCTTCGTAGATGCTCATTGATCTCGATTATTGGATTCGCGGCATGGTAAGTCAAACAACGGCACTGTTGTCGCCACCTCGTCCGCGATCACGAAAACAGGAGATCGAAACAGCTCTGGTTCAGTCCAAGGAGGTTAGAGCAGATTAAGGACAGGTATAGAGGAATCAGGGTTCCTTCCGCAGCCTGCATGGGCCCGCAAAAATTTATTTAGCGCGACAACTAATCCTTTAGTTGAGCGTCTATAGATTGTATGGAAGATTTATCAAAGTGAATTTCCATTGGAATCAATGAGTTAAATATGCCGCCAAAGAAATCCAATACGCTGACTGAGGCCGAGCTAAGGCTGATGAAGATTCTGTGGCGCCGTGGAGAGTCGGCGGTGAACGACCTGGTCGCCGCCATGCCGGACGGCGAAACCCTGGCTTACAACTCGGTGCTGACCACCATACGGATTCTTGAACAGAAGGGCTACGTGGAGCATCGGCAGGAGGGCCGCGCGTTTGTCTATCGACCCTGTGTTGCCGAACAGGAAGCCAGCCGCTCGGAAGTCCGACACCTCATGGGCCGCTTTTTTGGCAACTCACGCGAGCGGCTGCTGCTTTCGCTGCTGGGCGACGAAGAGATTTCGCCTGCGGAGTTACAACGGCTGAAAGATGCAATCAGCAACGCGGCTCCCGATGCCGAGGAAGAGGTGTAGCGGATGGAACTGACTGTCTACATTTCAGCTCTGATTCATGCATCGATGGTAGCCGTGCAAGGTGTAGTGCCTGGTGGTGGAGATGCGCTGTATGCCGCCTGCCGTGCATTCTCTCAGCAGGCTGCGGCCATTGCCGTGACCGCCGTCTGGCAAGGCGCGACTGTTGCATGCGGACTGGCAATCTGCCTTCATCTCGCGCCGCGCACCTCAGCGGAACACCGCTTTACCGTCTGGGCGGCAGCCTTCGCAACGATCGTCAGTCTGCCCCTGCTTGCACTCATTTCAGGTTTTCAGGGCACGATGGTTGCTAACGCTTCCGACCCAGCATCAATGGCCGCGCCAAGGCCGTCGTTGAGCATCGACGCTCGCTGGGGTCTGTTGATCACCGCGCTTTGGGCGGTTGCCGCGCTCTTCCGCGCCGGTGATCTGGCACTTCATTCGTTCCGTCTTCGCAAGCTGTGGAAGGATGCGATCCCGGTTGAAGTGGATGGCGGTGTTGATTGGTTGCCGACTCCGGCAGCTTCCGCCTGGCGCCGCGGGTCCGTACAAGTCTGCACCACAACAACTCAGCAACGCCCGAGCGTGATTGGTTTCTTCAAGCCGCGGATCCTTATTCCGGATTGGCTTTTTGCCCGCCTCACTCGGGGCGAGCTCGAGCAGATCGTGCTTCACGAGGCCGAACATCTGCGCAGGCGCGACGACTGGACGAATCTCTTTCAGAAACTCTGCCTGGTTCTGTTTCCTCTCAATCCCGCCCTGGTGTGGATTGAACGCCGTCTTTGCCGCGAGCGCGAGATGGCTTGCGACGAGGGTGTCATCCGAATCACGCGTGCACCGCGCGCCTATGCCGCCTGTCTTGCCAGTCTTGCCGAGCGCGGCATCGAGCGCAGAGTTGAGGCTCTTTCGCTAGGAGCCTGGCAGCACCGCCCCGAGCTTGTTCACCGCGTTCACAGCATTCTGCGCAGCAAGCGCACGTTGGGGCCCTTGGGCGCTCATGCCTTGTTGGGCGCGTTTGGTTGCGGACTGCTTTTCGGCTCGATCGAACTGGCGCGCTGCCCGCAGTTGATTGCGTTTGTTCCTACGCGAGATCAGGATCGGAATGGGTATGCGGCCGATGCAACTGCGCCGGTTGTTCCGCAGGTTGAGCCAGTGCAACTCAGCAAGGCCGCTTACGGACCGGTTCGGAGAGCTGGCGCTGGTCAAGCTCTAACTGGAATTAAGGCGACGAAGACTGAGGCTGTTCCGTCTGCCGATCCCGATTCCGAATTGGCTGATGAGCGAGACTCCATTCAACATACCGCGGTGAAGCAAGACGCTGCGCTGGTCCGTGAGGCGTCTAACAGATCGAACTCTCGCTTACCGCAACCGGTACTGCTCAAAGCAGAAGTGCCCAACTCAAATCCGGCTTCAGCTCAGGAACAGCAGTGGATTGTCCTCACTGGTTGGGAACAAATCCAAGCCTCGAGCCAAGACGCGGGCGTGACGGCGGACTATGAGACTGGCGCTATCGCGAGCACGAGAAGCGATGCACAAAACAAAGATGCGAAGAGCGCCCAGCCAGGCCCGCAACAGGCGAGTCATATCACAATCACACGATTGATTCTGAGGATCTATCCAGCAAGTTCCATCTCCGCGCAGGCTGCTACCGCATCAACGCGTGGCGGCTGGATCGTGTTCCAACTTTAACCAACAAAATCAACCCCCTGGAGAGGTAACCATGCCAGTTTCAACTAATTCATTAGTAGCAAAAGCAGAGAAGTTCGCAGCTCCCCTCGGCGCAACTGCCGTGCTTCTGTTCGGCTTGGCGTTCGCGGTCGATCACAACATTGCGCACGCAGCCGGCGGCGCCGCAATCGGAACTGCCGCACCAATGGACGACAGCAGCGTCTCGTCTCTGGTTGCGCTCGATAACGCGGTAGAGGCTGTTGCGGCGCGCGTCACTCCTGCTGTCGTCAATGTCTCCGTAACCTCGCGCGCTACTGCAGAGAACTCCGGAGACGACGACGGTCAGAACTTCGGCGGATCTCAAGGCGCGATTCCTCCGGAGTTCCAATGGTTTTTTGGCCCGCAAGGACATGGCCAGGGCCATGGTCAGCCGATGAAGCCGCCGGCGCAGGTCGCGCACGGCATAGGCAGCGGCATCATTGTCTCTCCTGACGGCTACATCGTCACCAACGACCACGTCGTCGAAGGGGCCACGCAAATTCGCGTGACGCTGAACGATCGGCGCGTGTTCCCTGCGAAGCTGGTGGGCGTAGACAAGCTGAACGATCTCGCTGTGATCCGCATCGACGCGAAAAACCTGACCAGTATTGCCTGGGGCGACTCGACGCGGCTGCACCCCGGCCAGACCGTGCTGGCCTTCGGCAGTCCTTTCGGCTACTTCCAGTTCTCCGTGACACGCGGCATTGTGAGCGCGCTCAATCGGCCCAATCCGTATTCTGACGATACACGCAAACCCGGCGACTTCATCCAGACCGATGCGGCGATCAATCCCGGCAACTCCGGTGGGCCGCTGGTCGATGCGCATGGCGAGTTGGTCGGCATCAACACCTTCATCATCTCGGGCAGCGGCTCTTTCGCTGGCGCCGGTTTCGCCATCCCCTCGCAGATCGTCAAGGCTTCGGTTGATGCCCTGATCAAAGAGGGCGCGGTCCATCACGGCTACCTGGGCATCAGCATGAACGATGTCACGCCCGACAATGCGAGCTTCTTCAACCTGCCTGACGCTACCGGCGCCATCATCAGCCAGGTCACGCCGGACTCACCCGCCGGGCGCGCCGGCCTGAAAGGCGGCGACGTGCTGCGCGAGCTGGACGGGAGAAAGATCGTCAATGGGAGCGCGCTGCAGGTTGCAGTCACAGAGATGTCTCCGGGCAACACGATTGCTCTTGGGATTCTCCGCGACGGCAAGCCGGAGACGATCAAGGTCACGGTCGGCGAATTCCACGGTGACACCGAAGTTGCGGAGAACTCGGGCTCAGGGCCGGCGAAGGGCGGAAGGCTTGGGCTTGCGGTGGCCAATCTGACGCCGGACCTGCGCCAGCAACTCAACATTCCGGAGCAAGTGAATGGCACGGCAATTCAGAGCGTCCGCCCTGCGAGTCCGGCCGACGATGCGGGCCTCGCGCCCGGCGATGTGATTCTTGAGGTCAACCGTCACGCCGTCCAAAGCCCCGATTCGTTTGCGAGCGAAGTTCACGCTGTTCCGGCGGGGAAGGACATTCTGCTTCTGGTTTGGTCGAGAGGCGGCGCAAGTTACCGCGTAGTCCATCCGGCACAGAACGCAGAGAGCGGCATGTAAGCAGGCCGCGACAACGGGCCGCCCGCTTGGGAAGGAAAGCGGGCGGTTTGAGGGCGATGAGGCTCACTTTTTGGGTATAAATCCCGCATAATCGGTCATGGGCGCTGGAGGTTTGTTATAACCGGGCCCCCGGCTCTGCCGGGGCGCGGCTGTAATTGGTGCCCCATCCTCGCCATTCTGAGCGAAGCCGAAGAACCTGCTTCTTGATATTTTGTGGCCAAGGTGGGGTAGTCAGGCTTGTTCCGCTTCGAGGAGTTGGCGCTTGCGGTCGATGCCCCACCGGTAGCCGGTGAGGGAGCCGCTTGCGCCGACGACTCGATGGCAGGGCACCAGGACGGAGACGCGGTTGAGCGCGCAGGCGCGGGCCACGGCGCGGGTTGCGTTGGGGTTGCCCAGAGCGGCGGCCAATTGGCTGTAGCTGCGCGTTTCCCCGCGCGGGATTTGACGCAACGCCTGCCAGACGCGGAGTTGAAAGGCCGTGCCGCGCAGATCGAGCAATTCCGTTGGGGGCTGGTTTTGGACGGGAGTTTTTCCGGCGCCAACAACGACCGCGATGGCTGCGTCCACCAACTTCGAGAGAGATGGATCGCGGTGCAGGCCAGCGAGCGGAAACTCGGCGCGCAGGCTGGCTTCGGCTTCGGCCGATGTGGCGGCGAGCGCGAGCCAGCAGAGGCCGCGGGCGGTTGCACCCACAACGATCCAGCCGAAGGGTGAGCGGGCGGTGGTGAAAGCGATGCGCTCGCCTTTTCCGCCTTTGGCAAAACGCGCGGGCGTCATGCCGAGTTGCGCGCCCTCGTAGGCGCGGCTCGATGAGCCGAAGCCTGCTTCATAGATTGCATTGGTCACGGTGTCTCCCTGCTTGAGCGCGGTGCGGAGCAAGCGGGCGCGGAGTGCGCGCTGGTAGGCGAGAGGGCTAACGCCCATCTCGCGTTTGAAGAGGCGCTGGACGGTGAAGGGGCTGAGGCCGGCGACGCGGCCGAGTTCTTCGAGGCGCACGGGGCGGTCGAGATTGGCTTCTATGTAGGTACGAATCTTGTCCAAAGGGATGGCCGGTGCGGCTGTGGGATGGCAGCGCTTGCAAGAGCGGAAACCCGCGGCCTGCGCCTCGGCGGCGGTGCGGAAGAAGCGTACGTTGGCACGGAGCGGGCGGCGGCTTGTGCAACCGGGGCGGCAGAAAACGCCGGTGGTTGAGACGGCGTAGAAAAACTCGGCGGCGGGGTCGCGGGCGAGGAGCTGACGCCAGGCGGCTTCGGGATCGATTGCCTCAGGGTTGCCTGTTCTGCTTGCGCGGGGCTTCTGTGCGGGTTGGAGCTTGCTGCTCATGGAAACCATGGTCGCCCATCGGACGGCTTGGGCGCTATCCGGTTCTTGCGCGCAATTCGGAATTCTCTGCTTGGCGCCTCGCCTGCTACGCATTCCCCTTGAGTACGGCGTCGGCGCGGAGGAGGTCTTCTTCTGTATCGACGCCGATGGTGTCGCGGGGGGCGGCGGCTACGTAGAGGGCGATGCCGTTTTCGAGCAGGCGGAGTTGCTCCAGGCGCTCGAGCTTTTCAAGAGGCGAGGGCGGCAGCGAGGCGAAGCGATCGAGAGCGGCTTTGCGGTAGGCGTAGATGCCGAGGTGCTTGCGGTAGCCGGTGAAGCCGGTGCGGTCGCGGTCGTAGGGGATGGTGGCGCGCGAAAAATAGAGGGCACGGCCGTCGAGGGCGGTGACGACTTTGACGGCGTTGGGATTCTGAAACTCTTCGGGCGGGCAGGGAACGGCCAAGGTGGAGACCTCGACATCGGGGCGTTCGAAGAGCGCGAGCAGCGGTGGAAAGAAATCGGGCGTCAGGGTGGGCTCGTCGCCCTGGATGTTGACGTAGATGTCGGCGTCGATGTGGCGGGCTACTTCGCGGACGCGGTCGGAACCGCTGGGGCATGTGGGCGAGGTCATGACTACGGGAATCGCGCGCTCGCGGCAGACGGCGGCTACTTCGTCGGAATCGGTGGCGACCACGACCGGGTCCATCAGGCCGCTGGACTGCGCGGCGCGCCAAACCCACTCCACCATGGGACGGCCGGCAATGGTCCGCAACACCTTGCGGCTCAGCCGGGTGGAACTCAGCCGCGCCGGAATGACCGCGGCAATACGAAACGTACTCATGCAGGCGAGTTTACAGGAGTGGGCGGGTGGAATTCAGCAGGGGCCACATAGAGTGGCTAAACAGGCAAGGAGATCCCCCTCCTCTGCCGGGGTGGCAGTAGAAGTTTTACATTTACGAGAGTCGTCCCAGAGGACTTTTTTGGGGGGGGGGAACCGGCAAAGATGAGATGGTTTGTGCGAGTTTTTTGCGCCGTCCCTCCGGGACTCCGGCTCGATCCTGGTGTGGACGTTTTCCCCACGCTGAAGCGCGGGGCTAACCAACACTGCGCCTCCGGCGCGGATTTCAGGCTGGAGTGAAGCACTACGCTTCCCTTGGTATTGTGCGCAGCTTGGCCCCTTTGAGGGGCCACAAACCGTAAAGCCTCGGCTCTCTCAAGGAGCAAAATCCGTTTGCTCCTTCCCTTATTGTCCAGACCATCGGTCTGGTACCCCACTGCCGGAGGATACTTGTTCAGAGGTCCTTAGCTCAGGTTATCGCGCGTCGCGGACGCAGCGGAAGCCGATGCCTCCGGAGCGGTCGTAGCCGGGGGCCATGAGCAGCAGCTTGCTGTGTTCGTCGTTGCGATAGGCCTGGGGGAAGTACCACTTGGAGCCTTGCGGATTGTAGTACTCTCCGCCGCGGAGGATGGCGGCACGGGTGTGTTCGTCGGTGAACTCGTCGGTCCATTGCCAAACATTGCCAACCATGTCCATAACGCCGAAGGGGCTGGCACCCTGGGGATGTGCGTCGACGGGGTCGGGGCCGGTCATGGCGCGGCCTGTGACGGGTGCTGGGACGATGGCGGGCTGCCAGAAATTTCCCCAGGGATAGAGGCGGGTGTCGGCGCCCTCAGCGGCAAACTGCCACTCCCACTCGTGAGGCAGGCGCTTGCCGGCCCACTTGGCGTAGGCGCGGGCGTCTTCAAGGGAGACCCAGGTGACGGGGCGGTTATCCCAACCCTCGGGATAGATGCCATTCTTCCAGTCGCGGAGGAAGTTGATGGGGTCGGCGGGGGCGTAGCGGGTGGCGTCGAGGAAGCGATTGAACTCGGCGTTGGTGACGAGGAACTTGTCGATGAAGAAGGGGGCGACCTGCATCTGCCTCTCGTGGAAGCGGCGGGGGGAGTCTTCCCAGGGGTACTGCACATCAACGCCGGGATCGCCGCCGCCTTCGATTTCAGTTCCTTGCACTTTGAAGACGAAGTCGCCGCCGGGAATGCGGATCATGCCTGCGGGCGCTTCTGCGGCGGGGGCGGTTGGCGGGATTTCGACGAGGGTTTGTGGGAGGATGGTGTGCTGGTGCGAGAAGGAGGCGAGGGGCTTGGCGGTCATCGCGGCCATGCGCTGCATGAGGGACTTGATGGCGCCGGTGGGCTCGCCGGGGGTGGCGAGGATGGCGGCGTAGCCGTTGGCTTCGATGTCGAAGCTGAGGACTGCGGACTGGGTTTCGGTGTCAGGTTTGAGTGCTTCAGGTTTGAGTTCGAGGCCGTGGTAGAGGTCGAAGTAGCGCATGCCGGGGGCGAGGGGGACGGTCATCTGGCGGCCACCGATGGTGTAGCCGGTGCGGTTGACGATGGTCCAGACGGTTTGCTGGGCGAGGGGCCAGCGGCTGGCGTAGACGCCGTAGTTGTGCATGGGATAGAGCGGCTCCCACTGCGGGCTGACCAGGAAGGGCGCGACAGCGCGCTCGATGGCGGCGACGCGGCGCGTGGCTTCGGCGTCGCGGGGGGTGATGCCGTTCCATATGCCCCAGATGTTTTCCCAGCTCTCCCAGCCAATGCCGTTGAAGAAGGCGAATTGGAGGTCGTTGGTTTTGTCCCAGGCCCAGCGGTCGCTGATGTTGACCATGTGGCGGGTCTCAAGCCATTTGTACCGGTCGACCATGGGGACGAAGGGGAAACCGTATTGTCCCCAGGTCATGACGTTCCAACTGAGGGCTTCGTCGCTGGGGCTTTGCTCGGGTTGGAAGACGAGGGGGTGGCCGATGGCTTCAGCGGCGAGGGAGAAGCCGAGGGGGACGCCGTCCTGGGTGTCGCCGTTGACGCCGTCGGCGCCGATCTGCTTCATGAGGGCTGCAAGGGCTTGCGGCCAGGGCTGGTCGGGCGGGTGGGTGCCTTCGTCCCACATCATCATGGGGAAGAGGACGCGGACACCGCGGCGATGGAAGTCAGCAACCATTTGGCGGACGCCTTCGACGCCGCCGGGGAGAGACTCGACCATCTGGAGCTGGTTGCGGTCGTCGATCCCCATGTTGGGATAGGTGGCCCAGACGAGGACGGCGTCGATGCCGCCGTAGCGCCGGTCGAGATCGTCGAGGTAGCGGTCGACGGTGTAGCGGTTGGTGGAGGGGTCAAAGAAGTAGCGGTCGTGGACCATCAACTGCGGCTGGATGAAGCTGGACTGGGTCCACTGGAAGGCGGGGAGGTTGTAACGGGAGGGATCGTAGGCAACGCGGATGCGTCGCTCGGTGCGCCAATGATCGATGTCGCGGAGCCAGCGGTCGTGGACGTAGGGAGTGCAACCGGGCTGGAGAGCAAAGTCCGTGGCGTGAAAGAGGAGGTCGCATGCGGGCGGGGGAATCTGCTGTTCGTTGGGCGGGTAATGCGTGTCCTGGGCGGAGGATGCGAGGGCGAGGGCGGCAAGAAGGATTCCAAGGCTCAGAGTGCGATGCATTTGATGAGGGTCCCCTCTTTGGTGCGCCAGGTTTTTGAGCGCGTTTCGAGAATGGATCGGTAGATGTTTGTTGTAATCCCTCAGGGGCTAAAGCCCATGTTGCTCTTGCTGAATTAATGTACGGGCTGAAGCCCGTACCCTTCAAGGTGAAGCGTGGACTTCGCGGTGACTCGCTTCCCGGAGAATATTATCCGCGCTCGGCGAGGAAGGCATCGACTTCGGCGCGGGAGGGCATGGAGGCTTGCGCGCCGTGCCGGGTGACGGAGATGGCGGCGGCAGCCGAGGCAAAGCGGGCGGCGGTCCAGGGGTCGCGGCCTTCGAGGAGCGCCACGGCAAATGCGCCGTTGAAGCAGTCGCCGGCGGCGACGGTATCGACGGGCTGGACGGGGAAGGATTTGACCCACGCGGCCTTGCCCCGGACGGCTACGTAGGAGCCCTCTGCGCCACGCTTGAGGACTACGCCTTTGAGGCCTTTGTCCAATAGTTGCTGCGCGGCGTCTTCGGTGCGGGATTGATAACTGAGGTAGGCGGCGGCTTCGGTTTCGTTGGGAGTGAACCAGGTTATCTGGTGGAAGACGGCGTCGGGAAGCGGGGCGGCGGGAGCGGGGTCGAGGATGACGGGGACGCCGGCTGCCGCGCAGAGGGCGAGGGTGTAGGCGACGGTTTCAATGGGCAGCTCCAACTGGCAGAGGACCATGCCGGCGGAACGGATGAGGGCGGATTGGCGGTCGATGGCGGCGGGGTCCATTTTGCCGTTGGCTCCGGGGATGACGACGATGGAGTTTTCGCCGTTGTCGGCGATGAGGATGGGGGCTACGCCAGAGGGGCCGGGGATGCGGGCGACGGCTTCGGTGTGGACGCCGGAGTGGTTGAGATTGTCGAGGAGGGCCTGGCCGAAGACGTCGTCGCCGACTGCGCCGACCATGGCGACGGGGTAGCCGAGGCGTGCTGCGGCGACGGCCTGGTTGGCTCCCTTGCCGCCGGGGGTGGTGTCAAAGCCGGTGCCGATGACGGTTTGGCCGGGGACGGGGAGTTGGTGGGTGTGGGCGACCAGATCCATGTTGATGCTGCCTACGACGACGATGGGCTTGCGGGGGATGGTCATGATTTGGGCCTCAAGGTAACAGCGTAATTCGAAACTGGAACAAGTTCAGCGAGTCAGGCCCCGCTCAAGCGGGGTTAGCGAGTCAGCAAGTCAGCGGGGATCGGCGATAGACATAAGTACCGTGGTCTCTTGCAGAAGCTAAAAAGAAATAAAAATGCAAGTTCAACAAAATACGACGTCGTCACGGAGTTCTACGGACTCCCACCCATCGGACAAAAAGTCGCCGCGGCGACACGTCCGATGGATGGGGCACAGTTTCATCGATCGCGGGTCGGCGAAGCCGGTGGACGACTAATACAAAGGAGCCAGGGCGACGGCGCCGAGGCCCAACAGGAAAAAGATGAACATGAAGAACAAAAGGATTTTGGAGGAGCGGGGAGCGCCGGCGAACTCGCGCCAGATGAAGACGCCCCAGAGAGCCGAGATCATGGTGGCTCCCTGACCTATGGAGTAGGAGACGGCAGGGCCGATGGGTTTGCTGAGTTGCGCGACCGAGGCGACGAAGTTGGCGACACCACCGATGCACCAGATGGCTCCGCCGAAGAGGCCGGCAAGGTGCCAGCCGAGAGGAGCGCGCCAGTAGCCGGAGCCGTCGACGGGGGGCTTGCCGTCCAGCGGCTTGGCCATTAACAGCAGGTTGGCGGGAATGGTGGAGAGCAGGACGCCAAGGGCAAAGTAGAGGGCGATGGCGTAAGGGCCGGGGCCGGGATGGGTGGCATTACCGAGGCCGTGGGTTGTGATGGGATACCAGCCGCCCATGAGCAGTCCGCCAACGAGGCTGAGGACGATGCCGCGGGTGGTTGCTTCTTTAGCGTTGGATTCCCGTTTGCGGTAGGCGGCGGCGTCGAGGACGATGGCGACGGTGACGAGGGCTACTCCGGCAAAGAGAAGCAGGGGGTTGGCGGCGGGGCTGACGAGGTAGCTGGAGACTGCGCCCACAACCAGCGCGAGGCCGATGCCTACGGGGAAGGCTACGGCGAGGCCTGCTATATCGATGGCGGCGACGAGAAGCAGGTTGGCGATGTTGAAGACGATGCCTCCGGCGATGGCGAAGAGGATGGGGCCGAGAGGAGCCTGCGCTACGTCGGCGAAGAAGGTGGGTCCGGCGTGGCCGAGGGTTCCGGCGGTGAGGCCCCAGACGACGGCGGCAATGGTGAGGCCGAGGGCATAGTCCCAGTAGAAAAGCTGGAAGCGGAAACCGGGGCACAGCTTGAGCGTGTTGGCCCAGGAACCCCAGCAGACCATGCTGAGGATCATGAGGAAGAGTGCGGCTTGATAAGTTGCGGGAAGGAGCATGTTGCGGGCCTCGGTTGAGTGGATGTGCGCGAACTAGGAACCATAAGGCTTTTGGGGGTGGGGGCGCAAATGGGTGAGCAGCTTCAGGATCGAGATGTGTGAAATCAGGGGATGGTTTGCGAGGCGGAGTGCATGGTATCCCACCCTAGCCGCGGTGAGGCTGCGGTAAGGATGGGGCACCCGGTCGTATGCCGGGGCTTGAAGGGGGCGACACGGGGAGTTATTGCTTAGCGGCTTTAACGGCTTCGGTGAGGGCGGGGAGGAGTTCCATCAGGTCGCCGACGATGCCGTAATCGGCGACTTCAAAGATGGGGGCGGCGGGGTCGCGGTTGATGGCGACGATGCACTGGGAGGCCTTCATGCCGACGAGATGCTGGATGGCTCCGGAGATGCCGGCGGCGATGTAGAGCTTGGGCGCGACGGTTTGACCGGAGCTGCCGACCTGGCGCTCGATGGGGAGCCAGCCGGAGTCGCAGATGGGGCGGGAGGCGGCCAGCTCCGCGCCGAGGGCGGTGGCGAGTTCTTGAGCGAGAGGGAGATTGTCGGCGGAGCGGATGCCGCGGCCTACGCCGACGATTTTTTGCGCCGAGCCGAGATCGACGGTTTGGGCGGCGTCGCGGAAGGGGGCGCTGGGACGGGTGCGGATGGCTTCGGGCGCGATTACTGGAATGAAAGGATGGATGGTGGTTGTGCCGGCGGCAGGCGGGTCGGGGCGGAAGGCTCCGGCCTGGATGGAGAGGAAGCAGGGGCCGTCGCCTGGATGACGATAGGCGGCGTTTACTTTTCCCTGAAAGAGCTGGCGGGTGAACGACGGGCCGGCGTCGATGGATGCGATGTCGCCGATGAGCACTTGATTGAATCGTGCGGCGAGGCGCGGTACATAGTCGCGGACTTGGTAGGAGTGGGGGAAAAGGATGTAGGCGGGGTTGAGCTTGCGGATCAACTGCTCGAACGCGGGCACGTAGGCGTCGGAGGTGTAGGGGTCGAGGAGCGGGTGCTGCACGGCATAGGCGGCGGCGGGCGGCGGGCCGGAGGTTTCAGCGAGGGCCGGTGTATTTGTGTCGCCGACCACGGCGGTTTCGAGGGGAAGGCCGGTGAGGACAGCGAGCTGGCGGCCGGCGGCGAGGGCTTCGAATGAGAAACGATTGCGGCCGAGGCCGCGCTCTTCCTGAACGACAAGGATGCTGCTCATAGGACGTGGGCCTCCGTGCGGAGTTTTTCTACGAGGGCGGCTGCGGCTTGCTGGGGCGTGCCGGTGAGCATCTGCGTGGATTTCTTTTTTGCGGGCAGGGTTAGCTGTTCGAGGACTGCGACGGGGGGAGCGGCAGGGACGAGAGAGTCGGTGGTGAGTTGCTTGACTTCTTTCATCTTGGAGCGCTTGATGCCCATGAGAGTGGCGTAGCGGAGCTTGTTGCCGCCGGACTGGATGGTGAGGACGGCGGGGGTGGGGAGTTGGATGGTTTGGAACCAGCCTTCTTCGAGTTCGCGTTTGACTTCGATGCCTGAGTCGGTTTTTTCGACGTGGAGGATGAGGGTGGCGTGGGGCAGGCCGAGGAGTTCGGCGACAATGACGCCGGTTTGGCCTTGGCCGAGATCTTCCGACTGGAGGCCGGTGAGGAGGAGGTCGGGGGCTTCCTGCTTTGCGGCCTCGGCGAGGAGGCGGGCTACAGAGAGGGCGTCGCGGGAGGCGAGATCGTCGCAGAGGATGTGGATGGCGCGGTCGGCGCCCTTGGCGAGGGCTTCGCGGATAGTGGGGCCGACGTTTTCGGGGCCGGCCGAGAGGGCGATGACTTCGCCGCCGTGCTTCTCCTTGAGTTGCAGAGCTTCTTCGAGGGCGTAGGCGTCGGGCTCGTTGAGGGCGTATTGGAGGTCGGACTCGTCGATACCCTTGCCGGTGGCGTCGATGCGGACCGGAGAGTCGCGGTCGGGGACTTGTTTGATGGCTACGAGGATTTTCATAAGAGAGCCTTGGTACCCCGGTGATTTTACATCTGCTCACTGTGGGCGGGTGATTTGATTCAAATGCGGCGAGTTGGCCCCGCTGCGCGGGTTAGCGAGTTGGCAAGTTAGCGGGCGGCAGCGCGCGGGCGATTAGTTGGGCGATGTCTAGCAATTGCGGCGCGGGTTCGGCGGTGGAGGCGAGGGCGTCGCGGAACATGGAGTTGCAGAAGGGGCAGGCGGTGGCTATGGTTTCAGCGCCGGTGGAGGCTAACTCGGCGGCGCGGATCTGGCTGACGCGGATGCCGGTTTCTTCGCCGAGGAAAGAGAGGCCGCCGCCGGCTCCGCAACAGAAGCTGCGGTTGTGGTTGCGGGGGGCTTCGACTAGTTCGCCAGCGAGGGCGGCTACGGTGCGGGGTTCGTTGTAGACGTTGCGGTAGCGGCCCAGGTAGCAGGGGTCGTGGAAGACGATCTTCTCTTTCCCTGGTCCCAAAAGCGGGACCAGGGGCACCCGATCTTTATTGTTGGAATCAGATGAAGGGGACGACGCATGAGGCAAGCGGTTGGCGTGGCGGGCGAGGAATTCGCTGTGGTGTTCTACGGCGGGGGGCGTGCCGTATTCCTTCCAGTCTTCCTGGATGGTGCGGACACAGTGGGGGCAGATGGCTACGATTTTTTTGACTTTGTTTTGGGCGAGGGCTTCTAGGTTGGACTCGGCGAGTTGCTGGAAGAGAAGATCGTTGCCGAGACGGCGGACGGGGTCCCCGGTACATTTTTCCTTGCGGAGGACGCCGTAGCTGGTGCCGAGGTAATTCAGGATGCGGGCGAGGTCGGCGACGATCTCGCGGCCCTTGGGGTCGTAGCTGCCCATGCAGCCTAGCCAGAGGCAATACTCTTGCGTGCCGTCGAAGATCGGGAGATGCTCCCGCTCGATGAACTTGTCGCGCTCGGCAGGGTTGATGCCGAGGGCGTTGGAGCCGCGTTCGAGGGCGAGGAAAAGTTTGGAGCCGTGGTCGTCTTCCCAGGAGCCGGTGTTGACTGCGCCGCGGCGGAGGCCGACCAGAATCGGGAGGTGTTCGATGCCGACGGGGCACTGGAACTCGCAGGCGCCGCAGGTGGTGCACTGGAAGACGGCTTGCTGGGAGTTGTATTTGCCGAGAAGGGGTTGGTCGGAGGCAGGGCCGAGATCGTTCAAATAGGCGCGGACGCCAAGGATGATTTCTTTGGGGTTGAGGAGCTTGCCGGTCGAGGCGGCGGGGCAGTGTTCGGTGCAGCGGCCGCACTCGACGCAGGAGTAGGCCTGGAGGCTGACCAGTTGCGTGAGGTCTGCGCCGGCGACGAGGCCGAAGTCTTCATCGCCTGCGAGTGGAGGGATCTGGCTGAAGCTGCCGCGGGAGAGGAAGACGGTGAAGGGGCTGAGCAGCAGGTGAAGGTGCTTGGTGTGGGGAATGATGGGAAGGAAGATGAAGAGAGACAGGGTGTGAAGCCACCAGAGGACTCTTGTGGAGGGGCTGGAGGCGGCGGTGAAGAAGGCGGCCAGGTAGGTGGCCATGAGGGTGAAGATGAGCAGGGCGATGAAGCCGGATTCCCAGGAGAGCTTGGGGCCGAGCCACTTGGGTCGTAGGAAGAAGCGGCGGATGAAGAGGGCGGCGATGCCGGCGGCGCAGGCGAGGGCGAAGACGGCGGCGAACCAGAAATAGAGGCGGCCGATGGGGCCGGCGGGATCGAGAAAGGGGAATCCGAAGACGCTGGCGCAGTGGTTGAGCGTGACCACGACGAAGGCGCAGAAGGCCCAGAAGACGCAGGCGTGAGCGATGCCGGCGGCGGGGCGCTGGCGGATGACTTTGGATTGGAAGAGAACTTCCGAGACGAAGTCGCGGATGCGGTTGGCGAGGGGGAACAGGTGGAAGCTCGCGTCCTTTTTTGATTTGAGGATTTTGTCGAGGACGACGGCGAAGCGGCGCCAGAAGAGGTAGGCGGAGGTCAGGACCAAGGCCGCGAAGAGCAGCTTCTCGGCTAGGGAGAAGTGCTGGGGTTCAGCGAGGGTTGGGAGAAGAAAGGTCATGGTCGAACCCAATCACAATACACGAATGAGTTGGGAGGCGTCGTGGTGGCTTGTAACAATCCCAGGTCCCAGAATCGGGACCTGGGACACCCGCAGTGTTCATACCGCAGTTGCTTTAGCAACGAACGATCTTCGGCGAGTGGATGCCCTTGGTGGCGTTTCTTGTGTCGATGACTAATTGGGACTGTTCGACGATGGCGCGGTAGTTGTAGCTTGTGTGGTCGGTGACGATGAGGACGGCGTCGTACTGGGCGAGGTTGTCGAGGGGGGTGGAGGACATGTTGAGGTCGTAGTGGCGGCCGTGGCCTACGGTGGGGAAGAAGGGGTCGTTGTAGGAGACGAGTGCGCCCTTGTTGCGGAGCAGTTCGATGATGGTGAGGGAGGGCGACTCGCGGAGGTCGTCGATGTCGCGCTTGTAGGCGAGGCCCAGGACGAGAATCTTCGAACCCCTGATGGCTTTGGAGCGGTCGTTGAGGGCTTCGCCAATTTGCTCGATGACGAAGTAGGGCATGTCGGTGTTGACGGCGCCGGCCAACTCGATGAAGCGGGTGCGGAAGTCGAACTCCTTGGCTTTCCAGGAGAGATAGAAGGGATCGATGGGGATGCAGTGGCCGCCGAGGCCGGGGCCGGGATAGAAGGCCTGGAAGCCGAAGGGTTTGGTTTTGGCGGCATCGATGACTTCGTGGATGTCGATGCCCATCCTCATGCAGAGCTGCTTTAGCTCGTTGACCAGGGCGATGTTGACGCAGCGGTAGATATTCTCAAGCAGCTTGGTCATCTCGGCTGCCGAGGGCGTGCTGACCTGGACGACGCGGCGAAAGATGGCGCCGTAGAGGGCGGAGGCCAGTTCGGCCGCATCGGGGCCACAGCCTCCGACGACCTTGGGAATGTCGTGGCGTGCGACGGTGTCGTTGCCGGGATCCTCACGCTCCGGGGAGAAGACGACATGGACGCCGGGCTGGCCGAGGGTACGGGCGACTTTGATGCCGCGGGGGTTGCCGGCTTCGAGCATGGGGGCTACGATTTCTTCCGTAGTGCCGGGGTAGGTGGTGCTCTCGAGGACGATCAACTGGTCCTGGTGAATGTGGGGGGCAATGGAGGTGACGGTGCCGGTGACGTAGCTCAAGTCCGGCTCGTGGTGCTCGTTGAGCGGGGTGGGGACGCAGATGATGACGGCGTCCATGAGGGCGATTTCAGAGTAGTCGGCGGTGGCGCGGAAGCCGAATTTTTGCGCCTGCTGAATGTCGGCGGGGAGAATGCGGACGATGTAGGAACCGCCGGCGTTGAGGGTGGCGACTTTGTCTGGAGCGATGTCGAAGCCTGTGACCTGGAAGCGTTCGCCGCTGAACAGCAGAGCGAGGGGCAAACCAACGTAGCCCATGCCGACGATGCCGATGCGGGCTTGACGGGTTTCAATCTTCTGCTTCAGTTCGACTAAACGGTCAACACTTGCAGTCGTCATGGTGACGATTGTAATGGAGGATGCGGTAGGAGCGGCCTGCAACTATCGAGGGGGCAATAGTATTCTTAAGCAGAGCGGTGTTTTGATCGAGCCGCATAATCAGGTCTCTGACTGCATAATTTCGTACTTTGAGTTCATGCGATTCCGCAGTTGATCCAACAACAAGCGGTCAGAGTTCTAGCTGGAGTGAGGACATTGGCTAAATATTTAGTGACAGGGGCCGCGGGGTTTATCGGCCGTTCGATTTCTGCGGCACTGCTGGCACGTGGCGAAACTGTTCGCGGCGTCGACAACTTCAGCACCGGCAAACGGGAGAATCTTGTCGGGCTGGAGGCGATGGAGTTTATCGCCGGCGACCTGGCCGATCCGGCGGTGTGCGCAGAGGCCTGCAAGGGAATTGAGATTGTGTTTCACGAGGCGGCGCTGGCGTCGGTGCCGCGTTCGGTCGAGGATCCTGTGTCGACCAACGTGGCCTGCGTGGATGCGACGCTGAACCTGCTGGTGGCGGCGCGGGCAGCGGGGGTTCGGCGGGTGGTGTATGCGGGATCGTCGGCGGCGTATGGCGACTCGCCCACCTTGCCCAAGCACGAGGGGATGCTGCCGAGTCCGATCAGTCCTTATGCGGTGGCCAAGCTGGCTGGAGAGCACTATCTGCGCTCGTTCACCCGCGTGTATGGATTGGAGACGGTGGTGCTGCGCTACTTCAATGTCTTCGGTCCCTTCCAGGATCCGACCTCGCACTACTCCGGCGTGCTGGCGATCTTTTGCCAGCGGATGCTGAAAGGCGAGCCCGTCACGATTTATGGCGACGGGGAGCAGAGCCGCGATTTTACGTATATCGATAACGTTGTTAAGGGCAACCTGTTGGCTGCGGCGGCGCCGGCGGAGAAGGTCTCCGGGCAGATGATGAATCTGGCCACCGGCTCGAGGATCACGTTGAACCAGACCTTTGGGATTTTGCGGGAGTTGACGGGCTACAGCAAGGAGCCGGTTTATGCGGCTTCGCGCGCGGGGGATATCCACGACTCGCTGGCGGACATCGGGTTGGCAAAGAATCTGCTGGGCTATGAGCCCAAGGTGGATTTCCGCGAGGGTTTGCGGCGGACGGTGGAGTGGTACAAGACGTTTGTGGCGACCGCATAGAGGCTGTGGCTTTGGGGCTGTTTTTCCACACCGTCGTTTCCCGTGTGATGGCGGCTATTGACGAATTTCTTCTAATGAAGCACACTGACGGGGATTTCCTCGGCAGTGCTTTTTTGATTCTGAATCACAGGGGCACCCCTGCAGGAGGATTATTGGGCCTGAGGTGCCCCTGGCTTGGCGGACGCTCCCACAGTTCAATCCGAATTACCGCATCAGCCCGATGCGCCTTCAAATGTAGAGGTTAGCCGTCATGGCTCCAGCACATCCCTGCGTGAGCTTTGGGCGGCGCTGGTGCGCCGGCGGCGTTTGATTGCCTCGATTGAGGGCGGGCTGCTGCTGGTTTGCCTCCTGTATTGCCTGATCGCTCCCAACCAGTACGAGGCCCGAGCCAGGGTGGAGTTGCGCACCGCGCCGGTTTCGTCGTTGAACCTGGATTCTACAGAGCCGGCTGTGTCGACTTCGGTGCTTTCCGCGCCGGTGGCGCAGGAGACGATGGCGGACGTGTTTCGCAGCGACCGGCTGGCGTGGCGTGTAATCCGCGAGCTGAAGCTCTACGAGGCGTCGGGATTCCAGGGCGATTTTGCGCGGCGCTTTCCGGGTTTTCATCTGGCGGCCGAGGGGGATGGCGCAGTCGATCCCGCGGCGCAGGCCTGGCTTCTGGAGCGCTTCCAGAAGCGGCTACGGGTGCAGACTTTGCCGCGCACGCTGCTGATTGAGATTCGCTTCCGGTCGCGGGATGCGGCCTTGTCGGCAGCGGCGGTGAACGCGCTGATTGACGCATACGGCGAGTTGGATAGCGCAGCGCGGGTGGAAGCCACGGCGCAGGCCACGGACTGGTTGAACACGCAGCTCAAGGAACTGAAGGCGAAGGTGGACCAGGACCAGCAACGGCTGGATGCTTTTGAGAGCCAACACGGCATTGTGAGCGTGCCGGCAGTGATGGCCAACGGAACAACGAGCGAGACAGAACACAGCGCCGCGCTGCTGGAGATGGACGAGTTGGGCCGGCAACTGGTGTCGGCGACGACGGACAGAATTTTGCGCGAGGCCGAATACCGGGCGGCGTCGAAGGGCGATCCGGAACTGGTGGTTGCTTCCGATCCGGCGCTGCAAGGCGGCGGCGGCGGGTTCGCGACTGCGCCGTTGCAGCAGATTCGCGCGCGGCGCGGCGACCTGGAACAGGAGCGGGCGCAACTGAGCGCCGAGCATGGGGAGAATTTTCCGCGGACGGTGGAGATTGGGCGGCAGTTGCAGGATCTGGAGCGGCAGAAGCGGGCCGAGGACGCCAAACTTGTGGAGCGATTCCGGAGCGCGTGGCAGACTGCGGCCGAGCGCGAGCGAATGGTGCGCAAGAGCCTGGAGGAGACGACCGGCACAGGCATGAAGCAGAATCAGGCCGCAACGGAATATGCGGTGATGCGGCAGGAAGCCGACCGGAGCCACGAACTCTACATGAAGTTGCAGGAGAAGGTGGAAGAGGCGGGGCTGGTGGCGGGAATTCGCAGATCGAATCTCGCGGTGGTGGATCGGGCGCGGCAGCCTGTGAAGCCTGTGACGCCGGATTTGCCGCTTTATATGGCGATTACTTTCTTTGTAGGACTGTGGGTGGCCGTGGGCGCGGCGCTGCTGATGGAGGCGATAGGGAAGCCGATGGCGCGTGCAGTTGTGACGGTGATGGCAGTGCTGATGGCGCTGACGGCGGCGAACGCACAGGCGCCGACGCCGAGCACTTCCGGGTTGCCGACGGGGGTGGCGCACATTGGGCAGTCGCAGGATACGCGGAGCAAGCCCGACCCGAAGGAAGCGCCGGCGGTGTGGGGCGGCGTGGGGGCGGCGGGCAAGGCTGGTTTGCCGGGCGCGGCGCAGTTGGCGGCTCCGGTCGAGGGGCCGATCGGGCCAGGGGATGCGCTGGAGATCAGCGAGTACCACACGCCGGAGTTCCGGTCGGCGGTGCGGGTTTCCGCCGCAGGCACGGTGATGCTGCCGATGATTGGCGAAGTGAAGTTGCAGGGGCTGGACGAACATGCGGCGGCGCGCGCGATTGAAGCGGCGCTGGTGGCCAAGGGAATGCTGCTGCACCCGTTGGTATCGGTGCTTGTGACGGCCTCCGCGGGGCAGGATGTGAGCGTGTTGGGCGAGGTGACGCGGCCGGGGGTTTATCCCTACGCGGCGCACCATCGACTGCTGGATTTGATCTCGGCGGCTTCGGGGTTGGCGCCGGGCGCGGGGCGGCTGGTGAACATTTTTTATCGCAATGATCCGGCGACGCCTCATGCGGTGGTGCTGGACCTGAACGGGACGGACGCGAGTACGGATCACAACCCGGAGTTGAGCCCTGGCGACACGGTCGAGGTGAGCCGCGCGGGGCTGGTGTATGTGGTTGGCGACGTGATGCGGCCGGGCGGATTCCCTGTGGACAGGGAGCGGGGGCTGACGGTGGTGCAGGCGCTGGCGCTGGCCTGGGGACCGACGCAGAACGCGGCGACCGGCAAAGGGCTGTTGATCCGGGAAGAGAAGGGCGGGCGGACGCTGACGGCGCTGAATGTGAAGCGGCTGCTGCGCGGGCAGGATCCGGACATTCCGGTCGAGGACGGCGACATTCTGTTTGTGCCCGATTCGATGGCGAAGAACCTGATCAACAGGTCGATGGAGTCGGCGATTCAGTCGGCGATCGGGGTGACGATCTACTCCGGCCTGGTTTATTCGCAGAGGTATTAGGCGATGAGAAAAGCTGCCTGGGGATTGCTGTTGCTGTTTGTGTTCGCGATTCCCTGGGAGTACTCGCTGGACCTGGGCGAACCCATCGGCAACATTGCCCGCGTGGCGGGGCTGGTGCTGCTGGTGGTGGCGATTCCGGCGGTTCTGCAGGCGGGACGCGTGCGTACGCCGGGGGCGCTGCAGTGGGTGGTGCTGGCGTTTTATCTGTGGTTCTGTTGCACCTATTTCTGGACCATCGAGCCGGTGGCGACGCTGGACAAAATGCGTGCCAACTTTCAGGTGATGATGGTGGTCTGGCTGGTGTGGGAGTTTGCGGAGAGCCCGGGCGATCTGCGCTGGCTGCTGCGGGCTTTTGTGGCGGGATCGTGGGTGCTGGCCGCGCTGACGCTGATTGATTTTGGCTCGGCAGAGGCGATTGCGGTGGAACATATCCGGTTTGCCGCATATGGACAGGACCCCAACGATGTGGCGCGGTATTTGGATATTGGGTTTCCGCTGGCGGCTTTGCTTTTGACGAGCGAGCGACGCTGGCCCGCACGGTTGCTGGCGGCGGGCTATCTGCCGCTGGGACTGGTCGCAGTGTTGCTGACGGCCTCGCGCGGGGGATTTGTGGCGGCCTTGGTGGCGCTGGCGGGTTGCGGCGTTTTGCTGTTCCGCAGGCACGCGCGAACAGCGCTCGGCGCTGGGTTTGCCTTGCCGGTGCTGGCGGCGGGTCTGTGGTTCGCCGTTCCGCATGAAACGTTTGCACGGCTGGCCACGATTCCGGAGCAGATCGGCAGCGGCGACCTGAACGAGCGGATGAACATCTGGTCGGCGGGCTGGCATGCGTTTGTTCAGGCTCCGCTGCTGGGGACCGGGGCGGGTTCGTTTGTGAGCGCCGCGGGCTTGGCGCCGATCGATACGGCGCACAATACGGTGTTGGCCATTGTTGTCAGCGGAGGGCTTTGCGCGCTGTTTTTGGCGGTTGCGATTGTGGCGCTGGCTGTTCGTTCGGTGTTCGAAACTTATGGATCGCTGAGGGTGGCGCTGGCGACGGCTTTGCTGGTGTGGGGGATCACTGCGATGGTTGCAACGGTGGAGGAGAGCCGGACGACGTGGTTGCTGATGGCGTTGATTGCGCTGGCCGGAAGGCTGTCGGTGGAAGATTCCGCGGGGCTGGCTGTTTGCTTTCCGGAGCCGGAGCGGGGCGACAGGTTCGAGGCTGCCGCGGAGCAGACTGCATAAGATGCGGATTCGCTGCCTCAATCGCTGACCATGGCTGCCATTACCCAAATCGCGGGAGTGTTCAAGGGCGGGAGCGTCAATCGGCGCATTCTGCGGGCGGCGGCGTCGGTTACGGCGGTTGGGATTCTGGTCAAGGTCGTGGCCACGTTCAAGGAGATTGCGGTTGCGGGCGTATATGGACGCTCGGACGCGATGGATGCGTTTCTGGCCGCGGCGCTGATTCCGAGCTTGCTGATCAACCTGATCTCCGAGTCAATGAACCAGGCGCTGGTGCCGACGCTGATCCGGGTGAAGGAACATGAGGGGCAGGAAAAGGCGCAGGAGCTTTTTTCGAGTTCCATGCTGTGGTTGTGCGCGCTGCTGGCGGCGGTTTCCGTGGCGATGGCTCTCGGGGCGCGGGAATTCTTTCCGCTGATTGCTTCGCATTTTGCTCCGGCCAAGCTGGAGTTGGCGATACGGATCTTCTATGCGCTGCTGCCTGTGGTGCTGATCACGGGCATCGCTACGAACTGTACCGCCGTACTGAATACCTTTGATCGCTTTGCGCTGCCGGCGCTGGCTCCGGTGGTGATTGCGGTGGCGATCATTCTGGGCGCGCTGCTGCTGGGCGGGCGGCTTGGCATCTGGGCGATGGTTTACTCGATGCTGGCCGGGACGTTGATCCATGCCGTGATTGTGGCGTGGATGATGGACGCGCATGGGTACCGGCTGCGGCTGCGCTGGTATGGGATGACGGCGGCGGCGCGCGAGGTTGTGCATCAGTACGGGCCGGTGCTGCTGAGCAGCGTGGTGGCCTCGGGCGGCTTGCTTGTGGATCAGTCGATGGCGGCGATGCTGCCGGCCGGGAGCGTGTCGGCGCTGGTGTATGCGAACCGCTTTGTGAGCGTGGTGCTGACGCTGCTGGCCGGAGCGGTTTCAACGGCGGTGGTGCCGTACTTCTCGAAGATGATTGCGCATGGGGACTGGGCCGGATGCCGGCACACGCTGCGCACATGGGCGGGGATTACGGCGCTGGTTTCCGCGCCGATTGCAGTGCTGCTGATTGTGGGCGCGCATCTGCTGATCCAGGTTACGTTGCAGCACGGCGCGTTTGGTGCGGGCGATACAGAGGTTGTGACCAAGGTGCTGGCGATGTACGCGCTTCAGATTCCGTTTGTGGTCTGCGGGCGCGTGTTTTACCGGTTTATTGTGGCGATGCGCAGGACCGACTTGATTTTTTATTGCGGCGTGATCAATCTCGTTCTGGATGTGGCGCTGAATCTGATTCTGATGCGTTGGTATGGGGTGGCCGGCATCGCGCTGGCGACGTCGCTGTGGACGGTGAGCACGTGTTTCTTTTTGTGGTACTGGAGCCGGCGACTGCTGGCTGAGGCAATGCGCGGCGAGGTGGCGGCATGATTCTGAAACCGGCGCAGTACATTCTTCGCCTGGACGATCTTTGCCCGACGGCTTCGCGGCAGCGGTGGCAGCGCTTCCTTGGCCTTATCGAGGAGTTTGAAATCAAGCCGATTCTGGCGGTGGTTCCTGACAACCGCGACCCCGATCTGGAGCTTTCGCCGCCAGAGGCGGAGTTCTGGGGGCGCGTGCGCGAGTTGGAGTTGGCCGGCGCCTCGATTGGCCTGCATGGCTATCAGCATTTGTCGAACAGCCGAGGGCGCAGCCTGGTGGCGCTGCATCGTGCGACGGAGTTCGCCGGGGTTGCGGAGCAGATGCAGCGGCAATGGATTCGTACGGGGTTGCAGATTCTTCGCGGACTCGGGCTCGACCCGCGGATCTGGGTTGCGCCGCGTCATGGATTCGACGCGCGTACACTGAGCGCGCTTCGCGCGGAGGGAATCGATGTGCTGTCCGATGGGTTTGCGCGGGTTCCGTTTGTGCGCGGTGGCGTGACGTGGATTCCGCAGCAGCTTTGGGAGCCGGTGGAGAAGCGGCAAGGGCTTTGGACCATCTGCGTGCATCCCAACACGGCGGAAGATTCTTTCGTGGATCGGCTGCGCGCGTTCTTGCGCGGGCACGCGGCGCAGTTCACATCGGTGGGACGAGTGCTGGCGGAGCTTCGGCCTGCGCGGCTGAGTGCGGGCGAATGGCTGTATGAAGCGATGGCGGTCGGGCGCGTTCAGGGTTCGCTGGCGAGGAAGCGGCTTCGGGGCAGGTTGCGCGCCCTTCGTTGAAGGATACGGGTTTCAGGCTGTAATGGGGTCGCGCACTCCGCGGTGGGGTTGATAGCTGCGCTCGAGCAGGTCGCCGTAGAGCTTCTCCCACCGGTCGAGCATGGCGTCGATGCTGAAGTGCTCACTGACATGGAGGCGGGCGAGGTTGCCCATGGTGCGGCGGTCCTTTGGAGAGACGAGCATCATGGCGGTCATGGCTCTGGCGAGGGCAGTGGGGGAGCCGGAGGGGATGAGGCGGCCGGTGCGGCCGCAGACGATGGTTTCGCGCGAGCCGGGAACATCGGTAGCGATAGCGGGCAGGGCACAGGCTCCGGCTTCGAGCAGCCCGAGCGGGAATCCTTCCCATCGGGAGGAGAGGACGAACCCGTCTGCGGCGTGCATCCAGGGCTTGACGTCGGGTTGAAAGCCCAGGAAGCGGACGCGGTGTTCGAGGCCCAGATTGGCGGAAAGCCGGCAGAGTTCGCTTTGGAGCGATCCGGCGCCCGCGATGAGCAACTTGGCGGGCTCAGGGACGCGGGCAAAGGCGCACAGCAGCGTGGGATAGTCTTTGACGGCCTCCAGACGGCCCGCGGCGAGCCAAAGGAACTCATGGTCGAGGCCAAGGTTGCGGCGTACAGTGGAACGCGCCTGCGGGTCGGGGCAGAAGTCTTCGACATCGACTCCGTTGGGGACAACGGTGAGCTTATTGGGAGGCACCATGCCGGCTTTGAGATGAGCTTCGGCGACTGATTCGCTTACGGCGGTGACCTGGTCGGGGATCCAACTGCTGGCGCGATAGCCGAAGTGGCGGGCGAACTTTCCGGTGGAAGAACTGTGGAGCGTATCGACCAGCACCTGGATCGGGGTGTGGAGGCGGGACCAGCGGGCAAGCCAGGCCGCGTGGGGCAAATGCGCGTGGACTACTTGCGGGCGCTCGCGGTTGAGCCAGCGGTTGAAGCGAAACCAGCCGCGGGGATCGACAAGGCCTTTGCGCATTTCGAGGGTGAGGAATTCGACTCCCGAACCGGTCAGTTCGGCGGCGGCCTGGCCGCCCTTGCCGGAGAGCGCGACGACGCTGACGCGCCATCCGCGCAAGCGTAGTCCTTTGGCGAGCAGCATAACCTGGCGCTCGGCGCCGGCAATGCGGTCAAGGCCTGGAATAACCATGGCTACGTGATTCATTCGAGCCCCTCCGCATAGGTGGAGTCAATGAGATGTTCATAGGCCTCGATGGCGCGATCAAAGGCGAACTCGCCGACAAATTGCGGCTTGAGGCGGAGGAGACCTGAACGTTTTGGAGGATTGAGTCCACGACCAGACCGGCGATGCGTGATGGCGGCGCAGGCGAAATCAAAGCCGGCCCGGATGAGGTACCAGGCGAGTAAAGGAAGAGAGAAGGCAAGCAGCAAAGCTGCCAGTGCAGCATCCGAACAACGGTCGAGCAAGGGGCCCTCCAGCAAACGCTGTCACAAACAAGCGTCGAAGCCGGCTACAAGAATTAGGCTTCAACAACGCGTGGTGGAAGGTGCTCGGCGGTATGGAAAACTCGTGCAGACGGAAAAAGAAGCCGTAGGAATCTTTAGTCCGAATAGGCCTGCCGATGGTCCGCCTCAGTCGCTTCCTCTTGTGACAACGCAGAAAGAGACCCTCGAGGGAGGAGTCTGCGCTGGAGATGAAAGGGTCAGTAGTTTCAGGAAACAACGTTCGCAAAACAATGTCAAGAAGTTAAATTGCGGTGGGAAAATAGGTGCATATTAACGCCGAGACAAAAAACGACAAATCGCGTCGAGAGACGTCAGGGCGCAATTTACCTGTGGAAAAATGCAGGGCGGGGAAGAAGACGCCATCGGAGCCCAGGCGAGCTTCGAGTGATGATGGAGTGACCGGCCCAATGCGCTGACCGTGGGTTAGGCTGAAGGCTGGCGACCGGGTGAAGACAGATCGGCGAGATGTCGAGAGGTTGGCGCGCAGTTACCGATCCGGAGGTTTGACTGCGGTGTGGGTTCCCGGTGAGGGCCACGAGGCGTTGCGCGACTTGCGCTCGGGCCAGCGACCGGCAACGGGGCTGAAGGCATGAACGCAGCCCTACATGGCCTGGGTGCGGCAACTGCGTTTTCAGCAGAGCGGTTTCGATTGAAGTGTTGACCTTTGAAAATCATGCGAGGGGTCATTTTCTTGAGAAAATGACCCTTTATTTCGACGTTTCTGTAAGGAGCAGAATCGAAATCGCTGTAACCGGGATACAGGCAAGCGCAGCGGCATGGGGCGTTTCTCAGCTTTTATTCCCGTTTTCCGGATTCTGCGAGGGCTCTTCCTTTGGTTCGGTTCGGTAGGCATACACGGGAATACCGCTGATAAGGCTCTGATAGTTTGTGAGGCGTTTGCCGAGAATTACCACTCCCTGGGAGGTGATCTCATATTCGCGAATGTCCTTGGCATGGTTCCCGCCGCGCATCTTGATAACCACCATAATCTTGCGAAGTTGGCCTTCGAGGGATACGTATCTCAGCCTGATGATGTCATCGCAAAGGAAAGAAATGGAGTAGGTACTGAACGGAAATTCGGTAAAGGACTCATCCACCTCAACCGTGCTTAGAATCGTCACTCCGATTCCTGTGAGAGCGAAGATCATGCGGTAGATCGACTCGCGAAAATCGGCGCGGAAGCCGGGCGACAGAGCCATCTCAAAGCCCGCCAGGGAATCGATGACCAGGCGCTTGGCGCCGATCTTCTGCACGGCATCGAGAATGGACTGCATGGTTTCATCCACCGAGAGGTCGAGGGGGCGAAGATAGAGAATTGTGAGTTTCCCGTTTTTCTGCGGCGTCTCCAGATCCAAACCTAAATTGGTGGCCCGCTCCGCATACGCTTCAGGGCGCTCTTCAAAGACAGCGACAATTCCCGGTTCCCCATGGCGTATGCCTTCGGCAATGAACTGGGTTGCCAGGACGGATTTCCCCGTTCCCGAAGACCCTGCAACGAGGACACTGTCGCCTTCTGGCACGCCCCCATCCAGCATCTTATCCAACTCCGGAACGCCGAAGGAAAGGCGCCGACCGCTGGGCGGATTCCTCTTGCGTGCGGTCAACCCAAAAGTGCGCGAGAATGCCTGTACCCCGGCATCGGTTATGCGGAATGTGTGCAGCCCTGGAACGGAATCCTGGCCGCGCAGTTTCATGACCTGCAGCTTGCGGACAATTGAATTGCGCTCTGTGGTCTGGCGCAACCAGAACAGGCCATCGGCGACGGTAAAGATGGGATTGTCACGCAACTCATCCTCTGCATACTCGCCGATGAGGAAAGTTGTAGCTTGCCAACTAGCGAGAAACAGGGCTAACCGCTGAATGAAAGATTGCAGGTCCATTTCGCTTTGCGGCTTCCGCACCATGGTGCGGAAGGAGTCTACAACCACGACGGCGGGATTCGCTTTTTCAACTTCCTTGGTAATCTCATCCAAAACCGCGCCCAGGTCCTTCTCCAGAACAACCTGGCTCAGGTTGATAAAGCGGATGGAGCCGGGCAGTTTGGCAGAATCGAAGAACGTGTACTGCTGCTGATATCGCAGCATTTTGATAGCGGATTCGCCGAGGACCGTGAAATAAAGAGCGGGCCGCTCCGGGGTGGCGTTGGCAAACACGAACTGGTGTGCCAGCGTCGTCTTCCCGCTTCCGGGTGCCCCGGCGATTATGTTGAATGAGTATTCGGGAAGACCACCGCCCACAATTTCGTCGAGGCCCGGAACTCCGGTTGTCAGTTTGTTGATTGTTACCTTTTCTTGAGTATTCACGCTGTTCTCCCGTTTCCCGAATTGCGATCGTCAAGAGCTTCGCCTGGCCAGGTATTCCGCAGCAGGCTTAACGTTAAAGCTTCGCCAAGGAACAAACGAAGCAGGCCGAGTAAGCGGGCGATAAGAATGATTCCCCCCTCGTTGGCCTGATCCTTTTCAATGTCGAATTGATTCTCAATCGCGCCGAGACCCTGCAACGACCCATCCTCAGTAATCCTCACCGCGGAAAGGCTGGGAATATCAGGTCTGGCCAGCGTCAGTGCACGAGAGGCGAGCAACTGAAAACCGGCAATTCCAACAAATTCACCAAGACCGTGGCGCAGCTTCTCATAGACGCGAAGAGTCGAAGCCTCCACTGGTTCGGAGGTCTTGCCCGCAGCGTCTTCATAAGTAAGAAGACGGTGTGCCAAATCTCGCATTCCTGGAGCAGCCGACATGTTCAACCTTGCATCGTTCAAGTTAGCGGATTGCGACAACTATTATGAGTTTTGTGGGAAGATCGGAGCCATGATTCCGTTTGCTCGCAAGCGTCCCGCGGGTGAAGCGTGCAACATCCAGAGCTGCTCTGGATGTTGCGTTGGCGAAACTCAATTCATGTAGCCAGTCGTTTCTGGGTAGGGTGCGTCTTCTTGTGGACCGCCAGCCTTGCTTCGGATGAGTGTGAAAACGTCCAAGACGGTAGCAATACTGCGAATGTTTCCAGCGGCACTGTAAAGGCCCTGTTCCATTCCTGGATGATTATCCGCCAGGTTTTCAATATGTTCGCTTACACTCCTCAGCCGGTCAATTTCTTGCAGAAGATCCCCGAAAGCCGCAGTCATGACCACGTTATCGACATCTGGATCTGTTGTGTCCGCTGTGGTCGTGGCCGACTCTGAATTAGCATCAGCCTGTAGGCGTAAATCTTCTATCAGGCGTAGCGTTGTTGCCTCGCCAAGCAGGGCAAGAAACAGCCCGAGCAACTGCGCGATCAGAATGATTCCGGCCTCGCCATCTTCCTCAGGGTTGGTCTGGGATTCAACTTCGTCAAGACCGCGCAGGCCCCCATTCGCCATAACCTGTACCGCCCTGAGCTGGGGAGATTCCGACTTGGCCAGAGCCAAGGCACGAGAAGCAATAGACTGAAAACTGTCAGCTCCCACGGGTGCGCTAAGTTGCCGGCGCAGCCTCTCATAGACGCGCACGGTTGCAGGCTCGGTTTGCAGGGAGGACGTACTTGCGTCGGTCTCTTTAGCGACAAGGGTGCGGGCCAAATCTCGCGTTTTCTTTTGAGGAAGCATTGGGTTGGGCTTCTCCTTTACACGCTGCGCCTCGCCTTGAACGTGAGGTGTCTCCCGCAATGATACTCTCAAGCTGACTGGTCTAGCCGACAAGATCACGGGCACGCTTCATCAGACGCCATAGTGGAATCATTTGACCGAGGAGACGCGAAAATGTTTCCGGCAGGGTGAGCAGAATTGGACAGAATCCCCCCCCCGCCGCCTGTGCATGCCAGTGCCCATTTTTCTGTCAATTCCCCAATGAGATGAGCAATCTGACACAGACATGCCACTTTTCCGCAGCTAATGTTTTTTTGTGTGAGTCGGCATTCCACGATTAGCCGACAAGACGATGGGGTTTAGACACCGTGTCACCACAACATCTGAATGAGGGGTACAAATGCGCAACTACAGGTATGGCATTACGTGTTTACTGGCGTCTCTATTGGTCTTTTTCATGGCCGGATGCGGTCAAGAAACACTCACTATCCCAGGCGTGGTGTCAGTAACACCCACTCAGGGCGCTACCGGTGTCGTCATCAACACGACCGTCACCGCGACCTTCAGCACGGCCATGAACCCAGCCTCTATTACCACCGGAACCTTCACGGTGACGGGGCCGGGGGGAAATGCCATAGCTGGAACCGTTACGTACAGCGGCTCGATTGCAACGTTCACGCCGTCTGCCGTCCTCGTATACGGAACCACCTACACGGCTACGCTCACCACCGGGGTTTCGAGCCCCGGTGGCGCTGCGCTGATTGGCCCCTACGTGTGGTCCTTTACGACGATAACTCCGCCGCCTACAGTGGTGTCGACGGTTCCGTCGAATGGAGCCGTAAATGTGCCCATTGGCCAAGTGCTCAGCGCGACCTTCAGCGGAGCGATGAATCCCGCCACGATCAGCGCGACCACCTTCACGCTCACAGTGACAGGAGGAGCCTCCGTAGCTGGAACCGTGACCTACGCTGGCGCAGTAGCGACATTTGCGCCAACGACCAGTCTCGCCAACAACACCAACTACACGGCCACACTCACAACCGGGGTTACTTCTCTTGCGGGCACTCCGCTGGCAGCCAACTACGTTTGGAAGTTTACGACGATTACTCCGCCGCCCGTGGTGACTGCAACGGTCCCTGTAAATACAGCCACGGGTGTGCCTGTCAACCAGGTGATCGCGGCGACCTTCAACGAAGCGATGAACTGTGCAGCCTTCCCCGCGATGGCCTTCACGGTGGCAGGCCCCGGCGCGACTCCAGTTCCCGGAACAATCGCTTGCTCGGGCGCAGTTGCGACATTCACGCCCGCAGCGAACCTTGCACTTAACACTCTCTTTACCGCCACAATCACCACCGGAGCCCAGAGCCTGGCGGGTACGCCACTGGCAGGCAATTACGTGTGGAGCTTCAGGACAGTTTCTGCTCCCGCCGCGCCCACGGTGATTTCTACCGCGCCCGCCAATCTGGCAACGGGAGTGCCGATCAATCGAGCCCTGAGTGCAACCTTCAGCGTGGCAATGAGCCCAGCTACGATCGGCGCGACAACCTTCACTTTGTCAGTGACGGGCGGGGCCAGCGTAACGGGAACCGTTACCTATGTTGCAGCCGGCTCAGTAGCGACGTTCACTCCAACCGCCAACCTTGCGCCCACCACCCAATACACGGCCACGATCACCACGGGGGCTCAGAACCTGGCGGGCACCGCGCTGGCCGGCAACTACGTCTGGACCTTCACCACCGCTGCCCTGCCGATTGCCGTACCGCCGACGGTCATTTCGACAATTCCTCTAAGCGGAGCTACGGGCGTGCCTCTCAATCAGATTGTCAGCGCCACGTTCAGCACGGCGATGAATCCTTCCACGATCAATTCGTCAACCTTTGCGCTGACAGGACCAGGGGCTACTGCCGTGTCCGGTCTGGTTGCGTACGCAGCGGTTGGAAATACGCTGACGTTCACGCCGACAGCGAACCTCGCTGCCAACACCACGTTTTCAGCCACGATTACCAATGGGGCTAAAAACCTGGCGGGCACTCCACTGGCCAACAACTACGTTTGGACCTTTACAACCGGCGCGGCTGTGAGCTCCATCCCACCGGAATTGGTTTCAACGAACCCGGCGAACTCGGCCATAAACGTTCCCCTCAATCAGGCGGTCAGTGCAACCTTTACCGAAGCGATGAATCCACTGACCATCACCACGGGAACCTTCCAACTTACGGGACCAGGCGGAGTTCCGGTTATTGGAACGGTGTCTTATGACGCGATCAACTTCATTGCCACTTTCACGCCGACGGCCCCACTGACCGCTGGCGGCAGTTATAACGCGATGGTGACCAGCGGAGCGACGGACATCACCGGCAATCCGCTGGGAACCACCGGTGCGCCGAATCCCTGGATGTTCTCCACCGGTGCGGCAGTGGTTCCGCCGCCAATCATCCTTGGGCCAACCATATCGCTGTTTGGCGGCTTTGGCGGCGGCGCCGGGATGACCAACCAGGGAATCCACACAGTGATCAATGGAGATATTGGCACGACGGGTGCCTCTACTACCATGACCGGATTCTATGATGAGAGCGTTGCCGCTGTAGCCGGCGTGTATCCATGCTCGTATACGGTAACGCCAAGCAATATGGGGCTGGTGAATGGGATGATAGACACCGCTCCGCCACCTCCTTCCGGTGCTTGCCCCAATGAAGGAACCGCGACTACATTTGCCGTTGCAACTGCGGCTGCGTTGGAGGCTCGAACCGCATATACCACTCTTCAAGGACTTCCCTCAACCGGCGTTCTGGCAGCGGAGGTGGGTAATACAACCATTTACCCCGGCGTCTACACAAACGCAAGCTCAGTTGGCATCACGTTGGGGCCTCTTACTCTCGACGCTCAGGGCAATCCCAATGCGACCTGGATCTTCCAGATCGGATCATCTCTCACTGTAGGCACGCCGACAGCACCCGAAAGCGTGATTCTGATCAACGGCGCCCAGGCCGGCAACGTCTTCTGGGCAGTCGGGGGCCTCCCCGGCGCGGTTATCAATTACGGAGGAGGCGGGACGATGGTCGGAACCATCATCTCTCAACCGGGGATCACGGTTTCAAGCCCCGGAGTTGCAGCGGTGACGACGATCAACGGCAGAGTGATTGCTTTGAATGCATCGACCACCTTGGTGAACACCGTAATCAATGTGCCGTAATGCGATGCTGAGACCGCCCATGGGCGGTCTCAGCCAGCTTCATGCAGTGTGCTGTTTGGTATGTCTTATTCGCGTCGAGTTAACCCGGCGCTGAGATTTTCGATGATCGCGACGCGCAGTTCGGGAGGCAACAATGAGATTAAGTGCAAGGATGACTGCCACAGCGGCATTTGTTGTTTTCCTAATGTCTACGTTCAACGTCTATGCGGAGGAAACGGCAAGGACGGCATCCGGTGACGAGAAGACGGTCGATTCCAGCGCCGTCTACCCGAGCGAGCCGGAGGCCCTGCTGCCAGAGGCCTCGATGGCGGCAGCGATGCCTTATTCGAGTGGCCTGAACCTCGGCGTTCCCAGGTTCGAGCTGTTCGTGGGTTACTCCTATCTGCGCGCAGTGCCGGAACTGGCTGCTGGAAACCGGCTGGTGTGGATGAACGGCGGCAGCACGTCCATCGCTTTCAATATGAATCGTTACCTGGGGCTGGTGGGCGACTTTGGCGCTTACACTAACTCGGAGATGCGATTCACGGGCGCATATACGTCTACAGTCGACGCGAACAATGCAAACGTGGCTGCCTTCACCTATCTCTTCGGCCCGCGCCTGTCGTTCCGGAAGTACGACAGGATCACTCCCTTTGCCCAGGTTCTGTTTGGAGGCGTGCATGCAAACCTAGTGACACTCGCCGGTTGTACCGTCAATTGCATGCTTCTTCCCTCCCAGGATTCGTTTGCGATGACCGCTGGAGGCGGCCTGGATCTCAGGGTCCACCACCATTTCGCCATCCGCATTATTCAAGCCGAATACCTGATGACCAGGTTCACGAGTTACACCACTGGAGCGGTCGGAACGCAGAATGATATGCGGCTTTCTTCCGGAATCGTTTTCCGCTTCGGCGGAAGGGGCGTGCCTCCACTGCCTCCACTCCCACCTTTGGCATATTCCTGTTCGGTGAACCCATCGTCTGTATTCACGGGAGATGCGATTGCGGTGTCCGGCACAGCCCTGAACCTGGACCCGGCAAAGACAGCCGTCTACACATGGTCTGCCGACGGTGGAACGGTGACTGGGACGTCAAGCACGGCGAGTATCGACACAGGGCAATCTGTTCCCGGCGGGTACACCGTGAAAGGCCACGTCTCCGAGGGCGACAAGCCCGGCGAGAATGCGGATTGCGCCGCGCCGTATACGGTGAAGGCGTTGGAGTCGCCGACCGTGAGTTGTACAGCCGATCCTTCCACTGTGATTTCCGGCAACTCTTCCACGATTGCGGCAACCGGCATCAGTCCACAAAATCGTCCCTTGACTTACAGCTATAGTTCGACTTCCGGCTCTGTGAGCGGAGCCGGTTCCAGAGCTACGCTGACGACCGCGGGGGCGCCGACTGGATCTATCATCGTGACCTGCAATGTCGTCGATGACAAAGGCCAGACTGCTTCGGGCACAACTTCAGTGACGGTCGCGGTTCCGGTGTCTGCGCCCAAGCCGATGACCAGCGACCTTTGCGCGGTGCACTTCGACAGAGACGCTCGCCGGCCGGTCCGCGTGGACAACGAAGGGAAGGCTTGCCTGGATGAGGTTGCACTGGACCTGCAGCGCAACTCCGATGCGAGTCTGGCTCTGGTTGGAAGCGCGTCCGGCATGGAAAAGGACGGCAGGAAACTTGCCGCTCAGCGCGCGTCGAACACGAAGGCCTATCTGGTCGGTGAAAAGGGAATCGATTCATCGCGGATTGCCGTGTACACCGGCACTCAAGACGGAAAGGTCGTCTCCACCACTCTGATTCCGTCAGGCGCGACGTTCGATGCCACGGGCGATACTCCGGTGCAGTAGAATGCGGTCGAGAGGCATTCCGCTTTACAGGCACGGCCTTCCTCCCCCAAGGAAGGCTCTCGACTTCGCCGACTTATCGAAGGCTGACTGGCGGGTACGGGCCAGTCAGCCTTTTAGTTGGTCGATAGGGAACAGTAAGCATAAGTGGCGCGCCGGCGCTGAGATGAAGCCGCAGAGGGGGTGGGCGGCGGCATCTGCAGGTGAGAAGGAACGGAAACGCAGGTTCCTCAACGGCATTGCGCTTTGCTCAGAAAGGCAGCTTCATTTCTTGTCCCTTGTGTACCGATGTGGATGTTGGCAAAGGCCTTTTGAATGCTGACTAAACTCGGCGCGATTTCAACCCACTGTCCTGTTCCAGCTTTTGCGTTGGGGTCAAAAGGAGCATCAACGTGACTGCCTAGTCTAACGCCGGAGTAAGGAATCCCAAGGGTAATTCGGTGAACGATCCCACTGTCCACGACCCATCCTGCCCCTAAGTTTTCACTACCCAGGAAGTACTCGACAAGTGCTGCGCGACTTCAATCTCGCGGTTCAACCGTACCCCTCCGGGCAAGTCCATTCTTTTCGTAGGTTTTGAAAGATGATTCACTGAAGGCATGAGTGAAGATCCAGTCCCTACTGTTCGTCGTCGCCATCGTCGCAGCCGTGTGGAGGTGGCTCAGATCGCCG
>Ga0181535_10001074_pt1 | contig 37026 bp, 30 predicted proteins | sample PEATcosm2014_Bin_44_FD_119774 | JGI IMG/M metagenome (GOLD analysis project Ga0181535, IMG submission 119774) | Peatland microbial communities from MTU Mesocosm Facility, Houghton, MI, USA - PEATcosm2014_Bin17_30_metaG | ecosystem: Environmental > Terrestrial > Soil > Wetlands > Peat | place... | reverse complement strand
CCAGTTTTCCCGATTTCTGCGTCCCTCGTCGCTAGCAGACACCCGGTATGCGTCACTCCTCACTCCTTGAACTCAGAAAAACTGGACCCGGCGCTGCACCCTGGGAATTAGATGACAGGCCCTAGGGTTGTAAGCTGGAATTTGGTACTCGCCAACCGCCTTCAACCGATTTTCACCCAACCCTATTATTCGTTCATTAGAGGAGAGCACCCGTGAGCCCGAGCACCAGCAATCAAAAACAGATTCGCCGCGCCCTGCTGAGCGTCACCGACAAGACCGGCCTGGTCGACTTTGCCCGCGTCCTGGTCAGCTTTGGCGTTGAGCTGGTCTCCACCGGAGGCACCGCCCGCGCCCTGCGCGAGGCCGGCCTCGGCGTGCAAGACATCAGCGAACTCACCGGCTTTCCCGAGATGCTCGACGGCCGCGTCAAAACTCTCCACCCCAAAGTCCATGGCGGCCTGCTCTTCATCCGCGGCAATCACGAGCACGAAGCCGCCGTCGCCGCACACGGCATCCAGCCCATCGACATGGTGGTCGTCAACCTCTACGCCTTTGAAAAGACAGCCGCACAGCCCGGCGTCGCCTTCGGCCATCTCATCGAGAACATCGACATCGGCGGCCCCTCCATGGTCCGTTCAGCCGCCAAAAATTTTGAAGACGTCGCCATCGTCACCCGCGTCGCCGATTATCCCGCTCTCATTGAAGAATTGAAGTCCAACAACGGGTCACTGACCCGCGAAACCCGCTGGCGTCTCTCGAAGCAGGCCTTCGCCCTCACCGCCGCCTACGACACCGCCATCGCCAACACACTCGACCGGATCGCCGAAGCTCCCGCCCCCGCAGCCCCCGCCGAGCCCGACACCGAGAGCCTTCCCAAAACCCTCCGCATCAACATGCCTCTCGCCCAGTCCCTCCGCTACGGCGAAAACCCCCACCAGCGCGCCGCCCTCTACTCTGACGGCTCCGGCCTCGGCGTTGCTGGCGCAACCCAATTCCAGGGCAAGGAACTCAGCTTCAACAACCTCGTCGATCTCGACGCCTGCTGGGAACTCGTTCAGGAGTTCAGCGAGCCCGCCGTCATCATCGTCAAGCACACCAACCCCTGCGGCGCAGCCACCGGCGCAACCATCCTCGAAGCCTACAAAAAAGCTCTCGCCGCCGATCCCGTCTCCGCCTTTGGCGGCGTCATCGGCATCAACCGCGAAGTCGACGCGGAAGCCGCCGAAGAGATCGCCAAGCTCTTTGTCGAAGCCATCGCCGCCCCGTCCTTCACTGCGGAAGCCCGCCAGCGCTTCGCCGCCAAGAAAAATCTCCGCCTGGTCCAGGTCCACCGCGCCCCGTCCCGCCCCGTCGTCAAGCATGTTTCCGGCGGATTGCTGATGCAGGACGCCGACACCGCCAGCGTTGCCGAATCCAAACTCGACGTCAAAACCTGGCGTCCGCCCACGGCCGAGGAACTCCGCAGCCTGCTCTTCGCCTGGCGCGTCTGTAAACACGTCAAGTCCAACGCCATCGTCTACGCCCGCGATGGCCAGACCATCGGCGTCGGCGCAGGGCAAATGAGCCGCGTAGACGCCGCCCGCTTCGGCGCCATGAAAGCCGTCCTCCCGCTCGCGGGCTGTGTCGCCGCCTCCGACGCCTTCTTCCCCTTCCCCGATGGGCTTGAAGCCGCAGCCGCAGCCGGCGCCACCGCCATCATCCAGCCCGGCGGCTCCGTCAACGACGACAAAGTCATTGCCGCCGCCGACAAACTAGGCCTAGCCATGGTCTTCACCGGCGTCCGCCACTTCCGCCATTGAGACCGACCTCAGTCATATGACCCCCATCGGCCAGTCTCGCCCCAGCCTCCCCGCCCAGGCCGGGGCCTTGCTCCGCCAGATGGACTGGTTCCGCGGACTCCGCGCCGCCATCGCTCTCTGCGCCCCCATGGTCCTCGGCGATCTGGCCGCAATCCCAAACCAGGGCTGGACCGCTCTTGGCGGCTTTGAAGCCATCATCGCCGACACCGGTGGCCCTTACCGCACCCGTCTCGGCGGCCTCGCCACCGTCGCCCTCGGCGGAGCCGCCGGCCTGTTCCTCGGCTCGGTCACCGGTACCAGCCTTGCCTGGGCCCTGCCGGTCACCGTCCTCTTCTGCTTCCTTTGGAGCTATCTCGCCGTACTCGGCCAGCCATTCTCCTCGGCTGGCGTTCTTGTCCAGGTCATCTTCATCTGCGGCATCGGCGCTCCCACCGCCTCCTGGCACGAAGCTCTTACGCGCGCCCTGCTGTTGATGGCTGGCGGCGCCTGGGCCGCACTGCTCTCGCTCTTCCTCTGGCCGCTCGACGCCTACCGCCCCGCCCGCGCCGCAGCCAGCGCCTGCTACACCGAGCTGGCCTCCTTCCTCGCCTCCACCGCCGAGCTTGCCGGCCGCGGCCATCAGAACCCCGCTCTCTGGCACCGCCTCGCAGCTCACCACCAGTACCGGCTCCGCCGCGCCATCGAGCACGGATGGCAAGCTCTGGCCTCCATCCGCGCCAAACGCCAGGCCGATACCCCCCAGGGCCGCCAGTTGGTCGTTCTACTCGAACACGCTGACCTTCTCCTGGCCAGCGCCGTCGCCATTGCCGAGCACATGGAGACGCAAGCCGCCGCCACGGCCGTCTCTCCCTGCCGCGACCGCATTCTGGCCGGCCTCGCCGATCTCCGCTCCGTCCAGCTCTGGGTCTCCTCGCTACTCCTGCGCCGCTCCGGCCTCACCACCGCCCACGCCCGCGCCCAGAGCAGCCGCATGCGCCGCCTTCCCCACTATCTCGAGGAATGCCTCGCCCCCGGCGACATCTCCTCCAGCGCCCTCCACGCCCAAATCAGCCAGTCCGCCTCGGTTCTGGAAAGCTCCGTCGACAGTGTCGCCCTGCTCCGTCTGGGCCACTCTGCCGACCGCGCCCCGGCCCCCACGCACGAAGTCTCCATCGGTCACTTCGCTCATGTCTACGCCCGCCTCGCCGATCTCCGCCAGGACTGGAACGCCGCTCGCATCTTGGACCAGTTGGCAGCCAACTTCACCGCCAAATCCTTGCTCCTGCGCCACGCCGCCCGCGTCGCCCTGGTCTGCGGCCTCGATGTGGTCCTCATCTTTCTGCTCAATATCGATCACGGATACTGGCTCCTGCTGACCTCCCTCATCGTCCTCCAGCCGCACGTCTCCGGCACCATGCGCCGCGGCCTTGAACGCATCGGAGGCACGGTCGCCGGCGGCATCCTGGCCGCCGTGCTGGCTGCCGTGCTCCACTCCCAATTGGCCATCGCCGCCGTGCTCTTTCCCTTGGCCCTGCTCGCCCTGGCCATCCTTCCCGTTAACTACGCCGCCTTTGCCTTCTTCCTCACTCCGACCTTTGTCCTCGCCTGGCTCCCCTACTCCGGCGACTGGCAACTCGCCTTCGTCCGCACCCTCAACACCATCGCCGGAGCCATCATTTCGCTCGCGGCCATGCTCTTTCTCTTCCCGTCTTATGAACGCGACCGCGCCCCCCAGTTTCTCCGCGCCAGCCTCGCCGCCGACCGCCGCTACCTCGCCCAGATGGCCGACTCCTGGAAATCCCACGCCCGCGCCTCGCGTCTGCTAGCCAGCGCCCGCCGCTCCGCCGGACTCGCCCACAACGACACGGAGGAATCCCTCGAGCGCCTCCTCGCCGAAAGCTGGCCCCGCCGCCGCCCCTTCGCCCAGTTTGTCACCGCCTTTGTCACCTACCTCCGCCGCCTTGCCCAGAGCGTCACCACCCTGGCCTCCCTCGAAGGCGAGTGGGAATGGAAGCAATCAGCTCAGATCCAAACCCGCCTTAACCTCCTCGATCGCCGCCTCGCCTGGCTCGAAGAACAGACCACACCACAGCCCCAGCCCGCCCCCTGGCCCGAACCCGCCACGCAACCCGCCATGCCCACCCAGGAACATCCCGGCGAAAACCAGATGGAGCGCCTTGAGCGCCAGGTCGATATTCTCCATCGCCAGTTGAAAACCCTCCGCCAACAAGGCTGGCTCCCCGCCGCATAGGCTGTATCGACATATAGAAAGAATGGAAGTATTTGATATATATATGAGTTGTCATCCTTCGACTCACCACCCCCAGGCGTTTTCTTCAGCCTGGGGGTGGTGAGTCGAAGGATCTGCTGTTGCCTTTCTCCCTCTAGCCTTACCAACTCATTCTGGGCACTCTGCTCTTCCCGTAAAGGTCGATACTGTCTAGTCCCCGGTCCCTCGTCCCCTGTTCTTAGCTCTTTGTCCTTCCGCAAACACTCAAATTTCCCGCGATTCCCCACCCCGCTGCGACTAATCCCGGGTAAAATCGTCTTTATAATAGGCAGAGTTGCTCTAAGCGGCTGCCCGTGCTGCCTTTCAGCCCACCGGATTGATCTTTTCCTTCCCTAAAGCCAAAAGGCGCGGAATCCCCTGGATGATGAATTTGAGATCTCGTTCGCTCCCCTTCTGGCTCACGTTTGCCGCCGCATCTCTCGTCCTGCTGCCGGCTCTGCCGGCCTTCGCGCAGAATGCCCCGGCCGCCAAAACTACAGCCAGCCCCGCGAAAGCTGCTCCGATCGAGCCTGCCGCAACGCCCGCTGAGCTCGCCGATCGCGCCCAGGCTTACTACCACGTCGCCATGGCCAGCATCTATGAGGACGACGCCACAGCCGAGGGCCAACCCGACTTCGTCAACCGCGCCATCGAGGAGTACAAGCTCGCCCTCAATGCCGATCCCAACTCCCCGCAGCTGAACAACGCGCTGGCCGATCTCTACTTCCGCGTCCCCGGCCGTACCCACGATGCCGAGGTCACGGCGCGCAACCTGCTCAAAATATCGCCTGACGACGTTCAAGCCCACAAGCTGCTCGGTCGCATCTATCTCCGCCAGCTCGGCGAGGGAGAGAATGCCGGCGCCTCCGCCTCCACCACGAGTAGCATCCTCAACCAGGCGATCACCGAGTTTGAAAAAATCGTCGCGCTCACCCCCAAGAGCGTCGAGGACCGCATGGTCCTGGGACAGCTTTATACCGTCAAGCACGATTCCAAAAAGGCTGAAGAGCAGTTCAAGACCGCGCAAGCCATCGAACCCGATTCCGAGGAAGTGGTCCTCAACCTGGGCCGCCTCTACGCAGAGAGCGGCGACCTCCAACATGCGGTCAAGGTCATTGAAGACGTTCCCGTCAACGACCGCACCGCCAAAATGGAGTTCGCCCTCGGCGCGGCCTACGACCAGTTGAAGCAGCCCAAGGACGCCATCTCCGCCTACCAGCGCGCGGCCGACATGGAGCCCAGCGACCTGCACACCCTTGACGCCCTCGCCCAGGCGCTGCTCGCCAACAACCAGCTCGACGAGGCCCTCAAGCAATTCAAGCAGCTTGCCGAGGCCGACCCGGAGAACCCTGAAGCCCCTGTGCACATCTCCGAAATCCAGCGCCGCCAGGGAAAATTCGAAGACGCCCTCACCACCATCCGCCAAGCCCGCAAGCTCGACCCCACCAACCTTGAAGCAGGTTTCAACGAGGGCCTCTTGCTCGACGTCCTGGGCCGCTTCGACGAGGCTGTCAAGACCTACTCGGCTATGGTCGATCTCACCTCCCATGCCAACGGCGCCTATACCAACGAGGAGAAGAACAACCGCGGCATCTTCCTCGAACGCCTCGGCGCCATCTATCTCGAGCAGAACAAGACCGACCTCGCCATCACCGCTTACCAGAAGATGATCGACATGGGCGGCGACACGGCCCTGCGCGGGTATCAGGGACAGGTGGACGCCTACCGCAACGGCAGGCAGTTTGACAAGGCGATTGAAGTTTCCCGCAAGGCCGTCGCGGCCGACCCCAAGAATCGCGATCTCAAGCTCATGCTCGCCGGCGAACTGGCAGACACAAACCAGGCTGACGAAGGTCTGACAATGGCCAAAGCCCTGCTCAACAACTCCGCCGACGACCGCACCGTCTGGATCGCGATAGGCCAGATCGACGTCCGCCTGCGCCGCTGGAAAGATGCCGAAGACTGCTTCAACAAGGCCGAGCCTCTCACCACCAAAAGAGAAGATCGGACCTACCTGCTTTTCCTGCGTGGCGAGCTGGCCGAACGGCAAAAGCACTTCGAGCCGGCCGAGCAGCTCTTCCGCCAGGTCCTCGACTTGGACCCGTCCAACTCCATGACCCTCAACTATTACGGCTACATGCTCGCCGACAAGAGCGTCCGCCTGCCCGAGGCCCTCAAGTTGATCCGCAAGGCCGTCGACCTCGAACCCATGAACGGAGCCTTCCTCGATTCCCTCGGCTGGGTCTACTTCAAAATGGGCCAGTATGAGCTAGCCGAAGACAACCTCCGCAAGGCCGTCGAACGCGACCAGACCGATCCCACCGTCCACGAACACATGGGCGATCTCTACGAGAAGACCGGCCGCATCCGCCAGGCCGCCGCGCAGTGGGAGCGCTCGCTCGCCGAGTTCGCCAAGTCAGCTCCCGCCGACATCGAGCCCGCCGACGTAGCCAAAGTCCAGAAAAAACTCGAAGGCGCCCGCGTCAAACTTGCTAAACAAGACAACGCCCTCGGCCCCGTTAAACCCGAGTAAGCCGCCCGCTCGCCGCGCCGCAAATCTCTCTTGAAGCGAGAGATTTGCGGTCGCGAAAAGAGTTTTGTCGAGGCCGCAGTCAGTGTCAGGGCACGACTTCAGTCGTGCCGCAAACCTTGCCGCAAAATCAACGTGGGCTTTACAGGCTGCGGAAAAACTCCGGTTGAGCCGCTGTTTTGAAAGGGCACGACTTCAGTCGTGCCATAACTGCCGCAAAATCAATGAGGGCTTTAGCCCCTGAGGGATGCTTTTCGGCTCCTTCGCTCCAAATCTGGCCTTTCCCCGCAGCCTCTTCAGCCCCCGGCAAAGTCTATTTCGCAGCGATCTCCACCAGCTCAACCCGCCGGTTCTTAGCTCTTCCCTCGTCGGTTTTGTTAGTCGCGACCGGCGCATAAGGCCCATTGCCGAAGGCGATCAACCGTGCTGCGGCAATGCCGTGTTTCGTGACCAGCGCGTTGATCACCGCTTGCGCCCGCGCCTGCGACAGCTTCACATTACCCGCCGCTTCTCCCACCATGTCGGTATGACCCACGATATAAACCTTCAGCGTAGGATTGTTCGTCAACAGCTTGGCGATCTCTTCAATCGCCGGCTCGGACTCCGGCTTCAACTCGGACTTGGCGGTGTCAAAGTAAATTCCGTAAATAGCCACGCTCCCCGAGTCGGCAATACTGCTGGCCATCGCCGAAGCGTCCACAGTCACCTGCTGCTCCATCGCCTGTTTTTCAACAATCGTCATCTCATAATCGAACGTATAGGCATTGATGTACAACCATATCTCCGCCGAGCCTTTGCGAAAGCGAACCGTAGTCCGGCGATTGACGTTGTTGTTGTATTCGTAGAGCACCTGCCCACCTGCCGAACGGGCCGCATTCTCATAGTTGCGAATGGTCGCCAGCGCACTCCGGGCGCGGTGCCGTCCTTGATCTTGTTATGAAAAAAGTAGAGCTTTCCTTCCACCATCTGCTGCGAATCCCGCTTGTCTACGGTTACCGGAAATGCAAATGAATCGAACTCGGAATACCTGTAGCCCATGATGTAGGTGTTCGGCATTCGTGAGATTCCGGGATAATCCTTCGATCCCGGCGTATCGGTTTGGGCAAATGCGAGCGGAACCGTGAGGACCGCAACAAGAACGAGCAACGAACTTCTTGAAAACCGACCCATGTATCGCTTCTTTTTTTTGAGACCTACTTTGCTGCTCTTTTACGACTCCCCATAATAGCTCTACAGCGAACCCCAAAAAAGAAAAAGCCCACACCTCAACCTGAGGTGTGGGCTCCTGTAATTCAAAACAAACTTTAAGCCGTCAGCCGACTCTCTTACTTCCCAGCAGCCGCAATGTATACATCCACATTGCTCTTATCCACCAGCGAAGTGCCCGTATCCACAAACACCGGGAATGGCGCAAACGAGTCGGCGCTATAGTCCTTGCCAAGCTGCGCCGGCGGATTGTGGTAGATCTCGTCCAGCGCCTTCAGTCCCACATACCCCATCGAGTACGGCTTCTGTACCACCGTCGAGTCAATCGCCCCCGCCTTGATCCCGGCCAGCGTATCTGGATTCACATCCCAGGCAACCACCAGCCGGTTGGCGCCACTCGTCCGGGCTACCGCGTCGGAGACTGGCTTGCCCGACGACGAATCCAGGCAAATAAATGCATCGATCTTCTTGGGACCGGTCAGAGCCATAAACTCTTGTGCCTTGTCGAAAGCGGTCTTCGGATCGGACTTGATGTCTACCACTTCCACAATCTTGATGTCCGGCTTGCTTGAGAACGCGTCCTTGAAGCCCTTCAGTCGCTCCTCTGCGTTAGGCTGTCCCGTAAAGGTAAAGAACACCACGTTCCCCTTGCCGCCCAGCTTCTCGATCACCCGCTTGCCGCCCAGCCGTCCCGCCTCCAGATTATTGGTGCCGATAAAGTACAGCCTGCGGCTGTCAGCGGCGTCCGAGTCCACCGTAATCACCGGAATCCCCGCGCTGATTGCTGCATCGATCCCGGGCTTCAGCACCGCGGCGTCCGCCACGGAGATCAGAATTCCACCCGCTTTGGCCGAAACCGCATTCTGCAGCTCTGCCAGTTCGCCTTGCGAATCGTAGTTCTCCGGCCCCACTACCTTAGCCGTCACCTTGTACTCCGCGGCAGCCTTCTTGAATCCGGTCGCTACCGACTGCCAATAAGGCAACGATGAATTCACCGAAATCAGATAGAAGACCTCTTTGTTCGAGTGCCGGTTGCACCCGGACGTCAACGCCAACCCGAACACCACCATCGTCAACACTGCTGCTTTAATCGCTTTCATCGTTACCTCCCTGCTGAACTTTCTTGAAGTATTTGCACGGCTGGAGCCGCATTTCGTCCCCGTGCCAGCCCATCAAAAATTCCGGCTGGATACTACTCCCGCTCATCGGCCATTGTCCAATCCCAACCAGGAAGTCCATCTCTACAGGAGGTACATATCAAAAATTGACTGTCATCCTGAGCGAAGAATGGCGCGCTTCTTGCGCCATTCGTAGTCGAAGGACCTTCGGTTCGGGTCCTTAACTTATGCAATGAACTTTAGAAACAGGACACTAGACGAAAGAGTTTTATAGCACTCCGCCGTTTGCTGCCCGCGTGATTCACGGCACAGCGTCTGCACCACCGTCCCCCTCTGCGGTATAACCAGACGTAAGCGCTTTGGTCTGAATCGTCGCCCCAAGGCTGAAATCATGACTGACCTCAAGACCGATCCTTCGGCTCAACTCCCGCCCGGAATCGCCGTCTGCGGCGCACCGGACAGCGCTCTGGCTCGCCGCGCTCACACCGAGCTGCCCCATCCCTATCGCACGCCCTTTGCCCGCGACGCCGCCCGCATCCTCCACACCCGCGCCTTCCGCCGCCTCGCCGGCAAAACCCAGGTCTTTGCCCGCCTGCCCGGCGACCCGCCCAGCGACCACTTCCGCAGCCGCCTCACACACACGCTTGAAGTCACGCAGATCTCCCGCACCCTCGCCCGCGCCCTCGGCCTCAATGCCGAACTCGCCGAAGCCCTCGCCCTGGTCCACGACATCGGCCATCCGCCCTTCGGCCACGCCGGCGAAAAAGCCCTCGACACCGCGCTCCAGGCCCACGGACTCAGCTTCGACCACAATCTTCACGCCCTGCGCATCGTCACATGGTTCGAGGAGCGCTACCCCGCCTTTCGCGGTCTCAACCTCACCCTCGGCGTCCGTGAAGGCATCGTCAAACACTCCCGCGACTACTCCGCCGCCGCCCATCCAGAGCTGGCAGAATTCTTCCTCGACCAGTTCCCGCCGCTCGAAGCGCAAATCATCGACCTCACTGACGAAATCGCCTACCTCACCGCCGATCTCGACGACGGCCTCGACTCCGGCATCCTCTCCCTCGAAGAAGTCCGCACAGCCGTGCCTCTCTTCAGCGCCTTCCACGACGCCGCAAAACAGAGCTATCCCCACGCCGCGCCCAAGCTCGCCGTCTACGAAGCGCTCAGGCGTCTCCTCGATGCATTTGTATCCGATCTGATGATTGAAATCCGCGCCCGTGCCGGCGCCTCAGGCGCAACCTCCCTGGCCGAAATCCGCCAGGCCCCCGCGCGCCTCGCCGCTCTCAGCCCTCACATGGAAGACGTCCGCGACGCAACAAAAAAATTCCTCTACGCCAGCCTCTACAACTCCCCAGGGATGGAAGAGATCCACGCCCACGCCGCCCTGCTCGTCCAGAACCTGTTCGCCGCAATCGTGGCCGATCCCAGCCTGCTCCCCGCCGACCACCAGGCGCAGATCCCCACCGAAGGCCTCGCGAGAACCGTAGCCGACTACATTGCCGGCATGACCGACGCCTACATTGAGCAATTATGGGCTCGCTGCGACGGCCGGTAACAGCCTTTTGCGTTGTATCTCTTATTTCGTCGGAAGGAATTCGATCCGTGCCAAATCGTCCACGGCCTTGAAGTCGTAGTCCGCGGTCACCAGCACGTGGTCGGAGGAGTCCATTGCAACGTCAAGGGCAAATGTGTCCGCATAGGAGATCCTGCGATCCACTTTTAATTCTGCGGCATGTACAGCGCGGTCGCTTGTTGCCGTCACAATGATCGGCTGAAATCTGGACAGCATCGCGAGAGCGCGAGCTTGCCCCGGCTCACCAAGTCTCTTACGAACCTTGCCTGCAATTTCTCCCCACTGAACTGCTGAAATCGCGATCTCCGCAGTTTGAGCCATTCGAAGGGCTAGAATCTCCTCGACCCGATCCGCCCCTGCTTCAGAGTCCAGAAACCGTAGCACCGCCGAGGCATCCAAAACAAAAACCGTCACCTCGGCTCCTTACCAGCCTGCCTTTGCATCTTCTGCATGCCGATCAGCGATCAATTCATCGGTCATAGATGGTCCGCCGGCTGTCATTCCGCGCAATTCCTTTATCAGCCGCTTCGCGGCAGCCTGCGTCAACGGCCTGAGGATCAACTCATCCCCCTCTTGGTGAATGGCGACACGAGTCCCCGTGGTGATCCCGAGCGCTTCGCGAATCTGCGCGGGAATAACCAGTTGGCCCTTGCTGCTCACGGTGGAAAAAACCTGCTCCATGGCTTTCATCATACCAAAAGTAAGAATAAATACAATCAGTAAGACATCCTCAAATAGTAAGACAATAACCGCCACGCCTTACTAAGAGACGTCCGCCTTACTGCACCGTCCCCTGAGGCCGCAGCCTGCGCAAATCCAGCGCACACTCCACCGCATTCTGTGCATTCAGCCGCAGATTGTCCGCCGCCGCCCACAACCAAATCCGCGCAGTCAGGTTCGGATTCCGGCCCCCATGTTCCGGCCGCATCCGCACCAGCACGTCGTTCTGCCCCGTAGCCGCCAGGTTCGAAGGCGAATCCGTGTCTTCCAGCACTAGGTCCACATGCTCGCCGCTCAGCGCCTCTTCCAGCGCCGCAATCTCCACCGGCTTTTCCAAGTCCACTGCAATTGAAAACGTCATTCCGTGAAACGCCGGCACATGCACCACCTGCAAAGCCAGCGCCGGCCAGCGCCCGGCTGACAGCAACTCGTAGTGACGCCGAATCCTTGCCTCCACCGCGTTCAAATTGATCGTGGAACTCTCGCCCAGGCCCCCCAGCAGGTTGTAGGCCGCCTGCGCGTCGTAAATGGCCCGTGGTATCCCCTGAAAGCTCAGCAGGCTCACCGTCTGCTGGTGCAGCTCGTCCATGGCGCCGCGCCCAAACTCACTCGCAGGCAACATCACTGTAGCCGCCGCCAGCCGCACCGGAGCCGTCTGCTGCACCCGCTCCACAAGCAATCCAAGCGCCACTGCCGCCGGATGCGCCGGAGCCACCGCCGGCGTAAACAGGTCCACCGTCGCCGCCTCGGAGCCAAGCCATGGCGCGCGCACCACCACCCCGGCCTCCTGATCCAGCGCCCCGCTCAAATCCAGAACCGTCGATCCGGAACGCAGCGCCTCCCGCCAGTGTTTCCGCGTCAGCGCCTCGTTGCCGCAGAAAAAAGTAAAGTCCACGCGCTCAAAAGCGTCCACGCCAATCGTCTGGATGACGGTGACCTCATCGCCCACCTGGTCCAGTTGGCCCTGCGCTTCTCCCTCGTCCAGCAACGCAAAGCGGGCCGCCGCCAGCGGCGACTCCGAAATGGCCTCTTTCAACTCCCGGCCCAAAAGGCTCGAGGCTCCGGCTATTGCAATCTTGTACACAGGCATCCTTCAATCGAATCGAAATTCCAGGTCTTTGTCCGCTTATTGTTGTACCAAAGCTGGGTGCCCCATCCTCGCCATTCTGAGCAAAGTCGAAGAACCTGCTTCTTGAAAATTTGTGGCTAGGGTGGAATACGGCGACACTCCATCGCAACCTACGAAATCATACGGTCAAAGACCTACAGATATCGCAGCGAATCCCGCTTCTCGGCGTCTTCTTCCTGAGGGTCAACTGCTGCATCCGGCGAGCCCGCCGGCGCTTCCAGCGGCCTGCTTCTCCGCCGCCGCGACCACCCGTACGCCGCCCGCGCCCAGATCCCCGAGAACATGTATATCAGCCCAATCAAGAACATCACCACGTTCGAGTACCGCAGCAGCACATACAGGAAGATCGCCACCGGCACCAGAACCTGGAACGGATGGCGCCGCGAAAAGTTGATCTCCTTGCCCGACCAGAAACGCCACGTGCTCACCATCAGGAATCCGCACAGCGCCACCAGACCCAGCCACGGGAGCGAGATCCACCAATACGCTACCGGTATTCCATAGCAGAGATGAATCGTTGACGCCAACAACCCCGCCGCCGCCGGAATCGGCATTCCTACAAAATACTTCCGCCCCGGCAGTCCCGGATTCCTCGGCTGCGCATCGTGCGAGATGTTGAACCGCGCCAGACGCGACACCCCGCTCAGCAGAAACAGAAAACAGATAAATGCGCCCGCCTGCATCAAGTGTTGCCGCACCTGCGGATTCGCCATCTCCGGCAAATAGTGGAATCCCCACACAAAGGCCAGCAGGCTCGGCGCCACGCCAAACGTAATCGCGTCCGCCAGCGAATCCAGTTCCTTGCCAAAGTCGCTGCATGTATTCGTCATGCGCGCGATCCGCCCATCCAGCGCGTCGAACGGAATCGCAAACAGGATCGCAATCGCCGCCCAGTCAAGATGCGACTGCGCGTTGCCGCTGATCGCTTCAATGGTTTGCAGAATCGAAAAATAGCCTGCCCCGATATTCACCGAAGTAAACAGCGACGGCAGCAGGTACATGCCACGGTGAATCCGCGCCTGCCTGGCTTTGGCCCGTTCCGGATCGTGAAGTGAGTCGTGGTGAAAATTCAAAGGCGATCTCCCTCTGTCATTGCCGCCAGCACGCTCGATCCGCCCTTCACGCGTTCGCCCACCTTCACCCGCAGCGCCGCCTCGGCCGGAATCACTACATCCACTCTGGAGCCAAACTTGATCAGTCCCACCCGCTGCCCGCGCTCCACACGATCGCCCTCAACATGGTTGAACACGATCCGACGCGCCAGCAGTCCCGCAATCTGCTTGAAGGTGACCTCAAACCCCTCGCCACGCACCGTCACCACATTCTGCTCGTTGCGCTCGGCCGAGGCTGGATTCATGGCGTTCAGGTATTGGCCCTTCTGATAATGCACACGGCTCAACACCCCGCCGATCGGCGAGCGGTTCACGTGCACATCAAATACGCTCAGGAAGATGCTGATCCGCTGTCGCGGACCTTCGGGCGTGTTGATCGCAACTGTCTCGGTGACCAATCCGTCGCCCGGCGACACAATCAATCCGTCGCCCGCCGGAATCGTCCGCTGGGGATCGCGGAAAAACCACAGAAAAAACGCCGCCAGCACAACAGGCGCAATGCCCCACGCGACTCCGCCCGTAAACCACACCAGCGCCGCCGCCACCGCCAAAAGGCTCAAACCGTAGATGTAACCGTCACGAACCATAGTCCTGAACGATTATACGGTTATCCGCCGCTCACGGCAGTATCCGACCCGTGTTCGCCGCGATTCCGCCGTGCGGATCAAGCCCGAACAAAGAGACGCACTCATACCCGCGACCGCTCCGTCCGGGCCCACCGCACCACAAAACCCCTATCGTCCGCGTGCTTTAAGCGACCGCCGGTATCCGGCGCTCGAGCGCGAAGATCAGGTCCTTCGCGTGCAGCTTCAGCTTTTTCAGGCGAACCTCTTCGAGTTGTTCATCCTCGCTGAGGTAGGGCTTTTGAATTAATTCTTCCAACCGCTGAGCGTAGCGACGGTGTTCGGCTTGCAGGCGGGCTAACTCTTCGCTCAGCGTCGGATCCTGTACTTCGTCCATCAAGCACCTCCGGATTGTCTAAGAACATTTACATATATCGCCGTCAACGTGCAACTCGCAAGCAAGAAAATTACTAAAAGTAACGTCAGCTTGTGAATTTCATTCCCAAACACATCCATGCGTGACAGGCATCACACTCCACTGTCCGCAAACCTTACACTTACCCCAAAATTCACCCCAGCTTGATACTCATCAGAACCGCATCCTCTTCCGGGTCAGCGTAGTAGCGCGGCCTCCGCCCAGCCTCGTCCCAGCCCAGAGAACGGTAAAACCCGAGCGCCGGCTCATTGGACGCGCGCACCTCCAAAAGGACCTCGCCCACTCCAGCCGCCTTCAACTCCTCCACGAGCGCCCAGAAAATATTTTTCCCGATCCCCCGCCCCTGCTCCTCAGCCCTGACCGCAATCGACTCCAACTCCCCCTCCGGCGCCACCACGCTGGCCACGGCGAAACCCATGACTGAGCCCGCCTCCGCCACCAAAGCAACCCGCCTCGGTGCCGTCCCTTCGCCCAGCGCCGCCACATAAGCCGCCCTTGTCCAATGCGGCGCATCCTTCAGGCTCATGGCAATCGCCATCACCTCGTCCAGATCGCTCGCGCGCATCCGCCGCACCCGCACGCCAGCCTTCATGCCCGTTGCCGCCCCGCCGCCGCGGCCTCTCCAAAAATCTCCGCATCCGACCGCCGCAGATAATGCCCGTCCAGCAGCGCCAGATCCACATTCCCGCCCGCCACCAGCCGCGCCTCGCCCAACCGCAACGCATCTCTGGCCGCTGGCGCCCCGCACCGCACCAACTGCGTCTCCGGCCACGCCAGGCCAAGCAGCTTTGCCGCACTCTCGTCGCAAACCGCAACCCGCAGCGGCGCAGGCTGAATCGCTCCGAGTTGCCCAGCCCCAGCCAGCAACTCCCTCGCCGCCGATCCCATCTCTTCCACGCGCAGGTACACCTCGTCCCGATGCGCATCCAGAGCCGCCGCCGGCACCCCCGACTTCCGCGCCAGCACCAGCAGCCGCGACAGCGCCACCACCGGAATCTGCGCGCCCTCCGCGAGTCCCTTCACCGCGCTCAGCCCCACCCGCACCCCGGTAAAGCTGCCCGGCCCGTTCACGGCTACAATCCCGCCCAACTCCTTCAGCCCGACGCCCGCATGCGCCAGCAACTCCGCCACAGCCGCCACCAGCGTCGCCGCGTAACTGCGTCCTTCCAGCTCCGCCTCACCCAGAATCTCCAGGTCCCGCCCCGCAAGCCGTCCCAACGCCACTGACCCCGCAGGCCCGCACGTATCAATCGCCAGCAACATCCCGCCCGGCTGCATCGCCGTTCCCGGCATCAAATAGCTCGTTCCCATAATCCCCTCAGCATGACACAGCCGCAGCCGCTGCTTCCACCCCGTCCAACCAGATGAACGCACCCTGTTGATCGAGCCGGCCCCGCTTTACTCCATTGCCGTTCATCCACCGCATTCCCGCTCGGAGGTAGCAGTCGAGAACAGCCAGGAGCTGGCCCTGCAGGGGCGTCTGAATCGTACTGAATGATTTTCGATCGAGCCACTGTTGCAACGCGATGAGAGTCAAGAGGGGCCTGCATTTCGCAATGCAGGCCCCCGCTCACAACCCCAACAAACGATAACCAGAATTCCCGACTCGCGCCGCCTATAGCATTTTCGGAATTGCTGTAAACCGAAGACATGCACTCAAGTGGCTTTTTCATCAAGGAAAAGCCACCTCTCTATGCACTCAAGATGTCTATACTAATTCCGAAAATGCTCTAAACCGCCGCCAGCGCCTGCTCCAGATCCGCAATCAGATCTTCCTTGTCCTCGATCCCAACCGACAGCCGCACGCGCCCCTCGGTAATCCCCATCGCATCGCGAAACTCCTGGCTCACCGATCCATGCGTCGTGGTCGCCGAGTGCGAAGCCAGCGACTCCACCCCGCCCAGCGACTCGGCATTCAAGAAGATCTTGATCGCCGCCAAAAACCGCGCCGCTTCCTCCCGCGACTTCAGCTCGAAGCTCATCATCGATCCAAAACCTTTTTGCTGCCGCACAGCGAGCTCATGCTGCGGATGGCTCTTCAGCCCCGGATAGGCCAGCTTCGTCACCTTGGGATGCGTCGAAAGAAACTCCGCCACCGCCCCCCCGTTCTCTTCATGCTGCCTCACACGCAGCGGCATCGTCTTGATCCCGCGCAGCACCAGGAAGCACTCAAACGGCGACATGATGCCGCCCGCCGCCTTCTGCACCAGCAGGAACCGTTCCTTATGCTCCGGCTTTGAGCCAATCAGCGCGCCGCCCAGCCCATCCGAGTGACCGTTCAAATACTTCGTCGTCGAATGCATCACGATATCCGCGCCCAGCGCCAGTGGACTCTGCAGCACCGGCGAAAGGAACGTGTTGTCCACGCTCACCTCGGCACCGTGCGCATGGGCAATCTTCGCCACCCCGGCAATATCGGTCAGCACCATCAGCGGATTGCTCGGCGTTTCAATATGCACCAGCTTCGTATTCGGCCGCATCGCCGCTTCCACGGCCTTCAGGTCGCTCGTATCCACATACTCGACCTTGATGCCGTATCCACTCACGATCTGCTCCAGCAGCCGCACCGTCCCCGCGTAAACGTCCCGCGAACAGATCAGGTGGTCGCCCGTCTTCAGCATCGCCACCAGGCCCGCAATCGCCGCCATCCCGCTGGTAAACGCATGGCCGCTCGTGCCGCCCTCCAGAGCCGCCAGCGCCGTCTCCAGCCTGTCCCGCGTCGGATTCCCCGCACGCGAGTAATCCCACCCGCGATCGGTCCCGATCCCGGTCAGCTCAAAGGTTGAAGAAAGGTAAACGGGAACATTCACCGCGCCCGTCAGCGGGTCCGGGTGCTGCCCGGCATGTACAGCAAGGGTCGAGTATTTGTATGGGGACATAATCAGGTCTTTTCTTAGATCTCCTGCCTTCTAGCTTATCGCGTCAGCACCGGAAACCTGCTCACGCAGTTCTTTCCCTCTGACAAATGCTGGGTGCCCCAAGTCTCGATTTTGAGACCTGGGATAACAAAAACCTCACCCTGCGAACTTTCCCTAGCCCCTCTCTCACTGCAGTATCGGAATCCCCGCAATCCGTTTCTGCCACTCCGCCGGACCTGTCTGATGCACGCTGGTTCCCTTCGAATCCACCGCCACCGTCACCGGCATATCCCGCACGTCGAACTCGTAAATCGCTTCCATGCCCAGGTCGCCGAAGGCGACCAGCCGTGACCCAACAATCGCCTTTGCCACCAGGTAAGCCGCGCCTCCCACAGCCATCAGGTACACCGCGCCAAATTCCTTGATCGCCTCAATCGCTACCGGCCCCCGCTCGGCCTTGCCCACCATGCCCAGCAATCCCGTCTCGGCCAGCATCTGCCGTGTGAACTTATCCATCCGCGTCGCCGTCGTCGGCCCCGCCGGCCCCACAACCTCTTCGCGCACCGGGTCCACCGGGCCGACGTAATAAATAAACCGCCCCTTGAAATCCACCGGCAGCTTCTCGCCACGGCTCAGCATATCCGTCATGCGTTTGTGCGCCGCATCGCGCCCCGTCAGCAGCTTGCCCGTCAGCAGCAGAACCTCGCCCGGCTTCCACGTTGAGGCTTCTTCCTTTGTCACCGTATCCAGATGCACCCGCCGCGCGCCAGACACGTCATGCGTCAGCTTAGGCCAGTCTTCCAGGTTTGGCGGATCAAGATACACCGGCCCGCTTCCATCCAGCACGATATGCGCATGCCGCGTCGCCGCGCAGTTGGGAATCATCGCCACCGGCAGATTCGCCGCGTGCGTCGGATAGTCCAGCACCTTCACATCCAGCACCGTCGTCAGCCCGCCCAGCCCCTGCGCACCAATCCCCAGCCGATTTACCTTGTCGTAAAGCTCCACGCGCAGCTTCTCCGCCGTAGTCACCGGCCCCCGCGCAATCAAATCCTGAATGTCGATCGGGTCCATCAGCGATTGCTTTGCCAGCAGCATCGCCTTCTCCGATGTCCCCCCGATCCCGATCCCCAGCATCCCCGGCGGACACCATCCCGCCCCCATCGTCGGCACCGTCTTCAGCACCCACTCCACAATCGAGTCCGAAGGATTCAGCATCGCAAACTTCGACTTCGCCTCCGAGCCTCCACCCTTGGCCGCGACAGTAATTTCGACCGTCCCACCCTTCACCAGCTCCACCGTCACGCAAGCCGGCGTATTGTCCTTGGTGTTCTTCCGCGCCCCCGCCGGATCGGCCAATATCGACGCCCGCAACTTGTTATCCGGATCCAGATAAGCCCGCCGCACGCCCTCGTCCACCATCTCCTGCACATCCTTCGCCTCTTCGCCCGGCGCAGGCTCGAAGCGCACATCCATCCCGACCTTAAGAAATGCCGTCACGATCCCCGTATCCTGGCAAATCGGCCTGTGTCCCTCGGCGCACATCCGGCTATTGATCAGAATCTGCGCAATCGCATCCTTCGCCGCCGCCGACTCTTCCTTCTCATAAGCCTTCGCCAGGCTAGTAATGAAATCCACCGGGTGGTAGTAGCTGATGTACTGCAGCGCGCCTGCAACGCTGGCAATGAAATCTTCCTGCCGAATCACGGTCATGGAATTCTCCTCGAACTCTCCTAAGGTTAATGGATGCGTGAAGTTTTTGCCCGGTGGTAACGACGCTATATCTTGTGGGAACCATTCCGCACGCCACCGTTTTATCAGCAGGTCAATCCCTTCAAATCCGCCCCCATGCCCTAATCTAGAACCATGAACGACCTCACCACGGAATCCCAGCAGACCGCGCCCTCGCAGCAGCCCCCCTTCGACCTCCTCGTCGTCGGCGCCGGTCCCACCGGCCTCGCCTGCGCCATCGAAGCCCAGAATGCCGGACTCCGCGTTGTCGTCGTCGACAAGGGCTGCCTCTGCAACTCTCTCTTCCACTACCCCGCCCACATGACCTTTTTCACCACCTCCGAGCGCCTCGAAATCGGCGGCATCCCCTTTCCCAGCCCCAACGCCAAGCCCTCGCGCGACGAAGCCCTCCAGTACTACCGCCTCGTTGCCGTCTACTACAAACTCGACGTCCGCCAGTACCAACGCGTCAAAAAGATCACCGGCGCCGACGAAGCCTTCACCGTCCACATCGAAGACCGCTTCGGCCGCCCCGGCCTCATTCAGACCCGCAAGCTCGTCATCTCCTCCGGCTACTACGACCTGCCCAACTTCATGAACATCCCCGGCGAGAACCTCAGCAAAGTCCACCACTACTACGTCGATCCCCACCCCTATTTCGAGATGGATGTCGCCGTCATTGGCGGCAAAAACTCTGCTGCCATCGCGGCCCTCGAGCTGTGGCGCAGCGGCGCGCGCGTGACGCTGATCCACCGCGGCGACGGAATCCAGCCCCACGTCAAATACTGGATCAAGCCCGACATCGAGAACCGCATCAAGGACGGAGAAATCAAGGCCTTCTTCAACTCAAAAGTCGCGGAGATCACCCCCGACACCGTCATCGTCGAAACTCCCAATGGCCCCACCACCATCCCCAACGACTTCGTCTTCGCCATGACCGGCTATCACCCCGATTTCACCTTCCTTGAAAAACTCGGCGTCCAATTCGAAGGCCCCGACAAGCTCCCGCACTGCAATCCTGAAACACTCGAGAGCAATGTCCCCGGCATCTACCTCGCAGGCGTCATTGTCGCTGGCTCCCGCACCAACGAGATTTTTATTGAAAATGGCCGATTCCACGGCCGTCAGATTGCCGCAGCGCTTGCATCTAACCTCAACGAACAGAGCCGGAACCGGCAAGCCGATCCCGCCGGGGATCCGGTGGACTGATCCACCCGATTCTTAAGCAAAGGCAGGCACTCCTTATGCGTTGGTGGCCCCGTGCTTTTTTCGAGCAAAGCCAGGCTTTCCTCATGCGTTGGTGGCCCCGCACCATTCGAGGGCAAATGCTCGCCGGCCTGCTGCTGCTTGAAACCCTCTCCATCACCCTCTTTGCCGTCTTGCTCGTCCGCCAGCAAACAAACGAAGCCTACATCCGCGCCCGCACGCGCCTCTCCTACGAAGCCACCTCCGTCGCCCTGCAATCCAGCGAGGCTTTGCTCCAGGAGAGGCCCGGCTATGTCGCTCTGGCCGTCAAAATGATGGGCGAAGCGCCCACCGTGGCCGTCGCCAAAGTTACTGACGCTGCTGGCAACGTCCTCTTCATCAGCACAGGCGAGGCCGACCAGACCAGACTTGAACCCAAAGAACGCGCCCAGATCCCCCTCGGCCGCGACGATCCAAGATTCTTCGTCCTCGATGGCAACCGCTGGGAGAGCGTCGCCTCCATCTACACCAACAACAACCTGCGCGGATACGCCTGGGTCCAGTTCGATAAAACCTGGTCAAGGGAGCAGCTCCGGTACATCCTCCGCGACACGGCCCTCTTCGCCATCATCTGGCTCATCGCCTCCGCCGTGCTCGTTCTCCTCATGGCCCGCTCCATCTCCCGGCCCCTGGCCACGCTTCAGCGCGGCACCCGCGCCCTGATGACCGCCCCGGAAGATAGCAGCAGCTTCCCCCTGCGCGCCAATGTGCAAAACGAAATCGGCGAACTCATCGTGGTCTTCAACCGCATGGTCGCCTCCATCGCCGAGCAGCGCTCAGGTCTCAACGACACTCTCTCCCTGCTCGACTCCATGCTCGCCAATGCCCCCATCGGCCTGGCCTTCTTCGACCGCAGTTGCCGCTTTACCCGCGTCAACCAGGTCTTTGCCGACCTCACCGGCGTCTCCCTCAGCGGCCACCTCGGCCGCACCCTGCCGGAGTTGCTGCCTCAACCGGCCGCCCAGCTCATTGAGAGCGCGGTGCTCCGCGTCTTCGCCGAGCAGGAGCCGATGCGCAACTTCGAAATCAGTGGACAAGGCGGAAAACCCGGCCAACCATGGACCTGGCTCGTCAGCGCCTACCCGGTTCGCACCACCCCGCAGCAAATCCGTTGGGCCGGCATCATCGTCCTCGATGCCAGCGACCGCAAACGCAGCGAAGAAGCTCTCCGCAAGGCTGAGAAGCTCGCCGTCACCGGCCGCCTCGCCGCCTCCATCGCTCACGAAATCAATAACCCCCTCGAGGCCATCACCAACCTGCTTTTCCTGCTGCGCAACTATTGCCAGCTCCAGGACCCCGCACTCAACTACGTCACCATGGCCGAGTACGAGGTCCGGCGCATCTCCGAAATCACGCAGCAGACTCTTCGCTTCTACCGCCAATCCACATCCCCTGCCCGCACCAGGATGAAAGACATCCTCGACTCTGTTCTCAGTCTCTATCAGGGCCGATTCAACTCACTCAGCCTTCAGGTCGAACGCAAATACGACCCCGAGCTGGACCTCTTCTGCTTCGCCGGAGAAATCCGCCAGGTCTTTGCCAACCTGGTCGGCAACTCCATTGACGCCTCCGCCCCCGGCGGCCGCCTCATGGTCCGCGCCCGCCGCTCCCGCAACTGGAAAGATCCCCTCCAGGCCGGCGTCCGCTTCACCCTGGCCGACACCGGGGCAGGGATGGAGCGAGAGGTACTCGAACGCGCCTTCGAAGCCTTCTTCACCACCAAGGAAGTCACCGGAACCGGCCTCGGCCTCTGGGTCAGCCTTGAAATCGTCAACAAGCACCACGGCCTCATCCACGCCCGCAGCCGTGCTGCCGCTTCCGGCAAGCCCTCCGGCACCGTCTTCCAGTTCTTCATCCCCGACGATCCCAACCTGCTAGTCGCAACCGAACCCTCCTCCGGCAACGCCACTTGAGCGCAAGGCAAACGGCATCTTAACTCCAGCTTCGAATGAAGGGTAAGCGCTTTACAGGCGCGGAAAAACTCCGCCCGGTGAAGGATACGGGCTTCACTAGCTGCAGAAAAACTCTTATTGATCCGCTGTTTTGAAAGGGCCCGTCTTCAGCCGTGCCGAAGACGGTCGGATAATCTATGGGCTTTAAAGGCTGCGGAAAAACTCCTCACTGTGAAGGGTACGGGCTTTAGCCCGTACATAAACCCTGCAAAATGAGTTGGGCTTTAGCCCCTGAGGGATGCTTTTCGGCTCCTTCGCTCCAAATCTGCCCTTTTTCGCAGCCCGTTTAGCCCCTGCACTCCCTCCGTGCCGGGTGCCCCAGATCTCGCCTATGATACTTGGAAATCAGCCGCAAAAACTCAGGGCAGATTCAAACTCCGCAGTCTGTTTACATTGAATAGATCGAAGTTACCCGCCGGCTTCGCCATGCACCGGCTCCTCGATCTGACCTGCGCCGCATACGACCGCGTCACGTGCAGCCGGTCCATCACCACATACCGCGTCCGCAACCCGTTCACGGTCGCAGGCAGTTGCGCCGGAACCATCCTGCGGTCCACATAGATCACCAGCGCGGCCTCCTTCGGATTGTCCAGGCTCTCGCCCACGCCCACCCCGAAGAACGCCCGATTCTGCTTCATCAGGCTCTGCGCCATCTGCTGCTTGACCGCCGCCGCCTGGCTCAGCACCGCGCCCACCAGCCCCTGAACAGCATTCGCCTCCAGAGCCGTCTGCGGCGCCACTCCAAACAGCACCGACCGCGCCGTAGTCGGAATCACGATCGTGCGCACTCCATCCACCGTCGCCGGCACATTCACGCTCATGCCCGCGTCCACGTAGAGAATCACCGCGGCCTCACCGGCGTGATCGCTGCTCTTGCCCGCCGCCACACCCAGAATCCCTGTCGACCGATTCACCAGCATCAGCGCCTGTCCCAGCGCATTCTCAACGCGCGAGGTCTCGGCAGCCGTCAGCGTCCGAGCCTGCGCGGACTTCACCGTACTGTTGCCATAGTTCAGGCAACTCACCGCGTGGTCGGTCGTGCCCACAAACGTGTACGGAGTCCCCCCGCCCACCTGCGCACTCAGTTCGTTCAGCACATCCGAAACCGGATTCGCCACTCCCTCGCTCACTCCAGATATGCTCACTCCACCGGCAAAAAATAGTCCCACCGGCTCGGCCGTCGAGCTATCCACCACCAGCGCCCCCGAGTCGCCCGCATCACTGAACTGGTTTCCGCTCACGCCAATCTGGTTCGTAAAAATCTTGGTCAGGTAAGCCTTGGTCTCCGCGCAATCCGTAAAATAGTCCACGCTCACATCCAGGTTCACCGCCGAGATGCTCGCGCACGTAAGCCCGGTCGTCCGCCCGCTCTTGGCCACGCTCATGTTCAGCGATGCGCTCTCGCCCCTGCCACCCGTCGAAGAGATCCCCGGAGGCGCCGCGGCCAGCGTCCCGTTCCCCTGTAGCGCGCCGAGTTCCAGAATGTTCCCCGCCGCACTCACCGCGTGCGAGTTCACCGCCGCAATCGCCGCGTCCGCATTGGTCGAACTCGACTTCAGCGCCAGAAACCCCGTCAGCGTGCCCACCGGCGTAATCGCTGCTCCGGTCAGCCCGTATGGCATGCATTTGTCGTCGATCAGTCCCGGCTGCACAATCGTCTCGCCCACGCTTGCCTGGTCGCTCCGCGCCAGCACGTGGTTATTGCTCAACAAGTATTGCGTCCCGCTGCTGTTCTGGATCAGCGACCCCAGCGTCCCGCCGCAGCAATCCACAATCTGGTTGCCGCTTGCGTCGTAGTCGTTGTTGTTGCCGCCCGAGCTGCCCAGTGAAACCGGCGTCGCCAGTATTGTCTCGTGTGTCGCCGGATCGCTCGATACCCCCGCCGTGTTCAACAAAATGTTGCTTGCGGTCCGCGATGAGGAACTGCCCACCGTCGCCACAATATAAGTACTTCCCGTAGACGTAACCGCCGCCGGCGCCGTGTACGTCACCGTGCAGTAAGTAAACGCCGTGCTGCTGCGCGTGCAGTTCGTCGCGCCCAGCGATCCCTGTCCACCGCTCGACCCGCTCGCCGTACTCGACAATCCGTAACTGATTCCCGTGTGCCCGCCTGCTTCCGCCAGGTACCCCGTCACCGTCAAAGTTCCGTTCGCCCCCAATGCCGCGTTCTCCGGAGTCAGCGGCTGCAGAAATCCCGGCGTCACCGTCAGCACCGCGCTCGCCGCCACGCCGGAATTTGAAGCCAGCGTTGCCGTCACCGTCACTTGCGCGCTGTCCGCCGTCAGATAGCTAGGCGGCGTGTATTGCCCACTTGCCGTGATCGTGCCCGCGCCGCTGTTCGCATCCCCGCCCGTCACCTTCCACGTCACGCTCGCCGCGCCGCCACTGGCCAGCGCCGCCGTAAACTGCTCCACCGAAGCGCCCGACGAATTGGCCGCGTTGCAGCCCGTGCAATTGGTATCGACCGAAGTTGTGCCTGGAGCAATCGAGAACGTCCCATTCGACGGACTCGCCGTCACGCCTCCGCCACAGCCCGCCAGCACGCACACCACGGGAATCGCCGCCATCGCCACCGCACGAGCCACCATGCCGCCCCGCCGCGCAAAGCTATCCCGTGCGTCCGCGCGGTTCAATCCGCGCAGCCGCCGTCCCTTCCTCGCGTGTAGACTCTCGTTCAGAACTTCCAATGCCTTCCTTTTAGCTATTGCGCAGCATTCGCTGTTTCAACGTCTACTCCACTTTCATGTTAGACCCCTGCCACCCGCCAAACGTTGCTTCTCCGCAAACCCCGCGCAATTGCCAATCTGAAACAAAGACCAGCCCCGTGCCCCACCCACGCAGAGCCTCTCCTGGCCCCTCTGCGCTCTAAACTGGTACCAAGGAGCAATCCATGGATTACATCAATCTCGGCAACACCGGACTCAAAGTCTCCCGCATCTGTCTCGGCTGCATGACCTATGGTTCTCCAGCCACCGGCAAACTTCTGCCCGGCCGCCAGCCCTGGGCTCTCAATGAAGCCGACAGCCAGCCCTTTCTCCGCCAGGCTCTCGATCTGGGCATCAATTTCTTCGATACCGCCAACGTCTACTCCAGCGGCGACAGCGAGTCCGTTCTCGGCCGCTTCCTCAAAGCCAACACCCGCCGCGAATCCATCGTCCTCGCCACCAAAGTCCAGGGCCTCATGCGCGAGGAGCCCAACGGCCGCGGCCTCTCCCGCAAAGCCATTCTTTTTGAATTGGATCAGAGTCTCCAGCGCCTCCAGACCGACTACATCGACCTCTATCAAATTCACCGCCTCGATCCGGAAACTCCGATCGAAGAAACTCTTGAAGCCCTCCACGACGTGGTCAAGGCCGGCAAGGTTCGCTACATCGGCGCATCGTCCATGTACGCCTGGCAATTCGCCAAAGCCCTCTACCTCGCCCGCCTCAATGGCTGGACCCGCTTTGTCTCCATGCAGAACCACTTGAACCTTCTCTATCGCGAAGAAGAGCGCGAGATGATGGGCCTCTGCCAATCCGAAGCGATCGCCGTCATTCCCTGGAGCCCTCTTGCCCGCGGTCGTCTCACCCGCCCCTGGCAAAGCGAACCGACCAAGCGTCTCCAGACCGATGCCTTTGGCAACTCCATGTACTCCCGAACCGAAGAAGCCGATCGCAAAGTCATCGACGCCCTCGGGGCTCTTTCCGAACAGCGCGCAATCCCCCGCGCCCAGTTGGCTCTTGCCTGGCTCCTCAACAAGCCCGGAGTCACCGCCCCCATCGTCGGCGCCACCAAACCACATCATCTGGAAGACGCCGTAGCCGCTCTCACCGTAAAACTGACAACAGAAGAAATCGCAGCCCTGGAAGCCCCTTACATCCCCCATCCCGTCCTGGGCTTCAGCTAAAGCCGGATAACGAGGTGCCCATTCTAGCCGCGGTGAGACTCCGGCTAGAATGGGATACCAAGCACTCCTACTCACCTCTCCCCTCGAACGAACCGATTATGATCGACCACTGAGAATCTCCAACAGATGTTCGTCTGCGAAGAGGGCCCTCCATGAAGCACTTCAATCGCCGCAATTTCCTGCGAACCTCAGGCTTGACCACCGCATCCCTGGCCCTCGGCAAAAGAACCGCCTGGGCGCAAAGTACTCCTTTCGCCACCACCACCTCCGGAAAAATCAGTGGCGCTCTCCTCGACGGCGTCAATGTCTTCAAGGCCGTCCCCTACGGTGCCGACACAGCAATGACGCGCTTCAAAGCCCCCACCCCTCCCACGCCCTGGAGCAATGTACTCGACTGCACCCTCTTCACCAACATGGCTCCGCAGTTGAGTCCCGCGCGCCCCCACTCGGCTCTCGCCCCCCGCGTTGCCCGCGAACTGGGCGCGGAGAGCGAAGATTGTCTCCACCTCAACATCTGGACCGCCGGCCTGCGCGACCACGGCAAGCGCCCCGTCCTTGTCTATTTTCACGGCGGCGCCTACAACAACGGAACCGTCAACAGCGACCTCTACGACGGAACCCGCCTCGTGCATCGCGGCGATGTCGTGGTCGTCACCGTCAACCACCGCCTCAACGCCTTCGGCTATCTCTACCTCGGCAACCTCGCGCCCGAGTACGCCGAGTCCGGAAACGCAGGCCAACTCGACCTCATCCTCGCCCTCAAGTGGGTCCGCGACAACATCGAAGAATTCGGCGGCGATCCCTCCCGCGTGCTCATCTTCGGACAGTCCGGCGGAGGCGCAAAATGCGCCACGCTGATGGCCACGCCCACTGCCAGCGGCCTCTTCCATCGCGTCATGACCATGAGCGGCCAGCAGATCAAGGGAGCGTCCATCCAGATCGCCTCAGACCGCGCAAAAACTGTCCTCGAAAAACTGGGCGTCACTCCCGAAAAGAATCTATCCGCCCAACTGAACGCCTTCACCATGGAGCAGATTCAGGCCGCCGCCCGCGCCGTCAGCGCCGACTGGCTTCCCGTCGTCGACCGCGTCACTCTTCCGCGCAATCCCTTCGACCCCGATGCGCCCGCGCTCTCCGCAAAAGTCCCCATGATCCTCGGCAACGTCCACGACGAAACCGCCCTGCCCATGCGCCCCGACGCCCTCACCTGGGACAACGCCGCCTCGGTCCTCTCCACCGCCGTCAGCCAATACCTCGGCCCCTACACCGCGGAACAGGTCGTAGCCAAATATCGCGAGATCTATCCGAATTACTCTCCGGACCAGGTCGATACAGCCGCCGCCACCGCTTTCCGCGCCTGGCCCGCCCAGCGCTGGGAAGCCGAGCGCCGCGCCGCCGACCCCGTCAGCCAGCCGCGCACCTGGGTCTACCAGATGAACTTCCCCGGCGCGAACGGCAAGGCGCAGCACACCATCGACATCCCTTTCATGTTCGATAACATCGCCATCGCCGAGGTCCAGGTCGGTTCGTCCCCCGACCAGCTAGCCGCCGCGAACACCCTCGCCGCCACCATGTCCGCAATGCTCATTCACTACGCCCGAACCGGCAATCCAAACTGCGCCGGCCTTCCGCAATGGCCCGCCTACGACCTCAAAACCCGCGCCACCATGATCTGGGACCGCGCCCCTCACGTCGAAAACGACCCCCGCCGCGCCGAACGCCTCTTCGCTGAAAAGTCCCACTACCATCAGGCCGGCACTCCTTTGCCTTAACCTGCCACCAAGCCGTCTTTCTATTCCCTATTCCCTGCTTTTTCACCCCACCGTCAGCACCAGTTTCCCGAAGTGGCTCCCCTCTTCCATCCGCGCCAAAACCTCCCGCACCTGCATCCAGGGAAACTCCTCGCCCACCGGCCGCAGTTGCCCCAGCCAGATCGCCTTGTTCATCTCCACAAAATCCCGCCTCGACCCAACGTAAATCCCGTGGATCCGCGCCATCTTGTGCAGAATCAAACCCATCGGAAGCGGCTCGGCGCCCTCGGCCAGCACCCCCACCTGCGCCACCGTGCCCCCGGTCCGAATCGCCTTCAGCGAACGCCCCAGCGTCCCCGCTCCGCCCACTTCCACCACTAGGTCAACCCCTTCGCCGCCGGTCTGCTCCACCACCCAGCGTTCCCAATCCGGGTTGTCGCGATAGTTCAGCCCCGCGTCCAGCCCCAGCCGTCTGGCCCGCTCCAGCTTCTCGTCGCTGCTTGAAATACCCAGCACCCGCAATCCCCTCATCCGCGCAAACTGAAGGGCAAAAATCGAAACCCCGCCCGTTCCTTGGATCAGAACCGTTCCGCCCGGTTTCAAGTCCCCGGCTGCCAGCGCATTCCACGCTGTCACTGCCGCGCAGGGCAGCGTCGCCCCCTCCTGGTAGCTCAGGTGCTCCGGAATTCCAACCAGCCCAGCCTCCCGCAGAACCACGAAGTCGGCCAGCATTCCGTTCACGTCTCCGCCCAGAGCCCCCTTCGCCCGCGCAGGAATCAACGGTCCATCCAGCCAATTCTGCATGAAGATTCCGGCCACGCGATCCCCGGGCTTCCACGCCGTCACCCCCGCCCCCACGGCCACCACTTCCCCCGCTCCATCCGAGCAGGGAATGCGCGGCAGCTTCATTTTGGGGTTGTACTTGCCCTTGATCACCAGAAGATCCCGGTAATTCAAAGAAATCGCACGCACCCCAACCAGAACTTCACCGGGGCCGGGCACAGGGGTCGGCCTCTCCACAAACTCCAGAGAATCAACGCCAAACCACGAAATCTGCCATGCTAGCATCTCGCAATCCTCTACCTTTCCAGGGCAATTCGAATCACTGCGCGGGACGCAATGTCAACAAATACTCGTAGAATGAAGATATGGCTCGTGGATGGGAAAGTAAATCCGTGGAGGAGCAGATGGCAAATGCTGTGCAACAACCGGAGGTCGGCTTTGATAGCGGCTTTCAAACCGAAGATGCGCGGCGTCAGGCCGCATCGGATCGCGCCGCGCACGAACGCGAAAAACAAGCTCTAAACCTGCAACGCGAAAACATCCTCTCGCAAAGAACATCCAATCCAGCACGCCGGACCGCACTTGAAGCAGCCCTGGCCCAGATCGAAGGCCAGATCAGCGCCATGGGCTAAGGCGCTGGCCGGGAAGGCATTCAATGCCCTACCGCTCGCGATGAAACAGCAGCGAATTGGCCTGGTGCACAGGCGTCAGAACCACGCGCGCAATATTCACATGCGCCGGTCGCTTGACGGCCCACACAATCGTATCGGCCACATCCTCGGGGCTCAGCGGAGTCACGCCTTTGTACACCTTCGCCGCCTTTTCCGCATCGCCGCGAAATCTCACCAGGCTGAAATCCGTCTCCACCATCCCTGGTTCCACCGACGTTACTCGAACCGGCGTGCCCAGCAGGTCCTCGCGCAGCCCGTCGTTAATTAGCCGCACCGCCGCCTTGCTCCCGCAGTAGACCGCCCCATTCGGATAAGCAATCTCGCCGGCCGTCGAACCCAGGTTCACCACGTGCCCGTGCCCCCGCACCACCATCCCCGGCACCACGGACCGCGTCACGTAAAGCAGCCCTTTCACGTTGGTGTCGATCATCTCTTCCCAGTCTTCAATCTTGCCCGTATACAACTTTTCCAAACCGCGGCTCAACCCGGCGTTATTCACAAGCACATCGATGGCCGCCCACTCCTCCGGAAGCTCATCGATCGTCCTCTGCACCGCGATGCGGCTGCGCACATCCAGGTGTACGGAGTGAACTGCCGCCGCGCCCCGCGCCAAAGCAGCCGAAGCCACCTCGGCCAGTTTGCTCGCCCTGCGCGCCGCCAGCAGCAGCCGCGCCCCCTCGTCCGCAAAAGCAAGAGCCGTGGCCGCGCCAATCCCCGCGCTTGCCCCCGTAATAAAAACAATCTTCCCCTTCAGGTCCATGCCTCTATCCTACTCAAAAATCCCTATTGAAGTACGCCCCGCCGCTGCGCCATCTTGTACTGCCCCACCGCCCAATCCTCGCCGCCCAGCCCGGTCTTTTGCGCCTCGGCAAAAATCTCCGCCAGCGTATCCGCCAAGCTGAGCCGCGTCTTCCGGCTCGCGGCTGCTTCGCGCAGCAGCCCCACATCCTTGGCGCCCAGCCCAATCGTCGCCCCCGGCTGCTCCGGAGGATGCAGCATCACCTTCCCGTAAGCCGCATAAAACGGCGACTGGAACAGCGCGCTGTTCACCGTCTCCAAAAACGTCTCCGGCTCAATCCCCTGTCCCGCAGCAAACACAAACGCCTCGCTCAGTGAATGAATCATCGCGCTGATCAGAAAATTCCCGCCCAGCTTCACCGCGTGCGCCATCCGCGGCTCTTTCCCCACAACGGAAATCCCCCTCGACATCGCCTCCAGAATCGGCCGCGCTTTCGCCACGGCCTCATCCGCTCCGGCCGCCACAATCCACAGCCGCCCTTCCTCTGCGACGTTGGGCCGCCCAAAAACCGGCGCCGCCACAAAATCGATTCCGCGCCGCGCGTGCTCCGCAGTCAGCCGTTCACTCAGCGCCACGCTGATCGTGCTGCAGGAGATGTGCAGCGCGCCCGGTGAAAGCGCGTCCATCAGTCCATTCGCTCCAAAAAGCACCTCTTCATGCGCCGCATCGTCAAAGAGCATGGTGATCACAGCATCCGCGCCCAGCTCAGCCTCCGCCGGAGTGCCTGCGGCGATTGCGCCTTCGCGAATCAGCGGTTCGGTACGCGCCTCGCTCCGATTCCACACCGCCAATTCATGACCCGCAGCCAGCAGCCGCAGCGCCATCGGCGTCCCCATCTTCCCCAATCCAAGAAATCCAATCCTCATGCCGTCATCCTCTCTCGTCCGCCCGCCAACTCACATCTTCTTCATCAAAATCGTCCCTCGTTCCGCGCCTTCAATCTTCCCGCTCACAACCACCGTCTGCCCAATCTCTGTCATCGTCAGAATCAAGGCGTTCTTTGCCGCCGGATCCTGCCGTATCAGTTGCTCAGCCGGCGCTCCGCCCACCAGCAGCCGCACAGAGCCGATCCCGCTCACGCGTCCCCCGTCTCCAACAAACCGAAGCCGGTACTGCGTCGCATCGGTAATCTGCTTGGAAAGATCTACCTCAAATTTGGAATCAGCCCACTGCCCCACCGTATTGTCCGCCCACACCCGCGCCGATGCATCCCACGTCTCCGGAGCCGCAACGCCCGTGTCAAACGCCGCAAACCGTTGAATGTGCGCCTCCCCCGAGCTCTGGGTCACCACTAGCCGCAACGCTCCAAACTCCCGCGCCGCCACCGGCACAATCCGCTTATGCCCGATCGAACTGCCCTCATAGAGCAGACTCCACTCAGCCCCCGCAAGCCCTTCCACGCGGAACCCACGCACTCTCTGCCCAAACCTGCAATCTTCTTCCAGAATTACGTGGTCGACATGCGCACTCTTCGCCAAACGAAGCTCGACCCGCGCCCCCGTCCCCGCCGTCTCCGCAACGCTCTTCGCAAACCGCCGCCTGATCTCGTCGCCAAACTCCTGCGCACGTTTGAAATCCGCGTCCGGCATATGCCCGCGCCGGTCCGCCGGAATATTCAGCAACAGTTTCGCGCCACGCCCCACTGACCGGTAATAAACCTCGATCAGTTGATCCAGCGTCATCAGGTTGCGTTCGTTCGTCGTGCTCCAGAACCAGTTCGGCCGCCGGATCGACACATCGCATTCCACCGGAACCCACGCATCCCCATCCGGATCGCCAAGCAGCGACGTCGATGTCCCGCTCTTCGCATCCGCCTTCGACTCCGCATTCCACAACGGATTCGGCGCAAAGCCCATTTCGTTGCCCACCCATCGAATCGTTGCGTCCGGTCCCTGAAAAATCGCCGCATGGGCCGCATACTTCTTTACCAGGTCCGACGTCGGCACCACGCTCGACCCGTCGAACCATACCTCCACCATCTGCCCGTAGCGCGTCAGCACCTCCGTCAGTTGATGGCGATACATCGCGTTATATGCGGACTGACGGCTTGGATCCTTGCAAACCCCGCCCACGTTCGCCCCAAAGTAGTCGTCCCGCGGCGAAAGATAAACGCCCAGTCCCAGCCCATGCTTCTTGCACGACGCTGAAAGATCGGCAAGCACATCGCCCTTTCCGCCCTTCCACGGCGTATTCCCGATGCTGTACTTGGTCGTCTTCGTCTGCCACATGCAGAACCCGCCCTGGTGCTTGGCCACAAACACGATGTACCGCGCCCCCAGGTTCACCGCGCACTCCGCCCAGTTCTCCGTATCAATGTCCGGATTAATCGCGCTCAGCGGCGTCGAAAGATCGTCCCCCTCCTTGTCCTGAAATGTATTGGGCGCAAAATGGACGAACATCCCAATCTCAAGATCCTGCCACGCCAGCAAATCCGCCGACGGCGTCGCCCGCGCCGCGCCTAATGTCTCCGTAGCCCACGCCCCGCGCCCGCAAAGCGAAAACGCCGCAACCGCACCAAGCCCGCCTGAAACAAACGAGCGCCGATCTGTCTTCCAAATTGACATACGTTCCCCACTATCCTTTTTAAACATTGAGAAGCATCATAGGAGGCGCGCACTACATCACGCAAAGCGCGTCTCGCGCGCTCTGACGCTTCAGAAGTACATTGTGTGTTGGCGCCCAGACCCTGGCTTCCCGCGGGCAGGTCTTCGTCCGTGGAGTTGAGAGTCTGCCCTGACCTTGCAGAAGGGGCCAAGGTTTGAGACCGGGGATAATCAGGCAATCAATCAACGATTGAAATTGCGGGTGCCCCAGGTCTCGCGAGACCCGGGATCGCAGAAGTCAATAACGGAAAAGCAAAGCTGAAAGCTAATAGCTGAGAGCTGCTCTCAGTTCGGCGCCCCCGAAGTCTCCGCCTCTTCAAACGTGCACTCGCCGCACTGGCAAACCCGCCGCAGATACTCCCACGAATAGATTCCACCCGAGTGCCCGTCCTCCCAGTTGAACTGAAGCGCGTACCGTCCCACCGCATGCGCACTTGCCGGCTTGGCCGGCGGCATATACATCGGCAACACCGCCATGGGCTTCGGTTTGGGCTGCCCCGGCTTCCGCCCCTCCTGCGCGCGCTGCTCAACGCAGGTAGCGCAAGGGCAAGCCTCCCGAAGCCACGCAAAACTCCACGAGCTCTTGTGCCCGTCCCGCCAGTCGATCTCCAGCCCCTTGCCTTCAGTCAGCAGCACGCGCACCTTATCCGGCGTCACCGCAATCCGAGCCAGCGGCCGATTCTCCGCGCTCTCCCGCTCCTGCTGCTCTTTCGATGAAAACCGAATCCCCTCGTGGCTCATACCATCATTTTACAGAGATCAGTGCGCGCAGAGCGGAGGCCGGTTTTCTATTCCCTGTTCCCTATTCCCTGTTCCCTGCTTTTTCACTGCTTCCAGAAAAACCAAGCCGCCATCGTGAGCCCAATCCCCACCACCAGCCCGCGCAAAATCTTCTGCGGAACCATCTTCGCAAAGCGCGCCGAGCTATACCCGCCAATGGCGGACACCACCATCGCCACCATGCAGTAGCGCCACACCACTTGCCCCGTCACCACAAACAGCACAAACGCAATCCCGTTCGCCATCGTGGTTGAAACCACCTTCAGCGCATTGATCTCATGCAGGTCATCAAAACCGAACAGCGAAAGCACCGTGATAATCAGAAACCCCGCGCCCGCACCGAAGTAGCCAATGTAGAAACACACTGCGATCGTTGCAACAAACACCGGCAGCAGCCGCGGCGCATGACTCCCGCCCACCATTGCGCCTTTGCGCCGATTCAGCCAGCGCGACACCGGACCGCTCAAAGCAAAGATCGTTGCGGCCGTGAGCAGCAGCCACGGCACCAGGTGCAGAAACGTCATCTGCGGCGTATTCAGCAGCACCAGCGCCCCCGCCGTCCCGCCCAGCAGCCCCGCCAGCGCCATCGGCCACACCAGCCGCAGATTCTTCCGAATGTCCTCGCGATACGCCGCAATCGATGTCAGTTGCCCCGGCCAAAGCGCCACCGTATTCGTCGCGTTGGCCTGCACCGGCAGTATCTTCATGCTCAGCATTGCAGGAAACGACAAAAACGACCCGCCCCCCGCAACAGCGTTCAGCACCCCGGCCAGAAACGAAGCCACAGTGAGCCAAATCCAGTGCCAGTCCATGTAGGAGGGAAGCGGAGAAAGAGGTATCATCTCCCCTTCATTCTAATAAGCCCCGCCCGCCAGCAACCGGCCTCCGAGAATTGCGAACGGCTTTTCCACAGATGAACACCGTAAAAAGGAGACTCGTTTCAGAAAATAACGGCCGTTTGATGCAATCTGCCAAACAATCACGCATTCTTATTGACGTGGGTCTAATTCAGGTTCAAAATCCGAAAATCTAGGGGTGTGGCAATGACTCAGATCATTCGTGCAGAACCTCACGATCAGCAAGAAAACTGTCTCCCTTGCAAGCAAGCCAGTTACGTTCCTTCCGCCAAAACCGCGGAGCACGCCGCCTTGGTTGAAGCAATCCGGTTGAAATTCCCTGAGATATATCAGGCCCCCGCTGCCTCCCAGAATGGCTCAGTGGCTGGCGAGCATCGTGGCTTGAGTCCGATGAACCGCAACCCGGCGCTCGCCTGAATTTCGTCAATAGATTCGCGCTTCACCCGCAGAAACAGCGGTGTATCCTCTTCACATGCCAAGGCTTCCCCGCCCTGCGCCGCCCCTCGCCGAACAGTTCTTGCTGCTCCGCCACCGTCACATCTAAATGGGCGCCGCACTGGCAACTTGGCAGGCCGCCGGCAGCAGCCACTCACCCGGAGTACAACTCCGCTTAGGTCTGGGCCATCAAACCAGGTAGCAAGAGGCTGAACCGGGACCATACTGGAATCCGATTCGGTTCGGATTGCGATTTGGGCCAGCGTTGAAAAGGCCGGAGGAATTGGCATGGCGAAACTCACAAGCGCAAAAAGGGAAGACCTGCCCAAGGGCGATTTCGTATTTCCGAAAACCAGGCGCTATCCCATTGAAGACGCCGCCCACGCGCGCGATGCGCTGGCCCGCTCCAGCGGAAAACCTGAACACGCCGCAGTGGTTGCCGCCGTACGGCGCAAGTACCCGAAGATCGACATCGAGACGTAGAAAGCGGAAACAGGCAGCACTGCCTGGCAGACCTTAGATTCTCAGCGATCAACAGCGGAAATAAGGCGCAAACGCGCATCGCACGACCGGCGGCCGCAGTCCGCCCCTGCTCCGACTTCTTTAATTTTCGCCTAAATTATTGATTTTAGAAGCAATGCGTTTTCGTGATAAAAACATGAGTGCACTACGCGCATATTTTCTTAATCATTTGTGCTATAGTTCCACCAGATCGATATTTCTATCACCGACCTCTTCGGACATGGGATCAGAAGTATTGAAGTGAATCTCAATTTAAGAAATCGCCGGACACTGTGTTCCGGCAGAAACAAGCTGAAAGCTAAAAGCTGAAAGCTGGGAGCTGTACTTCATGGCCATTCGTTGGGAAAAATTCACCGTCAAATCGCAACAGGCAGTGCAACAGGCGCAAGAGCGCGCCGCCGGCTTCGGCAATCCCGAACTCCAGCCTGTCCACCTCTTGCTCTCTCTGCTTGAAGACCGCGAAGGCGTCATCCCTGCTGTCCTTGAAAAAATCGGCGTCCCCACCGAACGGCTCGAACACGATCTCCACGCCATCGAGGAAAAACTGCCTCGTGTCGCCGGAGCAGCCGCGCAGCCCAACCCCAGTCAGGCGCTAACCCGCGTCTTCGACCAGGCCTTCAAAGAAGCCGCCAACTTCAAAGACGAATACGTCTCCACCGAGCATCTGCTCCTCGCTGCGTCCAGTCTCAAAAACGATCCCGCCCGCGATGCTCTCGTAGCTCTCGGCGCAACCCACGAAGCCATCCTCAAAGCGCTCACCGCCGTGCGCGGCTCGCAGCGTGTCACCGACCAGAACCCCGAGGGCAAGTTCCAGGCTCTCGAGAAATACGCCAAGGACCTCACCGAGCTGGCCCGCCGCGGCAAGCTTGACCCCGTCATCGGCCGCGACGAAGAAATTCGCCGCGTCATCCAGGTCCTCAGCCGCCGCACCAAAAACAACCCCGTCCTCATCGGCGAACCCGGCGTCGGCAAAACAGCCATTGTCGAAGGTCTCGCCCGCCGCATCGTCTCCGGCGACGTGCCCGAGAGCCTGCGCGACAAGCGCGTCATCTCGCTCGACCTCGGTTCCATGCTCGCCGGTGCAAAATATCGTGGAGAGTTTGAAGACCGCCTTAAAGCCGTGCTCAAAGAGATCGAAGAATCGAACGGCGAAATCGTCCTCTTCATCGACGAGTTACACACCATCGTCGGCGCTGGCGCTGCCGAAGGCGCAATCGACGCCAGCAACATGCTCAAGCCCGCTCTCGCGCGTGGCGAGCTGCGCGCCATCGGCGCAACCACGCTTAACGAATATCGCAAGTACATCGAGAAGGACGCCGCTCTCGAGCGCCGTTTCCAGATCGTCTACGTCGGCGAGCCTAACGTTGAAGACACCATCGCCATCCTGCGCGGCCTCAAAGATCGTTACGAGGCGCACCACAACGTGCGCATCAAGGACGCAGCCATCGTTGCCGCCGCCACGCTCTCGCATCGCTACATCAGCGACCGCTTCCTCCCCGACAAGGCCATTGACCTCGTCGACGAAGCCGCCGCCTCGCTTGCCATTCAAATCGGCTCCGTGCCCACCGAGATCGATCAGTTGGAGCGCGAAGCTACGTCGCTTGAAATTGAGCGCGCCGCGCTTAAGCGCGAAACCGACTCCAATAGCAAGGAACGCCTCAAAGCCGTCGAACACGAGATCGGCAATCTGCGCGAGCAGATTACGAGTCT
>Ga0181535_10001073_pt1 | contig 37045 bp, 33 predicted proteins | sample PEATcosm2014_Bin_44_FD_119774 | JGI IMG/M metagenome (GOLD analysis project Ga0181535, IMG submission 119774) | Peatland microbial communities from MTU Mesocosm Facility, Houghton, MI, USA - PEATcosm2014_Bin17_30_metaG | ecosystem: Environmental > Terrestrial > Soil > Wetlands > Peat | place... | reverse complement strand
GCCCCGCAGTGCCCCGAGCCGCAGCCGTTCTTGGTTCCAGTCAGGTCGAGATGGTCCCGCAAAGCCTCCAGGAGGAAAGCCTTCGAGTCCAGTTCGAGTATACGCCATTCATCGTTGACCTGAACGCGGATCGAAGCGGGAGGCACGGCGCCCTACAGCTTTCCCATGGCACGCAAAATACGCTCCGGGCTCATCGGAAGCTCGTCGATCCAGACTCCCACGGCGTCGTGGATCGCAGCCCCGATGGCACCGGGCGTCGGCAGCATGGTCATCTCTCCGACGCCCTTGGCGCCGAGGGGCCCGTGGAGATCCGGCTCTTCGACCACGACGGGAACGATCTCGGGCGCGTCGAGCGCGGTGGGAACCATGTAAGCAGCGAGGGTCGTGGCCCTCGGGCGACCGTCCTTCAGCGGGTAGTCCTCGGTCAGGCTGTAGCCCTGGCTCATGAGGTAACCGCCTTCGATCTGGCCCTCTACATTGGTCATGTTAATGGCTCGGCCTACGTCGTGCGCGGCTACGACTCGCAATACCCGCACATCGCCCGTATCCGGATCGACTTCCAGCTCGACCACCTGACAGCCGAAGCCATAGCCGAAGCTCGGCCGCGCCGTCTGACCATTCGAATCGAAGGGAAAGGTCTTGGGGGCATGGTAGGTCACCTCAGCAATGACCGGGAACGCGGAATCAGGAGCATTCGGTCCGAGGGCCCTGAGCTTCTCGGCGACTTCCAAAGAGGCCTGCAGGACTGCGTTGCCGGACACGAAGGTCTGGCGCGAGGCCGAGCTGCTCCCGGCATCGGGCACGACGTCGCTGTCGTTGCGGGCGATACTCACAGAACCCAAGGGCAGCTTCAAAGTGCTCGCGGCTATCTGAGCCCAGACGGTATTGGAACCCTGCCCGACATCGCAGGCTCCGATCTTCACCACGGCCCGGTCGGGCCAGGCCTCGACGATCGCCCCTGCGTGGTCGTCCCATCCGAGGCTGTAGCCGATATTTTTGCAGCCGCAGGCCAGTCCGACGCCGATGCGCCTGCGCCCCGAGGACCTATGACGACCTGGGCGCAGCCCGAGCTCCTCGGCGCGGGCCGTTGCGGCTTCCAGCGATTGGATGCCTCCGACACCGCCCTTCAGCACCTCTCCCGTATGCATCTCCGATCCCGTGCGCAGGATGTTCCGGCGTCTGAGCTCGACAGGATCCATGCCCAAGGCGTCGGCGAGTTTGCTCATCACCATCTCCACGGAGAAGTTGGGCTGATTGGAGCCGAAGCCTCGGAAGGCCCCGGTGACCGAAGCGTTGGTATGCACGGCCTTCGCTTCGACGCTGACATTCGGCACTTCATATGCGCCGGTAGCCAGCGTGACCGCGGTATTGAGCACGACAAGGCTCGTGGACGCGTAGGCGCCGACGTTGGCCAAGAGCTCGATCTCCATGGCCGTGAGCTTACCCTCGCGAGTCGCTCCGGTGCGGTAACGCATCTCGAAGGGGTGGCGCTTCGTGCTCGCCAACATGGATTCGGTACGAGAATAGACGAACTTGACCGGCCGTCCCGTCTTGATCGCGAGGAAACAGAGGATGATTTGGACGGAAATGTCCTCGCGACGGCCGAAGGCGCCGCCTATGGCCGTGATCACCTCGCGAATCCGTTCCTTGGGGATGTCCAGCGCTTCGGCGATCTGGCGCCTATCCTCGTCGGCCCACTGCGTGGCGACCCAAAGGTTGACGCGGCCATCGTCGCCAATATATGCCAAGCCCGCCTCGGGCTGCAGCACGGCATGATCGACCAGCGGCGTGACATAGGTGCCTTCGATAATCAGGTCCGCGCCGGCGAATCCCGCCTGTATATCGCCATGATGCAGCTCTGCTTTGTGCAGTATGTTGTCGGGGCGATTCTCGTGGACCAGGGGCGCACCGGGCGATTGCGCCGCACGCATGTCGCTTACGACGGGCAAGACTTCGTACTCCACGCGTATGAGATTCAGCGCCGCCTCGGCCGCCTGCGGCGTCTGGGCGGCGACTGTCGCGACGCCGTCGCCCACGTAGCGGACTTTGCCACCCGTTCGCGCCAGGGGAGATTGATCCGGGAAATTCAGCCCATAGAGGCCGGGCTCGGGTAGGTCATCCCCGCAGAGGGCCGCGACCACTCCAGGCAGCGCTCGGGCTTCGCTGAGATCGATGGAAAGGATCCGCGCATGAGGATGCGGACTCCGCAGCACGCGTCCATATAGCATCCCTGGCATGAAAAGATCGGCAGGGTACTGCGCTTGACCCGTGACTTTTTCCCGCGCGTCGATGCGTATCGATCGGCTGCCGATGAGATCGTTTACTTGAGGATACTCGCTACTCATGATGGATGCACTTTCCCTTCCCGAGGATCTCCCAGGAGCCGTCCTCGGCCTTCAGGCTTGCGATGCGAAGGGCGGCAAGCTCGATGGCGGATACGATCTTCGAATAGCCCGTGCATCGGCACAGATTGCCGGAGATCGCCACGCGAATCTCCCCGCGCGTGGGCCTCGGATTGGCGTCAAGCAGGGCCTTCGCGGTCATGATCATCCCCGGTGTGCAATAGCCGCACTGCACAGCGCCCATCTCCATAAAAGCCTTCTGGATCGGATGGAGTTCGCCGTCGGGCCCGTTCAATCCCTCGATCGTCAGCACCTCGGCCCCGTCGGCCTGGGCGGCCAGAACCAGGCAAGACTTCACCGCCCTGCCGTTGAAGATCACGGTGCAGGCACCGCAATCGCCCTCGGCGCATCCATCCTTTACCCCGGTCAAGCGCAAGATCTCGCGGAGGAATTGCAGAAGCGTCATTTGACTCGTTACTGTCGCGGCGCGGAACTGTCCGTTGACTTTGATGCTTATGGCGTGCAGGGTCATCTATATATCTCAGCTCTTTCGAGGGCTTTCGCCACCATGCGCTGCACAAGCGGCGCCGCGACGCGCCTTCTGTACGCGCCGCTCGCGCGTACATCGTCGATAGGAGAGATATCGTCGCGCACGACGCCGAGCCAGTCCCCGTCTTCGGAAGCACGGGCTTCGATGTCGATCACCCTCCGACCGCGCAATGCGGCTTCAGCCTTCCTGCATCGGACTACGGTCGGTGCCACGGATCCTAGAGCCAGGCGGATATCGAAGATAGTACCGGCATCGACGCGGATCCAAGCCGCCGCGTTAGCTACCGATATGGCCATGGCCCGCCTGCGTCCCAGCTTGAAGAAGCCTGAGCCGACGGGGCCCGGCGAGACGGGAAGGCATATCTCCGCGAGTACCTCTCCGGGAAGCAGAGCGGTCTTTCCGGGACCGATCAGGAATTTTTCCAGGGGCAGACGCCGTTCACCGTCGAGGCTAGCGAGCCGAAGCTCCGCGCCCAGGGCCAGCATAGCGGGAACGCTGTCCGCGGCGGGTGAGGCCGTACAGAGGTTGCCTCCGAGAGTCGCCCTCCCGCGGATGAGGGGGTCGGCTACCGAAGCGCAGGCTTCCGCCAAGGCAGTTGCGATGCGCTTTATGCATGGTGATTCGGCCGCCTCGTCGTGCGTTGTCAGAGGCCCGAGGCAAAGCCATCCTGGCATGCGGCGAATAAAATGCAGCTCTTGCACGCGAGTGATGTCGATCACACGGCGAGGTTTCCATTTCCCCGCTCCGACTAGCGGGATGAAATCGGTCGCTCCGGCTACGATGCGACTATCGGGTCGCTCCGCCAAGGACTCGAGCAGGTGCCTCAAATCCCTGGCGATTATAAGGTCGAATTCGGACATCCTGACTACCCTCGAGCAACTTCGCGTACCATCCCAAGACGACCACTATAGACTGAATGAATAGAAGAATTTGAGATAGGGGTCATATTCGGTCTGCTTGTAGTTCGTGCCATCGCCGCTCGCGTAGTCCAAGTAATTCATCTTCAGGTCGGCCTCGAGCGAAAGCGCGCCCAGCTTATAACTGACACCGGGAATGAGTACAAGCCCCTTGTTGTCGTAGTATTCCGTCTTGATGGGGATGGATGAGCTCGCGAAGAGCTTGAAGCCCTTTATTCCGAGACTGTCGAAGGCTAGGGTCAGCTTAGGATCGATGGTGAGGACATAGGTGTTGTAGACCGCCGGCCCTGAAGGCATGGCGATTTTGATCCCCTCGCCTTCGGCGATGGCATAGTAGCTCATCTTGGCATCGAGGGCGGCTGGGCCGTAGTTGAAGGTCACGACCGGCTTGACGTCCGCGAACGCCGTGGCCGGAGCGAAGATGAAATCGGCCTCGACTGCCGGTACTATCGAGAACTGGTTTCCGACAGCTACTTTATAGGCGATCCTGTCGTAGTTCGTGAACAGGATATTGTTATTGGCAGTATTGAAGTCTCCCGTCGTCCCCGCGGCGTATGTGGTGTAATACTGCAGACCGATGCCCTTGTACATCCATTTGAGCGCATTCCTAAAACCGTTCTGATCCGCGCTTGGGTTGGAGAAGGGCGTGAAGTAATAAAGGGGAAGCCCGACATGTATGCTGAGCCCGCCCATGGCGAACTCGGCATAGGGCTCGCCTCTGCCCGCCGTGATGAACTCGGCGGACTGGCTGGCTTTGGAGGCCGTGCTTCCCCAGGTAAGTCCGGAGTAGTTTATGAGCGCGTCTTCCGCGGCGAGACCGAACTTGAGGGTGTAGCCGTCCGTCTTCAAACCGTAACCGAAATTGACGGCCGGAATGACGGCGGGGTAGATCGACGCATCGTTCACCGCCGCGGCGTCGACGCCCCAGGCCGTAAGCCCGGCATCCAGGGTAAGGCCATCGGCGAAAAGGACCGCCGGCGCCGGCAGAGACAGCGCCGCCAGGAAAAGAATGAGCTTTTTCATGAGTCCCTCCTATTTCGTTATTGCTCCACCGGCAATACCGGGGGCAGGTCGAGCCGGGCAGTCGGGACTGCGCCTATTCGCGACAGCTCCTCATCCAAAGGACAATTCGCCGCGATGGATAGACGACGCCAATGCATTTATCTCATAAATGAGTAACAAGATAGTCGTCATACCACTTATAGGTCTATAACTCCAGTTCGTCAACAGAAAAGTCGATTTTATCTGGAATGGGGGAATTCGGTCTGGAATTCGAATCCCTGTCCGCTTCGATATACTTCATGCGTATAGAGTAAGGGTTTCTGGAAACTATCGTAGTAGATCCCTTCCATGCATAGGATGGCGTCTCCTAGATCGATTTCCAATAGCTTCGCGACCGCCGCTTCCGCCAGGGCGGCGAAAAAGCGGATCGTTCCCTCGCTGGGCTTGCTTTTGTGGTAGAGCTTCAGGAATTCCTGCGGGGGGAGACTGCCTTCGGAAACCGGGATGTCGGCGGCGAGACCTCGTCCCTCGATCAAACTCGTAATCGCTCCGATCGGCATCTCGTCGGCGAGCACTAGGCGGCGTATCGCCAACAAGGATTCTCCCTTTTGGATCGCCAGATGCCTGGCCTCCCCTGACCGGGCTGGCCGTAGTCTCATTTCCAGGATGCGGAGAGAAGGCTGACGGCCGCTTTGCAGGATTTGACGCTCGATATCCCATTGCTTCCCGGAACGGAGAGTGAGATGGAAGTTCCATGGGCAAGCGTATGTTCCATCGCCATGATGCCGACGAATGTATCCTTCGGCGGCGAGGCTGGCCAGAGCCGTACGTAGCGAGCTTCGGCTTATATGCAGCTCATCGGCGAGCTGGGCTTCGGAGGGCATCCGTCGTTCCGGGCCGTAGACGCCTTGTACGATACGCTCTCTGATAATATCCGCGGCCTGATCGGAAACCGACCTGGAACGGACTACGAGATTGGGATCGGCCATCTTAGGTTCCAGTCTCCTCGGTCTGCCCTGCGCAGGCCCCGCTCGGACTCGGCAAGGTCCGAGCGATTCAAGGTCCAAGACTGCCGATATTGGTGCTTTTCCCAACGAGCGCGATTCCATCGATAAAAGCCAGAAGATGGCGCGGCATGGCAGCCCTACTAACTCTATACCAGGAAACTGCCGCTAGCACAATCAGCTCAGGCCCCGCCGACGGAGCCAGCGAGGCCGGATGAATCTAAATATCAGGGATAAGTCGGGTCGGTCAGGATACCCGCCCATCCGCGAGCTCGATGACCTCCGTGCAGAGTCGGGAGATCTCATCGCGCGAATGGCTTACGAGAATGGCAGTGACTCCCGATTCCGCCCGTATTCGGAGGAGCTCTTCGCCCAAGGAATACCGAAGGTCCTCGTCGAGGGCCGAGAGCGGCTCGTCGAGGAGAAGAAGCCTGGGGCGCCTGCCCAGGGCCCGCGCGAGGGCCGTCCGTTGCTTCTGCCCTCCGGAGAGCTCGCGCGGAAAATGCCGGGCGATCGTCGTGAGGCGCGTAAGCTCGAGGAGTTCCTCGGTCCGTCCGTGGTCGCCCGTGGCATATTGTATGTTGCCGTAGACGGTCATATGCGGAAACAGCGCGTAATCCTGGAACACGAGCCCGATAGATCTCCGTTGGGGGGGGAAAAAGACTCCTTGCCGCGAATCGTACCAGGTCTCTTCGCCCATTTGGACGCAGCCGGAATCGGGATGGTACAGCCCCGCGAGGCATCGAAGAAGGCTGGTCTTGCCGCTGCCCGAGGCACCTCGGATCCCGAGGAGGCCTCCCTCGGCGAGACTGTGGGCCGCGTCCAATCGGAAGTCGTGGTCTCCCGCGCGCAGATGGATCCTGAGATCGAAACGGAGCATGCTCAGCGCTTCGCCTCTCGGCGCTGGAGCCGGTTGAGGAGGAGTACGCCGCCGTAGCTGATGACTATGAGTATCCCCGCGTAGACGTGCGCATCCCCGAAATTGAGGCTCTCCACTCGTTCGTAGATGGCGATCGATACGACCTTGGTGACGCCTGGTATGCTCCCCCCTATCATGAGGACGACTCCGAATTCGCCTAGAGTGTGCGCGAATGTGTTTATGATGCCTGCCATGATTCCCGACTTCATGTTCGGCACCACGACGCGGAATATCGTCTCGATCCTTCCTTTGCCGAGGGTATACGACGCGTCGAGGAGCTGACTCGGCACCGATAGGATGCCGGTCCTTAGCGCCGACAGCATGAAGGGCAGGGATGCCAGGCAGCCGGCGATCACGATGCCAGGGAAGCTGAAGGCCAGGCGAACATGGAAGACCGACAGGAAGAAGCTTCCCACCGGCCCTCGTGGGGAGAGGAGGATAAGAAGGTAGAAGCCGAGGACCGTCGGGGAAAGGACGAGAGGCAATGTCGTGACCGACTCGATCCAAACTACCCAGCGCCTCCGCGATCTCGCGAACACCCATGCGAGCGGGAAGCACAGGATAAGGAGAAGACTCGTAACCCAGATCCCGAGCTGGAACGAAACCCGAAACGGTACCGGATCGAAGCTCACGGGCTTCCGTATCCGAATGAGGCGAAGACGGCTAGAGCCTCGGGCGAGGTAAGGAACCGCGCGAAGGCCGAGACCGCGGGATCCGCTCCGCTACCCTTCATCACCACGAAGCCCTGCTCGATCGGAGAATATAGGGAGGGATCGACGGCGAACCAGTACTCCCCTTCCTTGTCGTAGGGCCTCACCTCCTTGGAATAGAGGGCCGATTTGTTGACGAAGCCCGCATCGGCGCTGGTCAGCGTGAATTGAAGTGCCTGCGTGACGGTCTGGGCCAGGACGAGTTTGGACTTTACTTCGTCGAACAGGCCGGCTTTACGGAGAGCTTCCTGCGCCGCCCTTCCGTAAGGGGCTGTTTCGGGATTGCAGTTCGCGAACTGAGCCACCGAGGGATCGGCCAGAACGGCGAGGCCCTTGGACAGGTCCAGTTTCTTCGTCGTCAGGAATATCAGCGCGCCGACGGCGTATACCTTTACCGGCCCCTCCGTCTCGCCGGCATCCACGAGCTTCTGCGGGAAGGAGGTGTCGGCGGATAGGAAGACCTGGAAGGGCGCTCCGTTCATGAGTTGGGTAACGAGCGCGCCGGACGCGCCGAAGGTGAACTCGGCTCGATATGCCGGGTACTTCTTGGCGAAGGATTCGCTCAACGCGGGGGCTACCGAGCTTATATTCGCGGCGGCCGCTATGGAGACCTTCTCCTGCGCCGCGATGGCCGAAAGGCAGAGGATTAGACCGAGACAGGTGGCAGTCGCTTTCCGCACATTGACCTCCAAGGGATTGATTATCCGGTAGCGCCGCGGCGAGGAGGCCGGGCGGGATGTACTCGCTTCGATCGCGCGCAGGCAGCGCAAAGCCCGTATGCAAGGAATTGCTTGCCTCTGACCTCGGCGCTCCTGGGAACCGACACTCGCGGCAGCTCCTGGCCGACGAGGCAGGACATGGTGCCGCATTCCAGGCATAGGAAATGTGGATGGCCGCCCGGACATCCCTTTCTGCCGGCCGGGTTGACGATATAGCGCAGGCTGCCGTCGATACCATGGACGCCATGAACGAGGCCGGCCTCTTTCAGGAGCTTGAGGTTGCGATAGACGGTCACCCGGTCGAGGCCCGCGAGCAGATCGACAATCTCGCGGTGGGACAGCGCGCAGGCCGCCCCCAGGAGCGAGGACAGGACGCGGCGCCTGACTTCGGTTGGCCGCAATCCGGAATCCTCCAGCATGGTCGAGGCATCCGAACCGGATTCCATGGTGCCCTTATAGCATCGCTCTTCGAATAATGCAACTGAATTGCATTATTGACCCGACATCGATATTCGTCCGGACGATCGATTCTCGAGCCCATAGACCTATGACATCAGGCTTGGCGGCTTTAAATTCGATTTATCGATCTAAAGCGGAGGGAAGCCCGATGAGATTGAGCGCGAGGAACGTGCTAAAAGGCAAGATTAAAAGCGTGGTTCAGGGGTCGGTCAACGACGAAGTAGTGATAGAGCTCCCCGGCGGCGTCGAAATAGTTTCGGTGATAACCAAGACTTCGGTCTCGAAGCTCGGCCTCGCCGTCGGCAAGGAAGCCTACGCGGTAATCAAGGCCTCGAGTGTCATGGTCGCGGTGGACTAGGGGCAAGGGCCGGATATTCTCGATGGACAGAACGGCCCAACGGGTTTATCGTTTCCCGCAATGGGTCCTCCCGAGGAATTCCGAGCCCTAGACGCTGAACCGAAGCTCATTCCTCCCTGCGCCGAGCGCATCGTCGTCGGCGTCGCCGATCCCTTCAAACCCTGCGGATCGTCCGACGCTTACTGCGGTCGGAAGAGAAAGCGTATCGACGGAGCAGGTCCCATCTTCCTGTTCATGCTCCTTTGCGCGGGTTTCATCCCCTCCCTGTTCAGCGAATTCGACATGGCGCAATTCCTCAGGGCTCTCCAGGCGGCGATTACGGCGATCTCTCAGTCTTCGCCCTGCATCGCGGCCGGGGATCAGAGTCCATCCGGGCCGGCCCGGCTTCAAGCATGCTGCCCGGCCGGATTTCAGGTCGCGGATTCCGCGGCGCCAGTATTCAACGGAAGCTTCGCTCCAGGATCGCCCGCCTCCGGCGCGAGCGGACGGCGACGCAGGCCATTCCGTCGGCGACGCAGGCGAGGGGGCCTCGCTCCTCGCGCTCCTCCTCCTTCCGCTCCGCCTCTACCCAATCACGAGCGGAATTAGGCGTTCATCCACCGCTCCCCCGAGGAGCGACGGCGCGGATGGACGCGCCGACCGCGAACGGGCGATACTCCGGCCGCGGTCGCAGGGAAAAGGAGAAATGCCACATGCAGTTCGATCTCGCAAGCACCGGTTTCATGCTGATAGCGGCGACCCTCGTCATGTTCATGACGCCGGGCCTCGCCTTCTTCTACGGAGGACTCGTCGGTCGAAAGAACGTCTTGACTATAATGTTCCAAAGCTTCGCCTCGCTCTGCATTACGACGGTGATCTGGTTCCTTTACGGCTACTCGATGTGCTTTTCCGGCAGCTACGGCCATGGAGACATACTCGGCATCATCGGCAATTTCAGGCAGTCCTTCCTGATGGGCGTCAACCTCATGGATCCGAGTCCGATGAATCCGCACGTACCCCTGTTCGTGCAGTTCGCCTATCAGATGATGTTCGCCATCATTACGCCGGCCCTCATCACCGGAGCCTTCGCCAACCGCGTCCGATTCCCGGCATACCTCATCTTCCTGGTCGCGTGGCTCACTTTCGTGTACTTTCCCCTCGTCCACCTCATCTGGGGCGGCGGCCTCCTGGCGACCTGGGGAGTCAAGGACTTCGCCGGCGGCATGGTCGTCCATGTCTCGGCCGGCTTCGCGGCCTTCGCCTCCGTTCTTTTCGTGGGCAAGCGCAAGATCGACGACAAAGGAATGCACAACCTGCCTTTCGTCGCGCTCGGCACGGCCATCCTCTGGTTCGGGTGGTACGGCTTCAACGCAGGCAGCGAGTTCGCGGTGGATCCTATCACCACATCCGCGTTCATAAACACCGACCTCGCCGCCTCCTTCGCCGGCCCGACCTGGCTCCTCCTCGACTGGGTCTTCAAGAGAAAGCCGAAATTCTCGGGCTTCCTGACCGGCATGGTAACCGGCCTCGCCTGCGTAACCCCCTGCGCGGGCTTCGTCACTCCGGCCTCCGCGGTCCTCATCGGGGTCCTGGCGGCGGTCGCGAGCTACATCGCCGTCATGATCAAGAATAAGGCGGGTCTCGACGACGCCCTCGACGTATTCGGCGTCCATGGCGTCGGAGGCTTCCTCGGGACCGTTCTCCTCGGCGTGCTCGGCACTGCGGCCGTGACTTTCCCCGGCCATGACCCTTCGACCCTCGCATCGGGCCTCATCGACGGTCACGCCGACTTCTTCTTCAAGCAGCTCGTCTCGGACGTCGGGGTGGCCGCCTACGGCTTCCTCTTCACCCTCCTCATGCTCTGGGTGATCAATAAGATCACGCGCGTCCACGTCAGCGAGAAGGAGGAGGTCGAAGGACTCGACCTGATCGAGATCGGCGAAGTCGCCTACCTTTAGCGTCCTATCCGCGTCGATTCGGGGCGCCGCCGACCGGCGCCCTCTCCATTCGCTCTCCAGGAAGAGCCGACGCACCTGGACAGGACCGCCGGAAGTGATAGACTTGAAGCAACGCAGAGAATGGCGAGGCGCAGTCCGACGACCCCATTCTCGCCCAGGTAAAAGGACCATCCGCGAATGGAAGCGCTCGACATTCTCCTCGTCGAAGACGACCCCTACGACGCCCAGCTGGTGCAGTCGGTAGTCCGCAGATCGGGCATCGAGGCCTCGTGGACGCGGGTGGACAACGAGCCGGATTTCCTGGCCGCGCTCGCCAAGCCGCACGACGCGTTGATAACCGATTTCAGGCTTCCGTCCTTCAACGCGCTCCGCGCTCTCGAGATACTCGAGGAGCGCGGGATCGATCTGCCCGCCCTCGTCGTAACCGGCGCCATAGACGACGAGCTGGCCGCCGACTGCATTAAGCGCGGTGCGACCGATTACCTGCTCAAGGATCGACTCGCCAGGCTGGGCGACGCGATCCTGGGGGCGATCGCGCGGCAACGAGCCCGCAGGGAGAAGAGGCAGGCCGAGGAGAAGCTGCTGGCCGAGGCCGGGGCCCGAGTCATCCTGTATTCCATGCTTTCGCGGTCCGTATCGCGGACGGCTCCGGCGCATGAAGTCGATCCCGCGGACGTGCTGGCTCCGCTCCTGGAGCCGGAAGCGGTCCCCGATCTCCTGGGGCTTCGCTACGAGAGGTCGGGCCGGGCCCTTTTCGAGGGATGGAAGCCGGGCCGGCGGAGCGAGCCGCTCGAGCTTCGACGCGCGCTCGAGAGTCAGGGCGGCGACCTAGGGAGCATAGCCTTCTATTTCGGCGCCGAATCCCCGCCCCTTCCCGAGACCGAGCTGTTCCTGGACCAGGCCGCCGCGGTATTCCTGGATTACCTCGTGCGCACCGAGGCCGAGAGGAATCTCGTAGGCAGCATTTCCGAGAAGAACGCGCTGCTCCGAGAGATCCACCATCGGGTGAAGAACAACCTCGCGGCCGTGGCAGGACTCGTCTCCCTCGAGGCAGAGCGCGCCTCCGACGGATCCGCCAAGGATACGCTGATAGATCTCGAGGGCCGGATCCGCTCCATGGCCCTCGTCCATGAGATGCTCTACGCCCGCGGCGGGTTCACCGGTATAGACTTCGAGGAATACGCGCGCGAGCTGGCGATTCGCGTCGCGCAGAGCGTCGGGGCCGATACCGGGTCCTTCGCTCCCTCCGTCGATTGCGCGGGACTCCGCGTTCCGCTCGAGACCGCGGTCACCCTGGGCATCATCGTCAGCGAGCTCTACTCGCGATCGGCCATGAGGACGATCGGGGGCAGTGCCGTATCGGCCGGCCTGCGAGCATGGGAATCCGGGGAAGGGGACGGCCACTGGAAGCTGGAGTACAGGGAGGACGCGAGCCCCGAGTCGCGGCCGCCATCAAAGAACCTGGATCTCGCCTGGCTGATAGTCAAGCAGCTGGGCGGCGTAGTGCGCGAGGATGAGGCCGGCTTGAGCGTCGCCGTCGACCTGAAGCCGGACGAGGCCGGCGACATCGCCGCGATTCCGGAGCCGCCCGCGGCCGACGAGGAGCTACGGCTCGAATCGGGCATCCTCGGCATGATCCTCCGATTCTCGCCCGCGGGCATCCTTGTCTACGACTCCTCCGCGAACTGCGTCATCGCGAACGAGGCCGCGGCATCCATCGCCGGCGCGACGGTCGAAGCCCTTCGCGCCCAGAATTACCGCAGACTCGAATCGTGGCGAACGGGCGGACTCGTCTACGCCGCCGACGAGGCGCTGGTCTCACGGGGCCAGGTGCAACGCGAATTCCACTACTTAAGCTCCTTCGGCAAGGAAGTGGCTGCCGACTTCCGATTCAGCGCCTTCGACTATCGCGGAGGGCTCTACCTCCTCGTCGTCGTCCTCGATGTCTCGGATCGCCTTCGCGCCGAGGCGGCGAAGGCGGCTATGGAAGACCGGCTCGCCCTGCGCGCGCTCAACGCCCAGGCGGCCGACAGGGAACTGGAGTCTTTCTTCTACGGCGTCACCCACGACCTCCGGGCTCCCCTTCGCGCGATCGGCGGATTCACGGCCATCCTCGCGGAGGACGACGGGGAGCGGCTGAGCGCGGACGGCAAGAGGCTGATCGGGACCATTCAGGGAAACGTGGCCCGCATGGAGAAGCTCATCGAGAATCTCCTGGCCTTCGCCCGGCTCAGCAAAGCTGAGGTCGAGACCGCGGCGGTCGACATGGGCGATCTCGTTCGGACAGTCTACGAGGAAACGGTCGCCGAAACGGATCAGGGGCGAATCGATTTCGCCGCGGCGGAGATGCCGTACGCCCGAGGGGACCCGCGCCTGCTGAGGCAGATCTGGTCGAGCCTCATCTCCAACGCGGTTAAGTTCTCGTCCAAGCGCGAGCGCGCCCATATCACCGTCGAGGGGCGGCGCGAAGGCCGGGAGCTCATCTACAGCATCCGCGACGACGGAGCCGGCTTCGACATGAAGTACTACGGCAAGCTGTTCGGCATCTTCCAGCGTCTCCACTCCATCCGGGATTTCGAAGGGTCGGGCATGGGGCTCGCCTTCGTCCAAAGGGCCATAATAAAGCAGGGGGGCCGCGCCTGGGCCGAGGGCGAGACGGGAAAGGGAGCGATCTTCAGCTTCGCTCTTCCCGCGCCGGAGCCGTGAGCCGGGAGGCCCATCGCGATCCATTCGAGACCGCCCTAGGCCTCCGAGGAGGGCAGCGTGAACGATATGGTCGCCCCCTGCCCCACCGCGCCGATGGCGTCCACGGTGCCGCCGTGCCGCTCCACTACTCGCTGGACTATCGCGAGCCCAACTCCGGTACCCTCGAACTCGCGCGAGCCGTGCAGCCTCTGGAAGACGCCGAAGAGCTTGGCGCGGTAACGCATGTCGAATCCGGCCCCGTTGTCCTTGACGCTGTACTTTATTCCGGATGCCGTCCTCTCGCAGGATATTTCTATCTCGGCGCGGTCGTTGCGCGAGCTGAACTTGATCGCGTTCCCGATCAAGTTCCTCCAGACTTGCATGATGAGCGCCGAATCGCCCGCTGTCGACAGCAGGGGGCGGATGACGAGACTGATCCTCCGCTCGTAGCCCGGGGGCAGGAGCTCCGAAAGCGCCGAGCGCGCGAGCGCGTCCATGTCGATCGTCTCCCATCCCAGCTCGATGCGGCCGAGGCGCGCGAACTCGAGGAGATCGTCGATGAGCCGCCCCATTTGGCGGGCCCCCGAGCGGACCTTGTCGAGATTTTCGCGGCCGGTTCCGCTGAGGCGCGGCGCCTCCTCCTCCAGGAGCACGTTCACGTAGCCGTCGATGCCGCGGAGCGGGGCGCGCAGGTCGTGCGAGACGGAATACGAGAAAGCCTCGAGCTCCGAGTTGGCCGCCTCGAGCTCGGCGGTCCTCTTCCTGACGCGCTCCTCGAGCTCCTCGTTGAGTCTCCTCACCTCCTCCTCGGCGCGCTTGCGCTCGGTTATCACGTCGAATACCGCGACGAAGAAGCCTCGCTCCGGCGAGTACACCGAGACGGAAAACCACAGGCCCAGCGAGCGGACGTCCATCTCGAACCGCTCGGGGCTCCCGCATGCCGCCACGCGGCCGTAGATGGCGAAAAGCTCGGGATCACTCTCCCTGATGCCCGGGATGGCCTCGGTCACCTTCTTGCCGACGACGCCCGCGAGCCCGGTGAGCCGCTCGAAGGCCGGGTTCACGGCGAGGTAGGTCCAATCGACCGGCCTGTCGCCGTCGAAGTCCATCCTGCAGTAGGCGAGGCCTTCCACCATATTCTCGAAGAGATTCTTGTAGCGCTCCTCGCCCGCTCGGATCGCGAACTCCGCGTTCTTCCTCTCCGTTACCACTTCCGAGAGAATGATGATGCCGCCGATGCCCCCTTCCGCGGCGTACCAGGGCCGGACCTCCCACCGGACCCAATCGAGGGAGCCGTCGGCCCGGGGGAATGCGTCATCCTCGCGGATCTCGACCGCTCCCGCGAGGCAGCGGCGATGGACTGCCTTCCAATCTTCGCCTATTTCCGGGAAAATTTCGTAGTGGCTCTTCCCCGTCAAGTCCCGGCTCCCGAGATTATAGCTTTCGAGCCAGCGCCGGCTCGCGAGGATATAGCGCATATCGCGATCGAACATCGCGATGGCCGCGGGGCTGTTCTCCACGAAGAGCCGCAGGTTGAGCTCGCTCGCCTGCAGGAAGGCCTCCGCCTTCTTCAGCTCCGTCACGTCCTGGAAGATGCCCTGGACGAGGACGACCTTGTCCCCTTCCAGGACCGGCCTTCCGATGGTATGCACCCATTTCCGCACGCCTTTGGCGCTGATCAGGTCCAGGACGAGGTCGAAGGGCCGGGCCGACTCGACCGCGTCCTTGACCGCCGCCTCGATCTTCGGCCGGGACTCCTCCGAATAGAAGCCCAAGCCGAACTGGACGTTCGTCCCCGTGGAGGGAACGAGGTCGTGGATCCGCGCGACTTCCTCGCTCCACCATCCGGCGCCGGTCCTCGCGTCGAACTCCCAGCCTCCGACCTTGGCTATCTCCCCGGTCTGCCTGAGCAGTTCGTTCTTTCGCCTGATCTCCTCGGCGGACCGCTCGACGTCGGAAATGTCGTAGCTTATGCCCGTCATTCGGGCGACAGCCCCCGACGCGGCGCGAGAGACTTTAGCATAAGCCCGTACGGACCTGACTCCGCCGTCGCCGAGAATTATCCTGAACTTCGTATCGAAGGCCTTCTCGCCGCTCAGCGCCCGGCCCATCTCCTCCACGGCGCGCTCGCGGTCCTCCGGATGGAGTCTGTCCTCCCAAGCCCGAACAGACCCTCCGAACTCCCCTTGGCCGACGCCGTACAGCTCGAGCATGCGGTCGTCCCAAACGAGGCGGTCCTGCGCGACATCCAGGTCCCAGACCCCGAAATTCGCCGCGCGCAGAGCGATGGAGAGGCGCTCGTTCAGGGCGAGGAATTTCTCTTCGCTCGCCTTCCTGTCGGCGACCTCCCGGCTCTCGGCAAGGCGGCGAGCCCGGTCGACGCGCCCGATCGACTTGGCGCTCCAAGCGGCGAGGCAGCAGAGGACGACGATATCGAACAGGACCGCGAACAGGAGGCCATAGGAAGGCTCGTAGAGCCCGAGACGGACGCCCGCGACCTGGACGGCCCCCACGACCACGGGCACGACCACGGCCGCCGGAATGAGGCGCCTGGATACGTTCCCCTCGAGCGACGGAGAGCGAAGCATGGCGACGAGCCCGCGATCGGGGTCGAGCGCGATGGAGCCGAGAGACAGGAGGATGAGGATGGCGGCGGTCCGGGGGACCGTCCTCGTGCCGGAGCCGAAGCCCGAGGCCGGCTGGAGGGCATACAGGAGGGCAAGGGTCGAAAGAATCGTCAGGCCGAGGGAAACGAGCTCGAGTCCCTCGACGAGGCCTCGGGTCCTCCCCCGTCCCGGCGCGATGGCCAGCGCGGCCGCGAGCAGGGTGAAGACCAGGGCCGTGCTCGGCGCCATCCGCAGCGGAAGGATCGTTCCGGTCGACTCGATCGCGCGGTGGAACAGTCGGTCTATGCCGAAATCGGAGCCGAGGAAGTATTGGGGGAGGGTCGCGGCCCCGATAAACAAGGCGAGGCCGGCGAGAATGCGGCGGGAATAGAGGAGCGCGACGTTCCGCGCCGGGGATTTCCCGTCTCCCAGGGCCCCCAAGAAGAGAGATGAACCGAGAAGGCCCGAGCAGATCGCGGTATTGGTCTTCATGCCGGCAAGGACATTCGGAAGCCCGGCGATCGATCCGATCCGGAAAGCCTGGCCCGCGACGGCTCCCGCGGAAAGCGCTGCCGCCACCAGGCCGCAGGTCCCGGCGGCATACTTGAAAGTCGCTGAAGACAAGGCGAAGCGCGGCGATCCCATCGTCCCCCTCCTTGACGATGATCACCTCGTCGAAGGCGATCGGTTCGAAGAACGAGGCTATCCACCCGGACGCTTGAGGTTTTCTGTCGTCGGCATCATCGGTACTTACGCTCAAAGTCTAGCCCAAAGACCGGTAGTGTCAAATTTCGAGGAGGATTAGATCCTTCAAAGGGCCTCTAGCGGCTCTCCCGCCGGAGCATCAGCACGTCGGCGAGGACAAGGAGGTCGATTCTTTCGAGCCCGACAAGTTCCTTGGCGAAGTCGACGTCGCCTCGGCCATAGCCGGACTCCGAGTTCAAGATCTCGCCCTCCTTGCCGGATTCCGTGAACTCCAGGGCCTCGATCCTCGCCCCGACCGCGCTGCGCGCGTCAATAAGGGAACTCAGCCATTGGCCGAGCGATTCCGGGTCGAAGCGCTTCTCGTCCTCGAACAAGCGCGCGGAGGCCGACCGATCCAAGTCCAGGAATATCTTCTTTTGGTTGAACTCGGCGTCACGCAGAGTCTCGGCCACCTGGTCGTAGAGCTGGCCGATCTCCGCGTCGATCGAATCCCGATCGGAAGCATCGAGGGCTCCGTTCGACCTCTGCGCGAGGAGTCCGCGGATGCTCTGCGCGGTGTCGATCACGTCGCCGAGGACCGAGTCCTCGAGGCGATAATACGAAAGCATGTCGGCGCCGTTCCCGATCTCCGTTCCCAGCGCGCGTACCTGACTCTCGAGGGATCGATAGATGGTATAGTTGGCCGGGTCGTCCGCCAGGAGGATCCGGCCGCCCGCCAGGCGCTCCGAGCCCTTCGCGGCTTCCGACTCCGCGCCGCCGAGAATGCCGTTCAGGAAGTCGAGCGACGCGCTTTGCGCGAAGGCGCTCCGGGCGGCGAGGAGGGATAGAAAGGCATAGCAAAGACGGCTGAGACGGAATCGCGACTTCATCGGGCGGCCTCGATCCGAATATACTTACGACGCGACGGACCGTGCGACCTCGATTACCGCGTCTCCAGCTCCACCGTGACTATCTCGTATGGCGCGACGGCGACGCGGAAGGAGCCTCCGTCCCCGTCGACCGCGAGCTTCGCCAGAGCTTCTCCGTCGAGCCTGGTCTTCGTCGCCGATGATATCGCCGCGCCCGCGCGGACCCTCGCCTCCCGGGCCCGGCCCAGGACGTCGTAGAACCGCAGTCTCAGCGCTCCCCCCTTCGTGAGGCGCAAGGAGCTGAAGACCAGACCCTCGGCTTCGATGGCCAGCAGGCTCGCCCTCGCGCCGAGCCGTCCGGCATGGGCCGCCTGGGCGACCGCCCGGAGAGGACGGCGGTAGTCGGCCCATTCCTCGCAGACGCCGGACGAAGAGAGCTCGCCGGCATAGGCCATGATCGCGTATTCGAAGGTCCATGGACCGAGCTCCTGGGCGTCGGGAGTCGGAATATCGGGCCCCGCGTGGTCGCTGCGCGACGAGAGGTCGCCGCGCGACAGCCAGCCCACGGATCGGAAGAGAGTCAGGCGGAGCTCGCTCCCGAGCCGTCCCCCTTCCTCGCGCTCGACGATCTCGTATTCGCGCAAGCCTCTCGCGAGAAGGGCGAGGCGGCCTTCCGAGGCGGAGCCGCCCCGCGCGCCCGACCAGGGCGCGCCGACGAAGCCCGCGAAGGGATGGGTCGACGGAGGGATCTCGCGGCTCGTGTCGGAGGAAGGGCCGAAGAGGCTCTCTCCGTCCCGGGGAGCATCGGGCGCGCAGGGGCGCCGGAATATCTCGAAGTTCCCCCCGGTCTCGGTCTCGAGGCAGCGTCCGGGGAGCGGGAAGCAGGCCCTCATCCTATGGTCCTCGGCGGCATTGTCCACCTCGGTTCGGAACTCAACCCTTCGCGAGCCCGCGGCGAGGCTTATCCGCCTCTTCGTGGCGATCGCCACCCGGCGCCTCGATCGGCCGCCTCGATCCGCGTCGATCGACGCCGGGACGAGATACGTCGCTTCAACGAGGATGGATGCGCGGAGCGGGCCCGATTCCGCGAGCCTGATCCGGACTCCTCTTCCCGCGAAACCGCGCCGCGGCCGAACGACGAGTCTGTCGCGCGGAGGGCGGTCGTAGTTGTACTCGTCTCCGCGATCGCCTCCGTCGTTCAGGCTGTCGAGCCCCCTGTAAAGCGAGCCGCCGGCCTTGTCGAGGAGATCGATGCTACCGTCTGCCGAGACGTCCAGGCGGTAGTATTCGTTCTCGAGGAAGCGCGGCCCCGCGGAGAGCACGGCCGGAGCCTCGATGCGCTCGTCCGGCCGGGCGCTCCTCAGCGAGTAGCAGGCCGCGCCGAAATCCGGGGCGTTCGCGAAAAAGAGGAGGGTCGCTGGGCCGGCGCGCCTGCCGACGGCGTGGACCGAAGCGACATCGGGGCTCTCGAGCTCGGCGCGGGCCTTCTTGAGCCATGCGCCCCAATCGAAGGCAGTAGGCTGGCCGGAATCGGAGAGCTCGATATCGACCCGGAGGACCCCCGAGGCTTCCCGCGACAACGAAGCGTCCGTTATCCGGTAATTCATGAGCTCGCCCCCTCGGACCAGGCCTAGAGCCAGCTTGATCTGGGCAGGCTTGAAGAGCTCGTCGAAGAAGAGCGAGCCGTCGCCGCGACCGTCATCGGTCGCCTGCGCGCGGCGCTCCCCACCGTCGGGGCCTACGACGACTGGGTCGGTCGGGGGCGAAGGCAGCTCGATCGCTACCAGGCGATCCTCCCTCCGCGGGCCGGGATTCAGCACGACGATGGCCGAGGCATCGGCCGCCGCCCCGGTGTCGACGATGCCCGCGATCGCGGCGGCGGCGGATCGCTCTATATTCGCTGCGATGTCGCGGGCCTGGGAGAAGCGATACTCCATGTCGCGATGCACACGGTCGATGGAGCAGCCGCAGATCGAGTCGTGCGCCTGGTTCAGCAGAAGCTGCTTCCAGGCGGCGTCGAGGGCGCCCGCCGGCCATTCGGCCGCCCCGAGCCACGAGGCGAGGGCCGCGAGAGGCTCGGCGCCGCCCTCCAGCATGGCCGAGATCTCCTGGTCCTCCTGCTTGATCCGGTGACGGGTCGATACGCAGCCCGCCGTGATAGGACTTCTGTAGGTCGATCGCAGCTCGCCCCGCCACTCGGGCAGCGCCGTCGAGCTCGACGCCGAGCGCGCGGCGTCGAGGTAGCCGGCCAGCGGCCCGATCCTCGCCGCGTCGGTCGGCCCCCCGGCGGTCAGGCCGGCCGAAACGAGCTCCCCGGGGAGCCTCGATTCGATGGGACGGTGATCGTAACCGTTCATCGCGAGCAGGGGCAGCCCCTCAAGGAGAGCTCCCTGCGCCTCCTGCCTCGAGCGCAGCTCGGCGAGGGAGCCCGCTATATCCGAGCCCTCGGCCAGCAGGTCGGCGCCGTTGCCGTAGCCGTCGATCAGGAAAGCCACGAGGACGCTCGAGCCGTCCTGCGCCTTCCAGTCGAAGAGGCAGCGATTCAAGGCGCGGCCGGGCCCGCGCATCAGGCATGCCGAGTCGATGCCGAAGCCGCGTAGTACGGCGGGGAGGCTGCCGGAATGGCCGAAGCTGTCCGGCAGATATCCCACCATCATCGAGGCGCCGAAGCCCTTAGCCAGGCCGATGCCCCGCTCCAGGTTCCGGACGAGGGCCTCCCCCGAAGGGAGGATGTCGTCCGGCTGGACGTACCATGGCCCGACCGCGAGCCGCCCCGACGCGACGAGGCGCGCGAGATCGTCCCGCCGCTCGCCCCTGATTTCGAGATAGTCCTCGAGGGCTACGGTCTGGCCGTCGAGCATGAAATGCGCGAAGCGCGGATCGGCCTCGAGGGTGTCGATGATCCCGTCGACGGTCCCGACGAGCCTCCATCGGAAGTCCTGGAAGGAGAGGTACCACTCGCGGTCCCAATGCGTGTGCGGGACTATCCAATACTCGAGGGCCACGGCTTCCTCCCGGGTCAGCGACCGGTCTGCAGATGGCGCAGCTCGTCCGCGCTCAACGTCTCCTTCTTCGCGAGGCTACGGATCACCGCCTTCTCGTCGTACAGGAAGAAGACGCCGAGGCCGGCGAGGCAGATCAGGACCGAGACTATCGCGCTCATCCTGATGCCGAAGGGATTCTCCACGCTCATGCCGAGAAGGAGGAGGGAGGGGAAGAGGATATTGGCCACCGACATCCCGAGATTGCTCTCGAAGGACCTGACCCCGAAGAACATTCCGGCCTTGAAATTGCCCGTCTCGATGCCGTCGGCTTCCGCGATGTCGGCGACGATCGCGTTGGGGACGATCGTGAAGATCGCGATCGGAACGGCCGCGGCCCCTATCGTGATGAAGGCGAGGAGGAGGGGAGGCACGGGCAAGAGGCCGTAGACGGAGAAGACCACGAAGAGCAGGGCCAGCAGCGCGAAGCCGACGATGGTGACGCGCTTCTTCTCCCACTTGACCGCGGCCGCGGTGATGAACGGGTAGAAGACGAAGGACAAGATGAACATGACCATCATGAGGATGGAGGTGAGCTCCTTCCGGAGGCCGAGCAGGGTGACGACGTAGTACACTATGCCCATCTGGATGACGGTCTGGCAGATGTTGTACAGGAATTCGGAGACGATGAAGCGGACGAAGTTCTTGTTCCGGAGCGAGGAGCGGAGGGCCTGCCCCGTGGTCTCGTCGGAGACCGAATAGGCGGCGTAGCGCCGCTCGTCGATAAAGATCGGCGGCAGGAGCATTAGCACCGCGGAGACGACGGCGAATATGGCCTGGACTCGCTGGAACGCGTCGACGGAGTTCATGCCGGTCTTCTCGAGCATGCCCTGGAAGTCGTAGATGAAATTGCCCGTGGCGAAGCCGAGGGACCAGGTCACAGCGATTACGGTGCTGATGATGAGCCTTTCCTTGGGGTTATGGCCGAGCTCGCTGATGAGGGCGTTGTAGGGAGCGAAGTACATCACGTAGAAGAAGTAGAAGAGGAGGATCGTCGCGCAGAGCCAGACTATGTTTAGCCAGCTCGCCGAAAGGCTCGGCGGTTGCGTAAAATGCCGAAGCGGCAGGAAGACGAGGTAGGCGAAGAACGCGAAGGGGACGGCGCTGACGGCCATGAAGAATCGCCGCCTGCCCATCTTGGCATGCGAGCGATCGGACCAGGAGGCGAGGATGGGATTCGTGACCGCGTCGAAGAAGCGCGCGACGAAATTGATGATCCCTATCACGGTGAACAGGCCCAGGACGGCGCCCTCGAAGATGAAGGGGGGAAATATTCGCGTGGCCGAGGCCGTCTCGGGAGGCATATAGAAATACATGATCAAGGACCCGACGCTGTAGGAGGCGAGGGACCAGCCGAGCTGGCCGAGCGCGAAGATGATGAGCTTCCAGAGCGGGAGTTTCTCGGGGCGTTGTTCCATTCCGTGTTCCTCCGCTTTCCCTGCCGACGTGTCAGGCGAAGAGCCGCTTCTCGACTATCTCGCAGATGATATGGCCCGCCAATATGTGCGCTTCCTGTATTCGAGGCGTGTCCGAGGAAGGGACCCTAAGGCAGATATCCGACCGCTCCGCGAGAAGGCCGCCATTCTCCCCGGTGAAGCCGACGGTGACGGCGCCGATGCCCCGAGCCGCCTCCATCGCGGCGACGATATTGCGGGAATTCCCGCTCGTGGATATGCCGAAGGCGACATCGCCGGGCCTAGCCGAAGCCTCGAGCTGCCGCGAGAAGACCTTCTCGAAGTCGTAATCGTTGCCTATACCCGTGAGGATCGAGCTGTTGACCGTGAGCGCCTCGGCGCTCAGGGCCCTCCTCTCGAGGTAGAACCTGCTGACGAGCTCGGTTGCCAGATGCTGGGCGTCGGCCGCGCTCCCGCCGTTCCCCATGAAGAACAGCTTGCCGCCCTTCCGATAGCATTCGACGACCGCATCCGCCGCCCTCTCGATGACGGCGAGGCGATCCTCCGACCCGAGGATCGCCCTCGCGATCTCGGCGTTCTCAGATATCCTTCGCCGTATGAGCTCTCCCGCGTACGACATCGGCATCATGTACCCCCTTTTTGCCTTATCGAATCGCGCACCATGAAGGGGCAGTGGATCAGCACCGTTTTCCTCGCGGGGGCCGTGCGGCCCGCCGAGGCTATGATCTCGAAAAGCAGGTTCGCCGCCTTGGCGCCGATCTCCGGGAGCGGCTGGCGAAATGAAGACAGGCTCGGATTGATGTAGGCGGCCAAGGGAGAATCGTCGAAGGAGACGATCGACACCTCGTCGGGTATCGCGATCTTCCTGTTCTCCAGGGCCCTGTAAGCGCCGATGGCCAGGAAGTCGCTGCACAGGACGATCGCGTCGACCTCTCGAGTCCTGGCCAGGAGCCGATACGCGCCCTCGGCGCCCCCATCGTCGTCCCAGGACGTGACATCGTCCACGACGAGGCTCTCGTCCTGACCGATCCCAACCGCCTTGAGGCCGTCGAGGTAGCCGAGGTACCTGTCCTTGTGGTTGCCGAGGCTCAGATAGCCGCCGATGAAGGCGATTCGCCTGTGCCCCATGCTCGCGAGGAAATCGACGGCCTTCTTGGCCGACGAGTAATTGTCGCTCTTCACGAGGTAGGCATCTATTCCGTCCTCGCAGTTGTTTATGACGACGCAGGGGATGCCGTGCTCCCGCACGATGCCGTCGTAGCGATCGTTGAACATCGGCTCAAGCCACAACAGCCCGCTGCAGTTGTCGAATATCCTCGCGCGGCCGTACTTCATCATCTCGAGCTCGATCTGATCCGAGTGAATGAGCATGGTGGTGTAGCTGTACGCGTGTATCCGCTCGTCGGCCCCTTCGATAAGACCCGCGAGATAATATCCGTTGATCTTGTGGCGGGAATAGGTATCCACTATGCCGATCGTCCGCAACGCGTACTGGCCTTCGTCGCCGGAGTCGAGAGTGCCGAGGTAGCGCAGCACGCGCTCCTTCGTCGCTGGATGGACCCCCTCCTTCCTGTTGAGGACACGCGAGACCGTCGCGGTGGAAACGTTGAGGGCATCCGCAATCTCTCTAATCTTCATTGCGCAGACCTTGCTTTTACTGTACGAGCATCATACATTTTTGTCAAATTAATTCTGGCAGGTTAATATAGAATTATTATATCCCTATCATATATTAAATTAAAACTGGAATATCTCCTAATATACATACATTTGTTTACAAAACTGTACGTCAGGCAAAGGGATATTGTTACCGGCACCGATCCGCATTACTATACGCTCATGCGCTACCTACTCGGCGTGGACCTGGGCGGCACGAAGACTTCGGTGGTCCTCGCGACCGGCGGGTTGTCAATCCTCGCCCGCCGCAGCTTCGCCACCCCGGAGGCGGGCGGACCGCGGGAAGTCCTGGAGCGGATCGCGACCAGCGCGGAATCGATCCTCCTCGAAACCCGATGCCCGAAAGAAGAGGTTTCGGCCTGCGGCATCAGCTCGGGCGGCCCCCTAGACCCCGTACGCGGGATCGTCCTTTCCCCGCCTAACCTGCCGGGCTGGGACAGGGTCCCGATCACGGCCGCGCTCCGCGAGCGGATCGGCGTGCCCTGTCGACTGGAGAACGACGCAAATGCCTGCGCGCTCGCCGAATGGAAGCTCGGCGCGGGGAAGGGGACCTCGACGATGGTGTTCCTGACCTTCGGGACGGGCATGGGCGCGGGCATCATCGTGGACGGCCGCCTCCACCGCGGCGCCGACTGCCTCGCGGGAGAGATCGGCCACATCAGGCTTTCCCGGGCCGGGCCCGAGGCCTACGGCAAGCGCGGCTCCTTCGAAGCCTTCTGCTCCGGCTCGGGCATCGCGAAGATGGCCAAGGAAGCGGCGTCGGAGGCTATGAGCCGAGGGGAGGACGTGGGGTTCTGCGCTAGCCTCGACGAAGCCGAGCGCATAAGCGCCAAGGACGTGGCGCTGGCCGCGGCGCGAGGGGATAGGCTGGCGATCTCGATCCTCGCGCGGTCGGGGAGGCGCCTCGGCTACGGCTTGGCGGCCCTGATCGACCTCTTGAACCCCGAGGCCATCGTCATCGGGAGCGTCTTCGCGCGCTGCAGGGAATTCATATATCCGGAGGCCCGGCGTATCGTCGCCCGCGAGGCCCTGCCCGTCGCGGCGAAGCGCTGCCGCATAGAGCCGGCCGCCCTCGGCGACGAGCTCGGCGACTACGCGGCCCTCATCGTCGCCGATGGAGAATGAATTCGGTCGATCGCGGCGTTATCTTCTATGGTAGTTGGAGCAGCGCATGAAACCTACCCGCATAAGCGTCATAGTCTTGTCGCTCTCGCTCGGCGTTGCCCTCGGCGCGGAGGCCCTTCCCTTCGCGCTCGATCCGCTCGAGGACGGCGTCCTCCTGGGAGGGGGCCTCGCCCTCTACGGCGGGAGCCTCTACCTGCAGTCCATCAAGCCCGCGCCGAGCGCGATCGGCCTCGATCCCGCCGACATTCCCTTCTTCGACAGGGCCTACCCCGCCAATCCCTCGAATACCGTCGTCTCGGTCGGGGATGACCTGTCCATAGCCATGGCCGTCCTTCCCCTGATCCTCCTCCCCGGAAGGAGCGGCGGCGATATCTTCACGCTGGGCGTCATGTACGCCGAGACCCTGGAGCTCACGTACAGCGTCGATTCGCTGCTGAAGTCGGTCATCGTACGCTATCGTCCCTATGCCTATTCCACGTCGACGCCTGCCGATTTCTCGAACCCCTATATTTCCGCATCCTTCCCGTCCAGCAATGCGAGTCTCGCTTTCTCCGCGGCCGTGTTCACGGGCTATGTCTTCGACGAGCTGAATCCGGACTCGAGAATGAAGGCTGTGGTCTGGGCCTCCGGACTCGGCCTCGCGACGGCGGTATCGACCCTGCTCGTCGCGGGGGACAATCACTTCGTGAGCGACGTCGTCGCGGGAGCGGCGATCGGCGCGGCGAGCGCCCTCCTCGTGCCCTTCCTGCACGAGCGCATCCGCGCGATCAAGACGAGGGCGGGAAGCGCGGTTTCGAGCATCAGGATCGAGCCGAGCCTGGGCGGGATCGCGGCGAAGCTGACCTTCGCGCCTTGACCCGAAGGATCGAATGAGGACGGACGGTCAGGCGGGCGGGAGCGCCTCCAGGAGGGCGTGCCAGGCGAGGGTCGCGCATTTGACGCGGACCGGGAACCTGACGACGCCCTTGAAAGCCGCGAGATCGCCCATCCCGTCGAGGGCTTCGACGGGATCGTCGCCGCGGAGGGCGCGGATGAAGGACCAGGCGATGGCGCGGACCTCCTCGAGACTGTGGTCCGCGACGGCGAGGGTCATGAGGGAGGCCGAGGCGGTGCTGATGGCGCAACCCTTGGCCTCGAACCGCGCGCCGAGGAAAAAGCCGTCCGGGGACAGCGAGACTTCGACTTTGATGGAGTCGCCGCAGGTCGGGTTCTCGAGGATCGCCGAATCGGGTACGTGATCCAGCCGCGCGGCGCCGCGCGGCCTGCGATAATGGTCGAGGATGACCTCCTGGTAGAGCTCGTCGAAGTCGCTCACCCGTAGAACCTCGCCGCTTCGGCCAGACTCCCGACGAGACGATCGATCTCCTCCTCGGTGTTATAGAAGGCGAAACTCGCGCGGACCGCGGCAGGTATCCCGAGCCTGCGCATCAGGGGCTGGGCGCAGTGGTGGCCCGCCCGGACCGCTATGCCGTCGCGGTCGAGGTACTGGGCCAGGTCGTGGGCGTGTATGCGCCCGAGGTTGAAGGAGAATACCGGACAGCGGCGCGGGGCCGTCCCGTAGAGGACGAGCCCCTCCACTTCGCCCAGCCGCTCGAGCGCGCAGTCGGACAGCGCCTCCTCGCGCTCGCCGATGGCGTCCATGCCGATTCCCTCGACGTAGTCGATGGCGGCGCCCAGGCCGACTGCCCCGGCGACATTCGGCGTGCCGGCCTCGAACTTCCACGGCAAGTCGTTCCAGGTCGAGCCCTCGAAGGCGACCGAGCGGATCATGTCCCCGCCGCCCATCCAGGGCGGCATGGCCTCGAGGAGCCTCTCCTTGCCGTAGAGGACGCCGATGCCCGTGGGACCGTAGGCCTTGTGCCCCGAGAAGGCCAGGAAATCGCAGTCGAGGTCGCGGACGTCGACGGCAAAATGCGGTACGGACTGGGCCGCGTCGACGAGGACCAGGGCCCCCCGCTCGTGCGCGATGGAGGTTATCGCCTTTACGTCGTTGACCGTGCCCAGGACGTTCGAGGCCTGCGCGACCGCGACGATGCGCGTCCCCGGGTCCCATTCGCGCTCGATGCGCGAGAGGTCGAGGCTGCCGTCGGCCTCCAGCCGGGCGACAAGGATGCGGCAGCCGCGGCGGGCCGCTACCATCTGCCAGGGCACGATATCGCTGTGGTGCTCCATCTCGGTGAGGAGAATCGCGTCCCCCGGGAGGAGCTCCGCGCAGCCCCACGAGGCGGCGACCAGATTGATCGATTCGGTCGCCCCGCGCGTGAAGACGATCTCCGAGTCCTTTTCCGCGCCTATGAACCGCCCGACCTTGGCGCGCGCCTCCTCGAAGGCGGCCGTGGCCTCCTCGCCGAGGGCGTGGATCGCGCGATGGACATTGGCGTTGCTCCGCGAATAGAAGCGGGACGTCGCCTCGACGACGGCGCGCGGCTTCTGCGAGGTGGCCGCGTTGTCCAGATAGGCGAGGGGGAAGTCCCCGATGCGCCGCGAAAGTATCGGAAAGTCGGCGCGGAGCTCCGCTATTCCGCGGCCTACTCGGATCGCCTCGCTACCCATATCCAGCCTCCCTCCGCCTTCACGGCCCAAGTCCCGACCGGCCTGGTCGCGGGGAACCCCGCCGCTTCCCCCGTCCGCAGTGAAAAGCGGGAGCCGTGCTTGGCGCAGGCTACCTGTCCATCTTCGACCTCGCCCTCGGAGAGGCGGGAATACTCGTGGGAGCAGATGTCGTCCAGGGCGAAGATGCCCTCCTCGGTCCTGAACAGGGCCACGGGCTCCCCTCCGGCCTGGGCGCCGAGACTGACCTTCAGCTGTTCCTCGGCGGCCACGCGCAGCCATTCCATCTAGGCCGCGGCCGGAAGCCGCCGGCGAAGATGCCCCAGACTCTCCTCGCGGAAGGACTCGGGAGCGCCCGCGAGCAGGTCCTCGAAGAAGCCGAGAACGAGGATCTCCCGCGCCTCACCCTCCGACAGTCCGCGGCTCCGGAGGTAGAACAGCTCCTCATCGCCGAGACGCCCGGTCGCCGATCCGTGACTGCAGCGTACGTCGTCGTTACCGATCCTCAGCGTCGGGATAGAGTCGGCGCGGGCGGCTTCACCCAGGAGGAGGTTGCGATTGGAGAGGTAGGCGTCGGTCCCCGAGGCGCCTTCGCCGACGTCGATCCTGCCCTGGAATACGGCGCGGCCGCCGCCCGCCACCGCGCCCTTGTAATAGGCCTTGCTGGTTGCGCCGGGCGACACGTGGCGCAGGGACACCCCAACGTCCGCTTCCTGCCCCGGACCGCAATAGTACAGCCCATCGAGGCGGGCCCCCGCTCCGCGCCCTTCGAGCAGGCAGTCCACCCTGGTCCTGGCGAGACGGCCCCCGAGCTGGACCTCCAGCCGGTCCAGAGAGCTGGCTTCGGCCAGGCGGGCCCTCGCATCCTCGAAATGGAGCGAATTCGGTCCCATCAGCCGGTTGTCGAAGAGTCGAAGCGCGGAGCCCGTGCCGAGAGAGATGTCCGTCCGCGCATTGCAGAGCACGCTGGATCCCGGCGACTCCCGAATTCGCGAGACCACCGTCGCGGAGGCCCCTTCGCCGAGCACGATCGCGATCTGGGGAGCGGCGAAGCGACCGGTCCCGGACTCCTCGATGTCCACGAAGAAGGGCTCGTCGACCCTGACCCCGGGAGGCACGTACAGCAAGGCGCCGTACTCCAGCATTGCGAAGTGCCAGACCGCGACCCGATCCGCCGCGGTCGCGAAGGCTTCTCGAAGGAGACCGGAAGCGAGGCTCCGGTCCGGACCCTTTCCCAGAGCCTCAAGCCCGACTCCGCGCGACTGCAGTCTCGCGGCGAGGGCGAGCTCCGCGCAGGCGCCCGCGTCGAAGCGGATGTAGCCGGCCGACCCGGCGGGCTCGCCCTGCCAAGGACAGCCACCCTCGCCCGCCCGCCCTGGGACGGAGAGGAAAGGCGACAGGTCGAAGCGGCCGATATCGGTCCTCCGCCACTCCTCGTCCTCGGTCGTCGGCCAGGCCATCTCCTCGAAACGCTCCCCGGCCTCGTTTCGGAGATCGCCCAGCCATCCTGGCGAAAGCGCGGCCCTCATCCCACGGATCCTTCCATCTCGAGCTCGATCAGCCTGTTGAGCTCGACCGCGTACTCCATCGGGAGCTGTTTTACGAGGGGATCGAGAAAGCCCGAGACGATCATGAAGGAGGCCTCGGCCTCGCTCATGCCTCTCGACATGAGGTAGAAGACCTGGTCTTCGCCGATCCTGCTGACGCGCGCCTCATGCTCGATGGAAACGTGGTCGGATTCGATCTCCATCACTGGGAAGGTGTTCGTGCGCGAGTTCTCGTCCAGAAGGAGAGCGTCGCAGACGACTCGCGAGCGGACGTCGCGGAGCCCAGGATTCACCTTGACGAGGCCGCGATAGGTCGCGATGCCGCCCGCCCTGCTTATGGACTTGGCCGTGATCACCGATGAGGTATGGCTCGCCGCGTGGACGGCCTTCCCTCCAGTATCCTGTTCCTGGCCCTTGCCCGCGAAGGCTATCGAGAGGATCTCTCCGCGGGCTCCCTCCCCGATCAAGTAGACGGAAGGATACTTCATCGTCCGCTTGGAGCCGATGTTTCCGTCCACCCACTCCACGACGGCGTCGCGATGGACCGCGGCTCTCTTCGTGACGAGGTTGTACACATCGTTCGACCAGTTCTGGATCGTCGTATAGCGCACGCGGGACCCGGGCAGGGCGATGATCTCGACTACGGCGCTGTGGAGCGACTCCGTCGCGTAGATGGGCGCCGTGCAGCCTTCGATATAGTGGACGAAGCTGCCCTCGTCCGCGATGATGAGGGTCCGCTCGAACTGCCCGAAGCTGCGCGCGTTGATCCTGAAATAGGCCTGGAGGGGCACGTCCACTCGCACGCCCTTCGGGACGTAGACGAAACTCCCCCCCGACCAGACCGCGCTGTTCAGAGCCGCGAATTTGTTGTCGAGGTAGGGGATCACCGTGCCGAAGTACCTGCGCACCAGGTCCGGATGCTCGCGGACGGCCGTCTCGGGATCGGTGAAGATCACGCCGAGCCGGCTCAGATCTTCCTTGATGCTGTGGTAGACCATCTCCGAGTCGTACTGCGCCCCCACGCCGGCCAGGAACTTGCGCTCCGCCTCTGGAATCCCTATCCGCTCGAAAGTCTCCTTGATCGAGGCCGGGACCTCGTCCCAGGTTCGGGATTGGGCATCCTGGGGGCGAACGTAGTAGCAGAGCGAATCGAAGTCGAGGCTGGAGAGGTCGGCGCCCCAGGACGGCATGGGCTTCTTTCGGAAGGCCCCGAGGGCGCGAAGGCGGTACTGCCGCATCCATTCGGGCTCGCCCTTCCGCTCTGAGATGGCGTTCACGACCCCCTCGTCGAGACCCGTGCGCGTTCTGAAGACCGACTCGTCCGGAAAGTGGTAGCCGTGCGAGTATTCCGCTATTTCAAGCTCGGGCGACGATGCCTTCATCGGCTTCCTCCTCGATTCCGTACTGCTCCTTGATCCAGTCGTAGCCCTTCTCCTCGAGTTTCTCGACGAGCTCCCGGCCGCCCGATACGGCGATCCGGCCCTTGTACATGACGTGCACGAAGTCGGGGACTATCCGCTCGAGGATGCGGCGGTAGTGGGTTATCACCAAGGCGCCGAAGCCATCTCCCCGGAGGCGGTTCACCCCATCGGCGACGACCCTGAGGGCGTCGATGTCGAGACCCGAGTCGGTCTCGTCGAGAATGGCGATCGAAGGCTTCAGCATGAGCATCTGGAGGACTTCCATGCGCTTCTTCTCGCCGCCGGAGAAGCCCTGGTTCAGGTAGCGATTTATGAAAGCCTGGTCCATCTCCATGAAATCCATGGCTTCGCGGAGCTCCTTGACGTAGGCCGACACGCTCATGCCGCCCGCGCCGGCTCGGAGCTCGGTCGCCCGCTTGAGGAATTTGCCCACAGTCACCCCGGGTATCTCGACCGGATACTGGAATGCGAGGAAGACGCCTCGGAGGGCCCGCTCGCTCGTACTGAGAGCGAGGAAATCCTCGCCGTCGAGAAGGACCGTCCCGCCCCTGACCGCATAGGAGGGGCTCCCCATGAGAACGTTCGCGAGAGTGCTCTTTCCCGAGCCGTTCGGACCCATGAGGGCGTGTATCTCGCCGGCCCGAATGTCGAGGTCCACTCCCTCGAGGATCGACTTGCCCTCGATCCCGGCCTCCAGTCCCCGTATAGCCATATGCTCAGCCATCGCGCCGCCTTTATATGGGATAGCCCAGCGAGACCCTGGCGCCCTCGCTCATGCGCTCGGGGCCCCAAAGCGGGCTCCACACTGTCCGTATCCTCGATTCGACCCCGAAGAAGCGCTTCAGGCACGAAGCTATCTCTCCTCGGATGTAGGCCTCCGCCGGGCATCCCGGGTAGGTCAGGGTGAAATCCACTTCTATGCCGCCATCGACGGATTCGGCCCGATATACCAGACCCAAGTCCACGATGTTCCAGTCGAGCTCCGGATCGTCGACGTCCCTCAGGGCGTCGAAAATCTCCTCATTTGAAACCATGCGACAAAACCCCACTGTAAAACTTGATAATGATTATTATTATAGTCAAGTTTATTCCATGAAGATCCTCGAGCTTCTATGCAATCCCCGCCCGGCGTCTTTCAACCGGGCACTGGCCGACCTGGCGAGGGCAAGCCTCTCCGTCGCCGGGCATGAGGTCCTTTTTCACGACCTCTATGCCGAGAACTTCGATCCCGTCCTGGACTCGGCCGAGCTCGCACGCGGATTCAGCCTCGATCCGCTGGTCCAAAGCCATTGCAGGCAGCTCGCCGAAGCCGACGGCCTCTTTATCGTCCATCCCGACTGGTGGGGCCAACCCCCCGCCCTCCTGAAAGGCTGGATCGACCGCGTTCTGCGGCAAGGAATCGCCTATGATCTCGACGGGGCCGAGTTCTCCGAAAAGGCTTGGACTCCCCTCCTCTCCGGGAAGGAAGCCCTGGTCTGCGTCACCAGCGATTCGGGGGACACCGAATCGGCCCTCGCCATCGAGAGACTCTGGACTAAGACGATTTTGGGTAGATGCGGGATGGTCGGCGAGTGCCGCGTGCTTCCCAACCTCAGGAAGACCGGGCAGGGGGAGCTGGCATCGTGGATGGCGGGTATGGAATCGAGGCTGGCCGAGAAATTCCCCGCCGGAGACGAAGTCCGGCGGGGCGCCCTCTCCTAGCCGTCGTTGCCTATGGCCTCTACAGGGCAGTCGATCATGGCGGAAGAAGCTTCGTCCGACTCCGCTCCTCCCGCCGGCTGCTTGAAAACGTAAGCGGTCGATCCGTCGTCCGCCATCTTGAAATTCGAAGCGGCAAGACTCGCGCACAGGCCGCAGGCGATGCATGAGCTGTCGACGTACCAGGCCCCGGCGGGATTGAGTGAATTCCTTTGGGTGGGCTTCGCCATAACTACCTCCCGATCTTAATATAAGCATAGGGGCCCGGTGTCCGAGGAGAAGAGATGAAAAGATACGAGTACCTGATCGCGGGCGGCGGCATGGCCGCGGCCGCGGCCATAAAGGGCATTCGCGAACTCGATCGCGAAGGCTCCATAGGAGTCGTCGGGGCGGAGCTCGACCCGCCCTACGATAGGCCTCCCCTGTCGAAGGGGCTGTGGAGGGGAAAGCCCATCGACGCCATCTGGATGGATACCGGGAGCGCGGACCTGAGGCTCGGCCTGGCCGTCGAGGAGCTCCGGCCCTCGAGGCACGCCGTCCTCTGCGGGAACGGGGAGCTCCTTGAGTACGGCAAACTCCTCGTCGCGACGGGGGGAAGGCCGCGGCGGCTGTCCGCGGCCGAAGATCCGGCCATCTACCTCAGGGAGCTCCGCGACTATCGGGACCTGCGGGCCCGATGCGAGGAAGCCGAGCGTTTCCTCGTCGTCGGCGGGGGACTCGTCGCGTCGGAAATAGCCGCCGCTCTCGCTACGGCCGGCAAAAAAGTGGCCATGGCCTTCCCGGAAGAGGGCATCGCGGCCCGGCTGCTGCCGCGCGACCTCTCCCTCTACCTCAACGAGTTCTATCGCGGCAAAGGCGTCGAGCTGTTCCCGGGCGAGAGCGTCCGAACGCTCGAGGACCGAGGAGCGGTGAAAGTCGCCCGGACGCGCTCAGGCAGGGAGCTGGAGGCCGAGGTCGTCGTCGCCGGCCTCGGCATACGCCCGAACGCGGAGATCGCCGCCGCGGCGGGGCTCCTCGTCGACGACGGGATCGCCGTCGGGCCCGAGCTCCGCTCGAGCGACCCCGACGTCTTCGCGGCAGGGGACGTCGCCTCCTATTTTTGCGAGCCCCTGGGTAAGCGGATCCGGCCCGAGCACGAGGACAACGCGCTCGCGATGGGCCTCGCCGCCGGGCGGAACATGGCCGGCGCGGCCGAGCCCTATGACCGCATTCCCTACTTCTATTCCGATCTCTTCGAGCTCGGCTACGAGGCGGTCGGGGAGCTGGACCCGGGCCGGGAGATGTTCCTGGACCGAAAAGGCGAGGACGACAAGGCGGTCGCCTACTACCTCGACGGAGGCCGAGTCCGCGGAATCCTCCTGTGGAACGTCCGCAAGCGCTCCGAGGCCGCGCGCGGGCTCGTGGCCGAGGCCGGGCCTTTCAGGCCGGAGGAGCTCGCGGGAAGGCTCTAGATGAAGTCGCCGCCGGGGCTATTGCCCCGCTAGCGGGAAAAAACAGTAGATTCTCCTCGGTTGGAGGTTATGCACCATGGGTTTTCGCTGCGCGACTCTTGCTCTTATGCTGTCGATCCTCGGCCCGGCGGCGGGGCTTCCCGCCCAAGTCGTCACCTTGCGGATAGCGGCGAACGTGCCGACCAACAGCCCTTGGGACCTAGGCCTTAAGCGTCTGGCCGCCGAGTTCGATCGAATATCGGGCGGCAAGGTGAGAATAGAGTTTCCGCCCAGCGCCCACGTCGAGACCGAGGACGAAATCCTGCAACAGATGCGACTCGGCATCGACGGGGCCATGATCTCGTCGCAGGGCCTCGCCGAGCTGTACCCCGACAGCCTCGCGCTTTCCATGCCCAGCTTCATAAACAACGACGAGGAATTCGACGCCGTCCTGGATGCAGTAGGGCCTCTGATCAAATCGAAGCTCGCGGGCCGATACGTCGTCTTGGCCCTCTCGAAGGGCGGATGGGTCCGCTACTTCTCGAAGTCGCCCATCGTATATCCTTCCGACCTCGACAGGCTCCGCATCTCCATCAACCAGAGCAACGACAAGGAGACTAGCCTTCTGCAGAGCGTCGGCGCCCGGTTGGTCCCCGGCACGATCTCGGACTTTCTTCTCCAGGTCAGCACCAACGAGGTCGATGCCATCTTGGACAGCCCCATCTATATCGCGACCCTGTGGTTCCAGCTCAGGGGCAAGATCTCCTACATGTCCTCGTTCAAGGTCGCCCCCTTCATGGGCGCGATGATCGTCAACGAGTCCAGCTGGGAGAAAGTGCCCGCCGATCTCAGGCCCCAGCTCCAACGGGCGGTCCAGGAGGAGGCCGACAAGATCGGCATCGACAGCGCGAAGCTCGAGGACGACGCCATCGCCTCGCTCGACGGGATCACGGTCCCCCCCGAACCCGCCGACGCCGCAGCGAAGTGGGCCGAGGTAATCGCCCAGCGGCGCGACGGCCTCATCGCGCAGATGTTCTCTCCCGACATCCTGGACACCATGGACGCAGCCCTGGCGAAGGTCCGTCGACCCGGGCGTGAGTAGTGGCCACGCGTGCCTCGTCAAGGATCCTCCTCGCGATGGCCGCATTACTCTTCGCGCGCTCCTCTTGCCCCGTCTCGCCCGAGGGGGATGGCCCCCTCGAAGCGGACCGGGCCGACGGGAGTCCGATCATCGCATACCAGGTCGGGGCCTTCCTCGAGCGGAAAAACGCCGATCGTCTCGTCGAGAAGCTCGGCGCAAAGGATATCGTCGGCGATATCGGCGAGAAAACCGTCGGGGGGAGGACATTCTGGATAGTGACCGTCGCCGTCTCTGGGATCCCCTTCGAGAACCTCCAGCAGGAGCTCCTCGACGCCGGCTACGCGTCCTTCCCCATCTTCAGGCCCTCCCCTCCCGCCTCGCGACCCGCATCCGAATCGGCTGCATCTTTTCGTTGACAATCCCGACGAGCATCAGGTAGCCTTGCGCGAGAAGGTAAGTGCCGATGCAGCCGCCATGGACCAAGAGCGTGGACTATTCCGCGAAACCGATATTCGTCTGCTGGGAGACCACGAAATCCTGCCTCCTGTCCTGCAGGCACTGCAGGGCGACGGCGATAAAGGGAAAAGTACCTGGGGAGCTCGACCGCGAATCGGGGCTGCGGCTCATCGACCAGATCGTCGAGTTCGGCGAGCCCTACCCGGCCCTGCTGTTGACGGGGGGGGACCCTCTCATGCGGTCCGATATCTTCGACCTTATCGGCCACGCGCGGGACCTCGGCATCTATACTGCCGTGGCGGCGAGCGTCACGCCTCTGCTCGACCGCGGGCGGATGGAGCGCTTGCGGGACCTGGGGGTGGAGATCATCTCCGTCAGCCTCGACGGAGCGACCGCCGAGATCCACGACAGGATACGCAACATTCCCGGCACCTACGACGCGACTCTACGGGCCATCGAGACGGCCAGGTCCTGCGGGATGAGGCTCCAGGTCAATACGACGGTGATGAAGAGCAACCTGCGGGGCTTGGCGGACATCTTCCACCTGGCCAAGGAGAGAGGAGCGGTCGCCTGGGAAGCCTTCTTCCTGATCCGAACCGGGAGGGGCTCGGCCCTCGAGAGCCCCGAGCCTTCGGAATGCGAAGAGGTGACGCATTTCCTCTACGACGCGACGCGATACGGCATCCCGGTAAGGACCTCCGAGGGTCCTCACTTCAGGCGCGTCTTCATCCAGCGCCGCGATGGGGCGGAGCCGCCCGGCGGAGAATTGTACGAGCATCTTCATGACAGGCTGCTCGAGCTCGAAGGCGAGCCTAAGAACCCGGCCTCTCTGAGACTGAACGCTACGGGGGACGGAAGGGGAATCGTCTTCGTCGCCCACGACGGCGAGGTCTACCCGAGCGGCTTCCTGCCTCTGTCCCTGGGAAACGTCGAAGCGGGGAATCTCAGATCGATCTACGCGACCCATCCCCTCCTCGTCGGGCTGCGGGCCCCGTCGAGCCTCAAGGGACGCTGCGGGCTCTGCGAGCATAAGGTCATATGCGGCGGCTCGAGGTCCCGGGCCTACGCGGAGTTCCAAGACCCCTTCCAGGAGGACCCGGCCTGCGCCTATATTCCATCCGGCGCGAGGACGCCGGCGGCGCAAATGGCCGCCGATCCCGTCTGAACGGGGGAAAGCATGGCTCCGGGCTCGCATATTCTCTGCCTCGGGATTTCCCATCGCGAGGCTCCCGTCGAGCTGCGCGAGAGAATGACGCTTTCGCCCGACAGGCTCAAGTCCCTTCTCCCCGGCTCGCGCGTCGGCGACGGCGGCTCCGGTTCCGCGAGGCTTTCCGAGATCGCCGTGCTCTCGACCTGCAACAGGCTCGAAGTCTATGCCGTCTCGAGCGGGGACGGCTTCCGGGACCTCGTCGCCTTCGCGAGCGAGTCCACTGGCGTACGGGAGTCGGAGATCCTCTCCCTGGCGGTGCGCCGAGAGGACGGGGAGGCGATAAAGCACCTATTTCGCGTGAGCTCGGGGCTCGACTCCATGGTCCTGGGCGAGACCCAGGTCCTCGGCCAGGTGACGGACGCCTACGATCTCGCGCGCGAATACGGCGGCATCGGGCCCCTCCTCTCGGCCCTGTTCCGCGCGGCCATCCACGCGGGCAAGCGCGCCCACTCGGAGACGGCCATAAGCCGCAACGCCGGCAGCCTGAGCTCGGTCGCCGCCCGGCTCGCCGCCGAGAAGATAGGCGACATCTCCGACGCGAGCATCGTCGTGATAGGCGCGGGCGAAATGGCGGAGCTGGCCGTCGAGGCGCTCAGGCACCGGGACGCCGGGCGCATCACCGTCCTCAACAGG
>Ga0181535_10001070_pt1 | contig 37116 bp, 29 predicted proteins | sample PEATcosm2014_Bin_44_FD_119774 | JGI IMG/M metagenome (GOLD analysis project Ga0181535, IMG submission 119774) | Peatland microbial communities from MTU Mesocosm Facility, Houghton, MI, USA - PEATcosm2014_Bin17_30_metaG | ecosystem: Environmental > Terrestrial > Soil > Wetlands > Peat | place... | reverse complement strand
CGCCCAGTAGCCCGGCACGTTGGTGTGGTTCAGCAGGAGGAAGATCAGCGGCGCGCTCAGGAAAATCAGCCGCGGAACCGCGTAGAGAAAGTGGCACATCGCGTTGAAGTAGCACAGCCGCTGGGCAAACTTCAGCCCCGGCGCAAACAGCGGATTGTCGGTGCGCAGTATCTGGATCATGCCCCGCGCCCAGCGAATGCGCTGGCCCACATGGGCCGACAGCCGCTCGGTCGCCAGTCCCGCCGCCTGCGGAATGTTGATGTACGCCGTGCCCCAGCCGTTCATCTGCATGCGCAGCGAGGTGTGCGCGTCCTCGGTCACCGTTTCCACGGCGATGCCGCCGATCTCGTCCAGTGCGGCGCGGCGCAAAACGGCGCAGGAGCCGCAGAAGAACGACGCATTCCAGAAATCGTTCCCGTCCTGCACGATGCCGTAAAACAGCTCGCCCTCGTTGGGAATGATGCGGAACTGCCCCAGGTTGCGCTCGAACGGATCGGGAGAATAGAAGTGGTGGGGCGTCTGCAGCATCGCCAGTTTGCGGTCGCGCAGGAACCAGCCCATCGTCATCTGCAGAAAGCTGCGCGTCGGCACGTGGTCGCAGTCGAAGATCGCCACGTACGGCGATTTCATGCTCTTCAGCGCGGTGTTGATGTTCCCCGCCTTGGCATGTTTGTTATCCTTGCGGATCTTGTAGCCGATCCCCGCCTCGAAGGCGAACTGCTCAAACTCCTTGCGCCGGCCGTCGTCCAGAATGTAGACGTGCATCTTGTCCGTCGGCCAGTCCATATTCAGCGCGCCCAGCGCGGTGTAGCGCACCACGTCCAGAGGCTCGTTGTAGGTCGGAATCAGAACGTCGATGTGCGGCCATTCCTCGGTGTTCTCCGGCAGCGCCACCGGCGCGCGCCGCAAAGGCCAGATGGTCTGAAAGTAGCCCAGGAAGAGAATGACGAAGGCGTAGACCTCGGCCAGGATCAGGCTCAGGATGAAAAACGCGTCCAGCGCCCCCCAATGATTGGCGGGGTCCTGAAAGAACCGCACCGTCGTCGTGATGCGCCAATATCCGTACCGGAAGGTGCAGAACATCGACATCATCATCAGCGTCAGCGTGATCAGATAGGAATCCGAACTGCGCGCCAGGGCCAGGGCCATCAGCAGCGTCAGCAGTCCCAGCACCGCCTGTTGCGGCCACGTGAGCGGGAGAACGGCCATGAAATAGAAAGCTACTGCCGCCGCGGCCAGAAACAGCAGGCGGAGGAACTTGGTGAGGAGATTCTCCCCGGCCCCGATATCTTGCCAAAGGCCCGTCGCGGTCATCGTTCGCTCCAGCGCACGCCGCGATAGCCGGTGGTCGCGGGTGCTGAAAGGCTCTTGACCCACCCGGCAAGGCTGCCAAAGTCCTCGGCCACGGTGGAATTGGGAGCGTAATCCACCACTGTCATCCCTTCGGCGAGCGCTTCGCTCACGGCGGGGGTGCGGCGAAGCGCGAACGGCAAAAGCCGGTCGCCCAACTGCTCGCGGAGGACCTCCCGCACATCCAGATGCAGCGGGAGAGAAGGGTCGAACTGATTCAGCACATAGTAGGGTTGCACCCTGCTGCCGGCCGCGCCGCTGTTGCGCTGGAAGAACGCGTCGATCGAGCTGACGCTCACGACTGAATTCATGTCCGGAATCACCGGAACCAGAACCATCGGCGACATGCGCAGCACCCGCCGCGTCGTCCCGGCCGAGGCCGTCGCCAGATCCACGATCACCCGGCTCGCGCCGCGCGAATACCTGCCGATCTCCTGCGTCAGTGTCTCCTGGGCCGCCGTCTCCGGGCCCAGCGTCTCAGGATCGATCGTCACCATCTGGATCGGCGCATCGCCGCTCGCCCCCGGAGGGCTGAAGGTCCGCAGCATGCCCGGACGCTGATCCCGCGCTCCAAAGAAAAATGGCAGCAGCCCATAGGCCGCCGTATCCACCAGCAGCACTCGCTCGCCGCGCGCTGAAAGGGCGCGTCCCAGCGTCGCCACCAGGCTCGTCTTGCCCACTCCGCCGGCCAGTGAGAAAACCGCCAGCACCGGAACCCGCGCCGGAGCCTGAGCCGGAAGCGGCTCGGCGGGCGCGCTGGCCCCCTCGAAAACGTTCTTCAAAGCAAACCACCGCGAGGTCAGCCGGTCCCGCGATCCCTGGAGCGTATCTTCAGGCGCCTGTGCGATCGCCGATGGGTTCGATCCCTCCGCGCGGTCGGCTGCCAGCCATGCCGGACGGCCCCCGTTGTCGCGCGCATCCGCTGGAGCCCACTGGCTCCGCGGCTGGCTGTAGTTCTCCTCGCGCACCGGCGCGTACGGCTGCTGGCCCGCTCCCGGACGGGGCGCCGGAGGTGCGGTATAACCCGGATAATCGGGCTGCACAGGCTGCGCCGGAGAATACGGTGCCGCCGGAGCCGCTATATTCGGCGCGGCGAGAGCGGAAAACCGGTCGGGGCGCGGCGGCTGCCATGCCCTTTGCTGAGCCTGCTGCGCGGCCAGATGGGCCGCCTGCTGCGCTTCCTGTTGTGCAATCGACTCCGCTTGGCGCGCCGCCTCTCCGGCTCGCGCCGTCTCGGTTGCCTTCTGCGCCTCGGCCTCTTCGCGGGCCCGCCGGCGCTCTTCTTCAATCGCTTCCTGCACGCGCAGCCTGGCCTTCTCCCGCGTTTGTGCCCGCGAAGCCGAGAAGTCCCGGTATTTGGCGCCATGCAGATTGGCCCAGGAATAGAGGGTCGCGACATCTTCCGGAGTCTCGTTCTGGTCACCCAGCGCTTTGCGATCTGTCATTTTCCACCTGCTCCTTCCGCTGCCAAAACCGGACCATGGACCTCCGCGGTCGTTGCTTTATCTTTTCTCTATGCGGAAAACCGGGCCTCGCGCGATCGGACGGAAGATATCCTTACCACGAATCCTAGTCGCACCCTCGTTCTCAGAACAATAACACTTGAAAGGTTACCTTCCTACCACTTTCTTGTTATACGAAAGCCCAGAAACCTCTCATTTTCTACCAAATGCGCCTTCCGGCTATTACCAGGTAACCAGGTTTTTGGCACTTATGGTAACCATCGTACTCTCGTTGAGATGATCGATGGGGGATAGGGTGTTTCCCGCCCTCCCCGCAATTTTTTTGCAATAGATTCTCGCAGCGAATTCCAAAATCGGGTCCGGCAGCCTCGCTTGATCCTGCGCCGTCCATCTCCGGTTCCGAGTCCAGCGGCGTTCATCCCGCCTCGCCGGCCAGAACTCCCGCCGAAGCGGGAATTCCCCCCCTGTGATAATTTGAAGTCAGCGGCCTTGAACGAGCTCGTAGCTCAGTTGGTAGAGCAACGCCCTTTTAAGGCGTGGGTCCTGGGTTCGAGCCCCAGCGAGCTCACCACCCCTCCCGGCCGCGGCATTTCCCCCTTTTCCGGCGGAAAATGCCACAGATTCCGCCTCAACCCCTTGGCCAGAAATGTTCTTCCGCGCAGCCGCGCAGCCGTTCGGCCGCGCCCTCGGGCGTAATATCCCGCTGCGGCATGCCCAGCATCTCAAAGCCCACCATGAACTTGCGCACCGTGGCCGAGCGCAGCAGAGGCGGATAGAAGTGAGCGTGGAAATGCCACTCCGGATGCCCTTCCTGGTCCGTCGGCGACTGGTGGAAGCCCATCGTATAGGGAAAACTCGTCTCGAAAAGGTTGTCGTAGCGGGTGGTCAGCCGTTTCAGCGCGTCGGCCAGCCCGTCCCGCTCGGCCTCGGTAAACTCCGGCAGCGCTCCCAGATGGCGGCGCGAAACCAGCAGCACCTCGAACGGCCACACCGCCCAGAACGGGACAATCGCCGCAAAGTGCTCATTCTCAAAGACCACCCGCTCCCCGCTCGCCCGCTCGGCCGCCACATAGTCGCACAGCAGGCAGCGGCCCGTGCTGGCCAGATGCTCGCGCTGCGCCACGGTCTCCGCGGCCGGTTCGTCCGGCACAAAGCCGGTGGACCAGATCTGGCAGTGCGGATGCGGGTTGCTCGCCCCCATCATCGCCCCGCGGTTCTCGAAGATTTGTACGTACTCGATCCAATCCTTCCCGCCCAGTTCCTCGTACTCCCGCGTCCAGGCATCCACCACCGGGCGAATCTCCTCGCGCGTCATCCGTGCCAGGGTCAGGCTGTGGTCGGGATGAAAGCACACCACCTTGCACAGGCCGCGGGCCGGTTCGGCCTTCAGCAGCGGCGAAGCCTGCACCTCGGTCACCGCCGGCGAATCCGGCAACAGGGCGGCGTAATCGTTTACAAAGGAAAATATCCCTTCGTACGCCGGATTCACCGCTCCGCCCGCCCGCTGGTTGCCGGGGCACAAATAGCATTGCGGATCGTACGAGACGCCCGACGGCGCCGCCTTCTGCCCCACTTCCCCCTGCCACGGCCGCTGCGTGCGGTGCGGCGAAACCAAGACCCACGACTTCCGCAGCGGATTCCACCGGCGGTGCACAAACTGCCATTTCTTTTCCATGCGTTCTCCCCCAGCCATTTTAATGGAGGTCCCCACTTCCGATGAATGCGCCGGTGGTGTCCGCCGCATAAATCGTTGTGGATGTGTTTTGAAAGGGCACGACTTCGGTCGTGCCGAAAACTCAATCAAATCGACATTGGGCTTCAGAGGCTGCGGAAAAGGGCTTTCCCGGCTGTGCTTTGTAACAGGGCACGACTTCAGTCGTGCCGTAAGGTGCTGATAATGAACGATGGGCTGTAAATATCCCCCGGCAGAACCGGGGGCTTTATGATTGGTGGCCGCTCAAAGGGTCCGTGTAGAAGCGCTCCAGTCGGCAGCAGCCCATCGTCCGCGCTGGTCGCGCGGTGGTTGTTAGCCCCGCGCTTCAGCGTGGGGATGGCGAAACCAACCATTCAGCCGGAGTCCCGTAGGGACGGCGCTCATGCTCCGCGCCTTCCAACGTGTTTGCCGGAAGAAGGTAAAAAAAACAAAGCGGGGACGACTCCCGCAAGTGTCAAACTTCGACTGCCACCCTGGCAGAGCCGTGGGATCTCCTCACCCTTTCGCCCCTGCGGGCGTGTTTTCGCGGGTTTCGCCGAACAATGGGGGGCCGCAGCCTGTTCAGCCCCCGAGGGAACCGCCGGGTGCCCCAGGTCCGGGCACCCCACGGACAGGTCTTCGTCCGTGGGGTGGAGATCCCGATTCTGGGACCTGGGAAAGCACAAACTCAACCCGCAAAAATCGCGCACAGAACGACCTAATCGGTGGGAAGAAGAATCTCCGTGATCAAACGCTCTTCCGGCGTCGTGCGCGGATCGTTCGCATAGTTTTCAATGCACCAGTCGCCGCGCAGCATCAGGTCTCTCCGGGACGCGATCTCGAAGACCCGGCGCGTGGCGTGCGGCAGATCGGAATACGGCCCGGTCAGCACGAACCGGCTGTACGTTCCGCCGCCGAATCTCTCGTACTCCAGCCCCGCCGGCAGCTCCACCGGCTCGGCCGCCAGCGAAAATCCGGCGCGATAGCGATTCGGCCCCATCTGGTAAAGGCTCAGGGAACCGGTGATCTGGTTGCGTTCCGCCAGCGCGGGCGCCAGGCTGTGCGCCATCTCCCAGGCCTGCGGAGCGCTCTTCATGAACGGCCCGGTCTTCTCCACAAACACATAATGGGTCTCCGGCCACGTCGTCGTCTCGGGTTCTTCCGTCAGCTTCATCCTGCCTCCCGTCCATTCGCTTTGACCCAATGCGAACCCACGCACCCATTGAGTCGATCCTCGCACGCGCAGCGCAGCCTCCATTCTCCCGGCCGGGAGAATAGGAAAGCAAGTATCCTCCGGCAGTGGGGTATCTGGACAATCAGGGAAAGTGCCAACGAATTCTGCTCCTTGAGAGCCGGAGGCTTGATGGCTCGTCTCCCCAAGGGGCCTGTGCCGGAGTGCTCTGTGGCCGCAGCAGCCAGTCGCCCCGCGCCGCAGGCGCAGCGTTGATTAGCCCCGCGCTTCAGCGTGGGGGCGGCGCAACCAACAAGATATCCGGAGTCCCGTAGGGACGGCGCGAAATCTCCCGCTACTCCAGCCCCGGCAGCGGCAAAGTCAGATTCTCTGCCGGCTCGGGACGGCTCCGCGGCGCCTTCTTGAACGTCGCGTCCCTCCGGTGCAGCGGATACTCCGGCTGCTTGCCCTCCAGGATTTGCTGGATGGTCAGGATTTGCAGCCGCGGGTACGTCGTGCCGTCCGACGACCGGTAGAGCCCGGCTTCGGCGGCCTCGCGCAACATCGGCTTGGTCGGCTCCTCGAAAGACAGAAAAACGCCGATCTCGGCCTTCTCCCGGGCGAGCACCCCCACCAGGTCGCGCACCTGGGGAACGGAGACGCCCCCCGCCTTCACCGAAAAGACAATCTGCTTCGACCGCCCGGAGTCGTCGTCGTGGAAGTAGAGCCGCCCGTCGATGCCCCGGTCCGCGCCTTTCTTCTGCTCGGCCGGCCGCGCCCCCACCTGCCCCAGCGCCCACCACTGGAACTGGTACTTGTTCTCCGCCGCCAGCGCCGCCGCCCCCTCATAGTCCGTCGGCTCCCCGATCACCTCGTAGCGTTCTCTGATCTCCGGCCCGAAGGCGTCCGAGAGCCTCTTCTTGATCAGCCCGATCGCCAGGTGCGTAATGTCGATCCCGATCCAGCGCCGGTTCAGCCGCTGCGCCACCTGCACCGTCGTCCCGCAGCCGCAGAAGGGATCGAGAACCACATCGCCCTCGTTCGAGCTGGCCTTGAGAATGCGTTCGAGCAGAGCTTCCGGCTTCTGCGTGGGATAGCCGAGGCGTTCTTGCGCCAAGGCGCCAATTGGTCCGATATCGGTCCAAATGTCTTGAAGCGGGACGCCTGGCATTTCGTCAAGATATCGCTTGTACTCGGGCATTCCGTCAAATGTGTGGCGGAGGCGTCCGTCGAGTGCGAACTTCTTCAGATTCTCTTTCGAATATGCCCAATATCGGCCCGGATATGGCAGCACACCCGTGTATTCCCAGCCCTCTTCAGGGCGAAGGAACTCATCGTTCAAATCGGCAATCCAGCGTTCGCGAACGCCCGCGTGCTTTTTGACCCGCCATTCGTATTCAGTGTCGCCTCCAGGTCGAGCAGCAGTGAGGTCGCCTCGGCGAAAGTGACGCCCCGTTTCCTCGTCAAGAAGGCGATAATCGCGGCCGGTGTAGGACTCGTCGTATTTCGTGAATTGGGGATTCCAAGTAATCTCTTCCCCCTTGGCGTAAAAAAGTAGGACATCGTGGATGTGGCCGTAGTTCCTCAGGCCTTGCTTGGTATCGCTGTGTGCACTACTTCGCTTCCAAACCATCTCCGAACGGAAGAACTGCGGCCCAAACACCGCGTCCATCAGAATCTTCAAATAATGACTGGCCGTCGGATCGCAGTGCAGATAGATCGACCCCGTCTCTTTCAGCACCCGCCGCAACTCCACCAGCCGCGGAGCCATCATCGCCAGATACGCCATCATGTCCGAGCCGCCGAGAAATGTGCGGAAGGCGCGCAGCGCATCGGCCACGCGCCCTCCCTGCTCCACAATCTCCTCGTACGCCCGCTCGGCGTCGATATTCCATTCCCACGTGTCCTCGAAGGCGTGAATCTGGGAGCTCGACTGTGAGCCGTCCTTCTCGGCAAACAGAACGTTGTAGTCCTGCCGCGAGTTGAACGGCGGGTCCAGATACACAAGATCCACCGACTCGTCCTTCACATACAGCTTCAGAACTTCGAGATTGTCGCCGTAATAGAGCTTGTTTTTCTCAATGGTCATTGGAATGGGTTGAGGTTAGCACAGCAGGGCCGCGTCCAGGGGCGTGGGCCGCCCGGCGCCCCAGCCTTTTTCCGGGCCTGGCAAAACCGCGCATCCATTGCGTTGATCCTCCCGCGGTTCACGGCCGGTCCCTGTTCTCCGCCGCCAGCATCGCCAGCAGCATCCGCTTCGCGCGGCTGCGCAGGGCGCAGGTCCCATCGCGGCGGGCGTACTCCAGATACCCCATCGCCTCGTCGCGCAGTGCCGGCTCGGCCACGGCGAGCAGCGCGAAGGCCTCCAGCGCAATGGCGCGCAGGGCCACGCGCTCGTCTTCGATCATCGCCCGCACCGGAACCGCCAGCCGCATCCGCTGCGTAGTTGTCGAGGCATTCAGCGCCGCGGCCAGCGTCACATACCCGCGCGCCTGCCACTGCTCCAGCGGCAGCTCGGCAATCAGATCGATCAGCACATCGGCATACTGGCGCAGAATCCCCGGTTCCCGCGCGCTCACCCTCCGCGCCAGGTCGGTGGCGCAGCGGCGGGCATAGGCATTCTCTGACAGCACCTCCGCCATCAAATCGCGAATGGCGGCCCGCCGCGGCGGCCTCTGGCTCAGAAAATCCCGCGTCGCCGCCACGCCGTCGGCATCCTTCCAACTCCGCGGAATGATCATCGATCCACCTCGCGCCGCCAGTATATCCCGCCGAAAAACAGCCAAACTCACCCCGTCGGCTTCTCCGGCGCCGGCATCGTGGCCAGAAACCGCCGTGCAAACTCGCCGCTATACTCCTCCACCAGTTCCTTCACCCGCTCCGGCTTCGCCGAGCACACAATCAGCCCGGCGTGGTGGTGCTTCTTCATCCGCTGCACAATCTCCGGCGCATCGAAGGCCGAAGTATCCGGCTCGGCGGTCTGCGCCAGGCACAGCACGCTGCCCGCGTAAAGCTCGAACGAACGGGGAGGAAGATACGTTTCGCCGCGCAGGTTGGCCACCTCCAGCCGCGCCCACTCCCGCCACAAATTCACTCCGCTGGCCTGCTCCACCAGGTCGGCGATGAACGCTCCGCCCACGCGCGCCGCAATCTCCAGAAAGTAATAGCGCCCATCGGCGTGCGCCCGAATGTACTCGGCGTGAGTAATTCCGCGCACCATGCCCAGCGACGGCGCCAGCCCGGCATTCAGCGCCGTCAGCTCCATCCACTCGCGGCTTCCGCGGTCCACCGTGCGCGTGGTAAACACTCCGCCCTCGTGCATCACCTGCATCGGCGGCCGGCCGTACTGGTGCACCAGCGAGAACAGCACCTCGCACTCGCTCACGATCGAATCCACGTGGTAGATCTCGCCGGGAACGAACTGCTCCAGCAGAAAATGGCTCTGCCGGTCGCCCAGTGAGTCCAGCAGGCGCCACAACTGCTCCGGCTCCTCGATCTTGCGAATGCCCAGAGCCGAGGCCTCCGAGCGCGGCTTGAGCAGCCACGGCCCCGGCGCCCGCTCCATGTACGCGCGCACTTCGTCGTAGTTCAGCACCCGGCAGAATTCCGGAACCAGAAAGCCGGACTCCCGCGCGCTCACCCGCATCGCCAGCTTGTCCCGGTAGTAGGCCGCCGTGGTCGTCCCCATGCCCGGAATGCGCATGTGCTCGCGGATTTGCGCCGCCGTCCCCAGGTCGAACTCGTCCAGCGCCACAATCCGGTCGAAGCGCCGCCCCCGCGCCATCCAGGAAACGGTATTCAGAATCTGCTCCTGGGTCAGCCCGGACGGCATGGTGACCACTTCTTCCAGCACTTCCCTGGGCCACGCCGCGTCGCGCAGCTTGTCCAGCGTCAGCAGCGTGGGCTTCACGCCCATCTCCGCGCACTGGCGCAAAAAATCGTGCCCCTTCTCGTAGCTGGCAAGGCAAAGAAACCGCTCGATCCCGGTGCCCATCGACCCCTCGCTTGACGGATTGACCGTGCCACACCGCGCCCGCGCCACACACCGCCCTGGGAAAAAGCTTTTGGCTTGGACGCTGGATGAGGATAGTTCTACCATAGACGCTGCAACCGCAACCGGCCGCGCCTCGCCGATCTTGGAGCCAGGATTTCTTCACCATGCTTTCCGCAATTGAAATCGTCCGCATTCAGGACCGGCAGACCCGCGACTGGCACCAGCCGCCCGAAGCCCAGAGCCAGGCCGCGCCTCTCCAAATAGAAGACGCGGGGCCTGAAACGCATTCCGCCGCGCCCGATTGGCTCCTCCTGGTCGCACGCCAGCATCGCGCCAACTTCGACCTCTGGCACATCGAAGACGAGGCCCGCGCGCCCGGCGCCACCGACGCGGAACTGGCCGCCGTCAAGCGTCGCATCGATCGCACCAACCAGCTCCGCAACGATCTGGCCGAGGAGATCGACCGCGCTTTGCTCGCCTGGCTCGAGCCCAGCGGCCTGCCCAGTCCCGACGCCCCTCTTCACTCCGAGTCGCCCGGCCTCATCGTCGACCGGCTCTCCATCCTGGCCTTGAAGATCTACCACACCCGCGAAGAGGCCCAGCGCGCCGGTACGCTCCCTGACCATGCCGCGCGCAACCGCGATCGTCTGGCCATCCTCGAGGAACAGCGCTCCGACCTCGCCGGCTGCCTCGACCGCCTTTGGCGCGAGACCCTCGTCGGTACCCGTCGCTTCAAGCTTTACCGCCAGTTGAAGATGTACAACGACCCCGCTCTTAACCCCGCCATCTACCGCAAACTCGCCCCGGAGCCGGCGCCCTAACTCCCGCTTTGCCGGCTGCCCATTGACGTAACTCGGGGTTCTGCGTATAAAGAGGGCCTGAGCGGCGTGTCTCCCAGGCTCGGGTATTGCGCCGGCAGTAATCCGGCTCAATCGAGCGCTCCGGAACGTGCGCTCTCGGGAAAGCTATGATGCACGAGGACAAATCGGCGGCTGTCAGCCGCAAGAAAACACCCCCGCCGGCAACCAGACCCGGCGGCCATTCCACGTCGAGCACGGGACCCGTCTTCCAGCATTTCCAGTCTGCCGTGCAACTGCTGCAACAGGGCAAATTCGAAAAAGCTCTGGCTGCCTTTGAAAAGCTGCTCCCCGCTGCGCCGGCCGAGATCAAGGAGCGCTGCCAGATGTATATCAGCACCTGCCTGCGCCAGTTGGAAAAACCCAAACTCGCCTTCTCCACGCCCGAGGAGCACTACGACTATGCCGTATCGCAGTTGAATACCGGCTACTACGAGGAAGCGCGCGAGCAGTTCAACAGCATTCTCGCCGCGTACCCCGAGGCCGACTATGCCTTCTACGGGCTGGCCTTGCTGGACTCGATCACCGGGCGTCCTCAGGATTGCCTGGGAAATATGGCTAGGGCTATCGAGCTGAACCCCAAAAATCGGCTCCAGGCCCGCGCCGACAGCGACTTCCAAAGCATGGTGGACGATCCCCGCTTTACCGAGTTGCTGTATCCTGAGATTCCATAAGGCCCTTTGTGAACTCTGTGCATTCCGCGAACACCGTGCCGTCGAGCCCGAACCCGTTCTTGTCCTCGCCCGCCGGTAGTGTAGCCTCGGTCGCCACGGGCTTGCGCGTGGTGGCCATCGGCGGCGGCACCGGCCTCTCCACTCTGCTGCGCGGCTTGCGCCGTCACGTCGCCATGCCCGGCCAGCCCCTCGCAATGACCGGCTCGGCCTCCAACCTCATCTCCGACCTGGCTGCCGTTGTCACCGTCACCGACGACGGCGGTTCCTCCGGTCGCCTGCGCAAGGGCTTCAACATGCTCCCTCCCGGCGACCTGCGCAACTGCATGGTCGCGCTCAGCGAAGAGGAGGATGTGCTCTCCAAGCTCTTCTCCCATCGCTTCAGCAAGGGAGAATCCCTCAAAGGGCATAACTTCGGCAACCTCTTCGTCGCTGCGCTTACTGAGATCACCGGCGACTTCGCCCAGGCCATCCAATTGGCGTCCAAAATTCTGGCCACCCGCGGCCGCATCTATCCCGTAACCACCGCCAACGCTACCTTGGTCGCGCGCATGGACGACGGCTCTCTGGTCCGCGGCGAGACCAAAATCACCGCCAGCCGCCGCCGCATCGTGGAACTCATGCTCGACCCGCCCAACGCCGCGCCGCTGCCCGAAACCCTGGAGGCCATCGAGCGCGCCGACCTCATTACCGTGGGGCCCGGCTCGCTTTACACCTCCCTCATCACCAATCTTCTGGTCCAGGGCATTCCCGCGGCGCTCGCCCAGGCCCGCGGCGTCCGCGTCTATATCTGCAACCTCATGACCCAGGCCAACGAGAGCCTCAACCTCACCGCCTCGGAACACATCGAGCGCATCTACGAGCACACCCGCGCCCCCATCTTCGACTACGCCCTGGTCAACACCGCGCCCATTTCGCCCGCCACCCTGGCCCGCTACGCCGCCCAGGGCGCCGCGCCGATCGTCCCCGACATCGAGCGCATCGAGGCCCTGGGCGTGCGTTGCATCGCCGGCGATTTCGCCAGCGAAGAGAGCGTCGTCCGCCACGCCGCCAACCGCGTCACCGGCGCCCTGCTGGCGCTCGGACGCACCGCCGTGGCCGAACGGGTCTGACCAATTCCCAACCATGTAGATTCTGCAAGGAATTCCCGGCGCTCGAATGAGCGCGGACGGGTGTCTTTTGTGCTGCCATTCGCGTGTGACTGAGATTCGCCGGGTGCCCCTCAAGATCCGGATTCTCGGACGGGGGAAAATTCGTCCCTTCTCAATCTCTCTTGCAGAGAATGGCCCCTCCCAGGCGCACAATAGTAAGTATCCTCTGGCATAGCCGGAGGCTTTATGGTTGGTGGCCCCTCAAAGGGGCCTGTGTAGAGGCGCTCCTTACCGGCAGCAGCCCGTCGCCCGCGCCGTAGGTGCAATGGTTGTTAGCCCCGCGCTTCAGCGTGGGGTTGGCGAAACCAGCAATTTATCCGGAGTCCCGTAGGGACGGCGCTCATGCTCCGCGCCCATCCAACGTGTTTGCCGGAAGAAGGTAAAAAAACAAATCGGGGACGACTCCCGCAAATGTCAAACTTCTACTGCCTCCCCGGCAAAACCGGAGTTTTCCCAACCGAATAGAAGCAAGAGAGCCATTGGCTAACTCGCTGACCTGCTGACTGGCTGACTCGCTTCCCTGCAAGCTCCAAAATAAACTTTGCACCTTTTTTTTGCCTGTGAAACCGTGAAACCCAACCTAAACTATTGAAAATAAAAGTGAATTTTGGCAGGCCTCACAGAAACACGCAAACCGTGAAACGGTGTCACTTCGCTGGCCGTCCACTGTTCACTGCCCACTGTTCACTGTTCACTGTCCACTGTTCACTGTTCACTGTTCACTGTCCACTGTTCACTGTTCACTGCCCACTGTTCACTGCCCACTGTCCTCCTCGTCCTCACCCCTCCACCGTCCGCTTCAACTGCCCGCAGGCGGCGAAGATATCCCGTCCGCGCGTCCGCCGCACATAGGTGGGAATTCCCTCGCCGGCCAGTATCCCGCGAAACCTCTCCACGGCCTCGGGCCGCGGCATCGCGTACTCGATGCCCGGTCCAGGATTCCAGGCGATCAGGTTCACCTTCACCGGCAATCCGGTCCGGCGCAGCAGCCGGGCGACCTCCTGCGCGTGCTCCGGCCGGTCGGTCACCCCGCCCAGCAGAACATATTCGAACGTAATCCGCTCGCGCGGCCGCAGCCACACCTGCCGCACTGCATCCATCACCGCCTCGATCGGCCACTTGCCATTGATGGGCATGATCTCGCCGCGCACCAGGTCGTTGGGCGCGTTCAGACTGATGGCCAGCTTGGGCCGCACCGCCGCCGGCTCCTGCGCAAACCGTTCGATGCCCGGCACGATGCCCGAGGTCGAGACCGTCATCCGCTGCGGGCTCAGCCCCACTTCTTCCACCAGCAGCCGCACCGCCGCCATGAAATGGTCGTAGTTGAGAAACGGTTCGCCCATGCCCATGAAAACCAGGTTCACGCGATCGCTGCCCACCTCCACGCCATGGCGCTCGAAGACCGCAATCGCCTGTCCGGCAATCTCGCCGGCGCTCAGGTTCCGTTGCAGGCCCAGCCGGGCCGTCAGGCAAAACTGGCAGTTGACCGCGCATCCGATCTGGCTGGAAACGCAGATCGTCGCCCGGTCCCAGGTTTTCCCCGGCCGCCTTTGCAGCTCCGGCTCGTTTCCCTCCGCTTCGCTCCCGTCGCCGCTTTCCCCGTCGTCGCCCTCCGGCATCCAGACAGTCTCCACCGTCTCCACCCCAGCGACGATGGACCTGTCGCCGGGGACCCCGGTTTGGGCATCCTGGCCTGGACACTGGACCAGATACCGCTCCGTCCCATCCGCCGACTGGAAAACCTGCGCAATCCCCGGCCGGCCCACCGCGCACCCCTCGTCCTTGAGCCGCTGGCGCAACGTCTTGGGCAAGGTCGTGATGTCATCCAGCTCCGCAACCCGTTGACGATACAGCGCTTCGGCCAACTGACGGCCGCGCCAGGCCGGTTCGCCCGCCTCTGTCATCCGCGCCGCCAGCGCCGCCGCATCCAGGCCAAAAAAACGGGTCCGGCTCACGCCTGCGGGGTTTCCGGCATCCAATGGAACGAGTTGTTCTGAGTTTTCTGTCACGGCTCGGCTCAGCATAGAGCATTTTGTCCTCTCATGCAGCCTTCAGGGCCGCCGCCGGGTTGAAATCGGAGCTTTTGTTCGCGCCGGGCCGCGTCGGCCGTGGGATGCCGTCAAGCCCCGTTAGCCTACAATCGAGCTTGAACCGATGACAATGACCACTGAAAGAAACCTTCGCCGCACCGTATTGCCCAACGGCCTGATCGTACTGACCGAGCGCATGGAACACCTGCGTTCGGTGGCCATGGGCGTATGGATCAAGTCCGGCTCCCGCTGCGAGCCCGCCGAAACCTGCGGCATCTCTCACTTTGTCGAGCACATGCTCTTCAAGGGCACCCGCTCACGATCCGCCCAGCTCATTGCCCGCGAAATGGACTCCATCGGCGGTAACCTGGACGCCTTTACCGGCAAAGAGACCATCTGCTTCAACGTCAAGTCGCTGGCCGAACATGTCCCCCTTGCGCTGGACGTGCTCACCGACCTGGTGCTCAATCCCGTCTTCGCCGCGCCCGACATCGAGCGCGAGCGCGGCGTGATCCTCGAGGAAATCAAGATCGACGAAGACAATCCCGACGTGCTGGTCCACGAGATCTTCACCCAGAGCTTCTGGAAAGACCATCCGCTGGGCAAGCCCATCCTGGGAACCACCAAGACAGTGGCCAGTCTCGACCAGAAGAGCCTCTTCGACTATCACGGCGACCGCTTTCACGGCGGCAACATCGTCTTTTCCGCGGCCGGCAACCTGGACCACGACCGCTTCGCCCAGGCCGTCGCGGACAAGTTCTCCGCACTGGCCGGCGGCGAAACGCTCCACGAACTGCCCGCGCCCGAGGCCAGCCCCCGCATCGTCCTCAAAAACAAGAAATCCCTCGAACAGGTGCAGATCTGTCTCGGCGTTCCTGCTCCACCCATCACCGACGACAACCGCTACGCCACATTGATCCTCAACACCGTGCTCGGCGGCGGCATGAGTTCCAGGCTCTTCCAGACCATCCGCGAAGAGCGCGGCATGGTCTACTCCATCTACTCTGACCTGAGCCCCTACCGCGACACCGGAACCCTCCTGGTCTACGCCGGCACCTCCGCCGGCAAGACCCTCGAAGTGGTGGACCTGATCCTGGCCGAATTCGGCAAACTCAAGCAGAGCCCGCTCGCCCCGGAAGAGCTGACCCGCGCCAAGGACCAGCTCAAGGGCAACATTCTGTTGGGCCTGGAGAGCTCCAACTCGCGCATGGCCAACCTCGCCCGCCAGGAGATGTACTTCCACCAGTTCTTCACCGTGGATGAGATCATCGCCCGCATCGACGCCGTCGTGGCCTCCGAGGTGCAAACCATGGCCCAGCGCCTCTTCGACCCCGAGCGCATCGCCGTCACCCTCCTCGGCCGCCTGGATGGCGTCAAACTCGGCCGCAGCCGGCTGGTGTGTTGAGAAGCAGCGGACAGCTGTCAGCTTTCAGTTGCCGGTAATTACCGGCAACTGCAGTTTGCATCCTCGGCCTGTCAAGCAGGAATAGCCTTGCTCACGCAGGCCGAACGTCCTCGCAGGCAGCGAATTGACCGCCGAAGGCTGACAACTGCTCTGGACATTTCAGAAATCTGTCTTATACTCATTCACATGACTCAGTCGCTCCATGCCGCCAGGCATCTTGTCTGTACCCCCTGTTGTCGCTAATGCGACCCTCTCTCCGCGACTGAGAATCCACTCTGCATCGGCACTTTCAGCGGGATAGCTGTTTGTGGTTCTGCAACCGCAGGCGCACATACCGCTCTCCGCCCTTTCCTGTTCCCACGGGATTGTTCAGTCGCATGGTTTTTCCTTGTTTCTCATCCCGTTTGCAAGAAGGAGATAGCAATTATGCGTGTCTTTGCGTCATCGTTCCAATCGCCAGTGCTCAAAAGCCGGTGGGCAACGCTCACCCTGTTCCTCGTCCTTCCCTTTGCCGCTCGCAGTGCACAGGCCCAGAGCCTGGGCTATGAAGGTCCCACGGGCGTCTTCGTCACTCCGCTGGCTTCCACCGCGGCCTCCCCGGCCAAGGGCCTGGGCCAGCCCTCGGTCGCCTATCACTTCCTGGCCGCCGGCCCGATCGTCGGTGACTTCAGCACCGTCTCCATCACCGAAGGCTTCGCCAATCGCTTCGAGTTCGGATACACCCATGAAATTCACAACGAGGACGGCGGCAGCAAGGCCGCGCTCGCACCGGCCCTTACTCCGCTGTGGAACTCCGGCATCGACATCGTGCATGGCAAGGTGAACCTCATTCCCGACAGCTACAAGAAGCAGAAGTGGATTCCGGCGATCTCCGTGGGCGGAATCTACCGCTCCGGCGACAACATCGGCGTCAACATCAACAATCTCGCCACGAATTTGCTCATTCGTGATGGCATCACTCCCGTTAAAGGCAATCAGAAGACCGCCAACGGCGACGTCTACGTGGTAGCCACCAAACTCTTCACGCAGATCAAGAATCTTCCCATCCTGGCGAGCGCCGGCCTCCGCGGCACAAACTCCTCGCTGTGGGGCCTGGGCGGCAACGCTCTCGGATTCGAGGGCAAGGCCTTCGGTTCCGCGGCCTTCGTCGTCAAGGGACCCTACAAGAGCACCATCATCCCGGCCTTCGAAATCGCCGAGCAGCCCCAGCACATCTCCTTGGCTACGCCCACGGCCACCCTGGGCTCAGCGAAGGCGGCCACGCTCTTCGACATTCCCACCACCGAGGTTTACGCCGTCCGCATTGTGCCCCTGGCCAAGCGCAAGCTGAACGTGGACGCCGGCGTTCTGCACGCGGGTGGCTACATCGACAACCCGCTGCTGAACGAGGTCATCTCCGACAACTTCAGCGGTCCCACGACTGCCGGCAAGGTCAACCTGAACATTCGCGCCCGCATCGCCTTCGGTGTCTCTTATGGCTTCTGAGATAGTTGCCTGTTGACAGTGGTCAGGGACCACTGACCACTGTCAACTGCCTTTTCGAGCGTCCCATTTCCCTTCCGCGTCCGTACGTTGTAGCATTTCCACGGATGGGCTGAGGTGTTGCGGCCCGCTCCACGAGGCGCTGGAATCTCATGAATCGCACGTTTTCGCTCTGCCGCGGCCGCCGCGGCGCAAAAGACTCGGCCCTGCCCAACGGCTTTACGCTGATGGAACTGCTCATCGTCATCGCCATCATCCTCATCCTCATGCTCATGGCCATACCCACCATCGGCAGCTTGAAGAAGAAGGCGAGCGAGACCTCGGCCATCAACTCGGTGCAGACCATCACCAAAGCGGAGATTCAGTACGAGTCCAGCTATCCCGCCAACGGCTATGCCTGCTCACTTTCGGCTTTGGGCGGCGACCCGAGCGCCGGGGCTCCTTCGCCTACCGCCGCGCAGATTCTCCAGGCCGACCTCGCTTCGGGCTACAAGTCCGGCTACATTTTCACCGTCAACAACTGCACCAAGGTGACGATCGGCGGCACCGACCGGTACACCGGTTACACCATCACGGCCGTTCCGCAAACGGTGGGCAAGACCGGCGACCGCGGCTTCTGCAGCGACCAGTTCGGAACCATCAAGTACGACACGGCCGGCGGCACCAACTGCACCCAGGCCCTGCAATGACCATGGGCACTCTCCTGCGGCGCGGCGGCTCGATTCTGACCGCCGCGCTCCTCTCCACCGGCCTCTACGCGCAAAAACCTTCGCCCTCCGCGCAGGAGCTGGCCCAGCGCGTCGACCGCCACTACAACCAGTTGCACTCGCTCAAAGCCGGCTTCTCCGAGAGCTATGAGGGCCTGGGGCTGCGCCGCACCGAGAGCGGAACGCTGCTGCTCTTGAAGCCCGGCCGCATGAAGTGGGAGTACAGTTCGCCGGCCGGCAAGCTCTTCCTGCTCGATGGCAAATACGCCTGGTTCTACTCCCGCGGCGACCCGCAGGTGCAGCGCATCCCCGCCAGGCAGCTCGACGACCTGCGTTCGCCGCTGCGCTTTCTGCTCGGCCACACGGAACTCGAAAAGGAATTGAACAATCTGAAGCTCGCGCCCGCCGCTAACGGCCGCTTCATCCTCAGCGGCCAGCCCAAGGGCCAGGAAAGAAGAGTCGCCCGGCTTACCCTCACCGTGACCGCCGACGGCGCCATCGCCGGCATCGAAATCGAGGAAGCCGACGGCGCGCTCACCCGCTTCACCTTCACCGCCGAGCAACCCAACACGCCCATCCCGGCCGATATCTTCCGCTTCACCCCACCCGCCGGCGTCCCAGTGGTCGACGCGCTGCCGCCGGTGTAAGGCGATGCAGTGGACAGTGATCAGTGGTCAGTCAACTGAGGTCAGTCAGCGTTTGCCGTGCATCGCAGCGTACGATCCAATTCTGGCGCGGAAAGCACTGCTCACTGCTCACTGTTCACTGCTCACTGTTCACTGTTCACTGTCACTCGTACCTCAGCGCCTCAATCGGGTCCAGATTGGCGGCGCGGATGGCTGGAATCATGCCGCTCACCAGCCCGGTAATGGCCAGAATCACGGTGGCCACAATCACTGAAGCCGGCGAAATCAGCAGTTGAATATCCGCGGCCTCGGCATTCTTGGCCAGGGCGCTGTAAAACGGGATGCGCCCCACCACCAGCGAAACCATGTAGGCCAGCGCAATGCCGCTCATGCCACCCACCCCGGTGATGGCCAGCGCCTCGGCCAGGAATTGCAGCAGGATGTGGTGTTTGCGCGCGCCCAGCGCCTTTTCGATGCCGATCTCGCGCGTGCGCTGCTGCACCGCCACCAGCATGATGTTCATCAGCCCGATGCCGGCGATGCCCAGCGTGAGCGCGCCCACCATCGAGAGCAGCACTTGCAGCGCGATCGAAAGAATGTGGAACTGGGCCAGTTGCGTCAGCAGATTGGCCACGTAGACCGCGTTGTGATCCGTGGGCCGGAAGTGATGCGCCGCGCCCAGTGTCTCGCGCAGGCTCTTCTCGGCCAGTTCGTTGTTGCCAAGATAGTTGAACCAGATGCCGCTCAGGTATTTCGTGTCTTTCAGGTCGCTCATGGTGTTGAAGGGGACGTAGATCTGCCGGTTGCGGTCGTCGTTGTCGCCCTCCTGCATCTTGGGGCTGAGCACGCCCACAATCGTAAACAGCACGCCGTTCAGCCGGATGGTCTCGCCCAGCGCCCAGCCGCCGCTGAAGAGCTTGGTCTTCGCCTCCGAGCCGATCACGCAAACGTGCGCCCGCTGCTGATCCTCCGCGCCGTTGAAGAACCGGCCCTGATCGGTGCCCAGCTTCCAGATGTCCTGGAAGACCGGCCGCACTCCATTCACGGTCCAGGTGTAAGTGTGCAGATCGTTCTGCACTGCAACGTCCTTCCACACCACCGGCGAGATATGAAAGATGCCGGGAACGGCGTTGGAGACGCGGTCAATATCGTCAAGCGTGAAGCGCACCCACACGCCCGCCTTGTCGCCGCCCGCCTGCTGGCTGGTCCGGCCGGGAAAGACTCCGATGATGTTGGTTCCCCACTCCGCGAAGATAGCCTCGATGGCGCGGCTGAAGCCGGCGCCGTAGGCCAGCAGCAGCACCACCGTCGCAATGCCCCACGCCATGCCGATCATGGTGATGGCCGTGCGGCGGCGGTTATAGACCATCGCCTCCCAGGCCTGACCCAGAATGTCTCTCAGCATGGCGCCTTCTTTTCACTGACCACTGTTCACTGTCCACTGTTCACTGTCCACTGTCCACTGCCCACTGCCCACTCACTCTCTCCGCAACGCCTCGATGGGGTCCATCTGCGCGGCTTTGCTGGCCGGATAGAGTCCCGCGGCCACGCCGCACAGCACCAGCGACCCCAGCGCCAGGGCGGCCGACCACGGCACCAGCCGCGGCGGGTCCCAGCCCGGCATCTTGCCGGTAAAAAAATGTTGTAAGACCCACATGAATCCCGCCGAGCCCGCAATACCCACCAGCCCGCTGATGCCGGTCAGCAGAAGGCCCTCCCAGAAAAACTGCGCCAGGATGCTGCTCTTGGTGGCGCCGATCGCCTTCAGCACGCCAATCTCGCGCGTCCGCTCGGTCACTGAAACCAGCATGATGTTGATGATGCCCACCGCGCCCAGTCCCAGCGTCACAATCCCCACCCCGCCCAGGAAGACGTCCATCGCGTTAAAGATCGCCCCCACCATGTGCTCTTCCTCGATGGTGTCCCACTCTTCGAAGGCGTCTTTCAGGCTCGGGTCGAAGCCGTGCCGTTCGCCGATCACGCGATGAACCGCGGGAACAGCCGCCGTCGTGTCGCCTTTGGTCGTCGGCTGATACTGGATCGAGCTCAGCGCGTCGCGGGCCACGTTGTCGCCCTTCATGGCAAAAAGTTCCTGCATGGTGGTCAGCGGAACGTAGACCTTCTGGTTGTCGCTGTCGTTGTTGCCGCGGCTGATGGTCTGTACGCGGCCCACCACGGTGAAGCTGATGTCGTTGATGGTGATGGTTTCGCCCAGCATCGGCCGGCCGGGAAACAGCAGCGTCGCGCTCTTCGATCCCAGCACCGCCACGCGGCGCCGTTCGGCCAGGTCGTCGTCGCTCAGAAAGCGGCCCTCGGCGAGAGGGATAAAGCGGATGGCGGAGTAATTCGGTTCCACGCCGATCACCCCTCCGGAGGTGTTGGCGTAGGCGCTCACCTCGTAGAGATCGTAGCGGCTCAGCAGAGCAGTCACCCCGCGCAACTCCGGCAGCGCCCGCAACGCCGCCTCGTCGCCCAGCGTGAACTGGTAGGGCCGCATCCCGGTGTGCTGGTTGGCCAGCGCCGGAATGGTGCCGTTCCACATCATCACCACATCGTTGCCAAAGGTGGCTAACTGGCGATGCTGGCCGCTGCGGAAGCCCTCGCCCAGGCCCACCAGCACCAGCAGCGAGCCCACGCCCCAGGCAATCCCGAACATGGTCAGGAAGCTGCGCAGCTTGTTCGCCATGATGGCGCGAAAGACTTGGCCGAGTGTGTCGGAAAAACTCTGCATGGCGTTTGGACGCCGGGGGAGGGCGCTCGGAGAGTGATACGCGGCAAATGGTGTCCCGGTTCCCGCCTGGACCGGGCCAGCCGGATGCGCGCTGTTCCAGGCCAATCCCAGCGGGATTAAAGCAGCCTCATCCCCGCAAATCGGGAGGCATCAACATCGAATGTGACGGTCTCTCCACAACCGGCCGCCGCTCCGGACCGTTCGATAAGGCAATCGGCAAAGTCGGCTCTTACTTGGGAGAAGCGGCGTAGGGCAAGCGTCACCGCGGTGTGATTTTCAACCATCAGTTCCGGGGAATCGAGCAATTGCTCCAGTATCTTTATCAACTCTGTTTTTTTCAGGCGATATTGACTGCGCAGAACCCAGATCAATTCAATCAGGGAGACCACGGAGACATAGCCAGGTGATTCGGGCGTAAGGGTTTGAAGAAACTCATCTCCCCTCCTGCACTGCTCGGGATCGTCCTGCGCATAAAACCGGACCAAAATGTCGGTGTCGAGTCCCTTCATCGTGTGCGGCTCAATCCTCGAAGGTCAATTGCCCAGCCCAACCCTTGGCAATCGTCTCGTTCATTTCTTCGATCGTCGCTGGCTTGCCCGTCCAGTGTAGACAACCCTTCATGTCCATAAGCGAGCCGGTCTTCGGCTTGAAAATATACTCTCCGTTCTCGCCCTCAATGAACCTCACCCGGTCGCCGGGCTTGAGACCGAGCTTTTTGCGCACCTCGAGCGGGATCGTGATTTGTCCTTTTGAAGTCACCGCGGCGGTAGCCATGAGAATGCCTCTTGGGCGATTATAATTCGATCTCCTTACACCTTGTAAGGAAAATTCGGCGTTCACACATTACGGTTTCACCCCACTCGATGCTCAGCTTAGTTCCCGCTCGTTCGGGCCGGAACCAGTTGCAGCGGCTCGCTCAGCGTGAACAGCATCGCCGTGCCCGTTTCCAGAGTGGCCTGCGGATGGCTGATCAGCAGGTGTGCCGTCACCACCCCGGCTCCAATCAGGCCTCCGGTCGCCGCGCCCACCGGGCCGCCCAGAATTGCGCCGGTGGTCGCGCCCGCTCCCACCGCTCCGCCATACTCGATCCCGTCGCGCTTCAGCCGTGAGCCCGGCGTGATGGTGCTCTCCGCCCCTACGCGGGTGCGCGAACCCGGCGTTCCCGTAATCTCGGCGTGCAGTTGGTAGCGCGTGCCGTCGGGCAGGATCACCGTCTCCGGCCGCAGGCGCATCGAGCCGTGACCACCCGCATGGCCGCTCGATACCTCCACGACTCTGCCGTCGATCTCCGCTCCCGCGGGAATCACCACCTGGCCGCCTTCCAGCACGTCCGAGGCAACCCGGCTGCGGAAGTCCTCGCCCTTCTCGGTGTACGCGGTCGAGAGCCGGCGCAGCAGCCGGACCCGGATCGTGGTGCCCTCAGGCAGCTCGCCGGGGCGCAGCGCCCGCGGATGAACGATGTCGCCATCCGGATCGGCCGCACCGGCGCGATCGGACAATCCCGGCTCTTCGGGCTGGACGCGTTGTGCCGGGGCTGGCTGCGTTGCATCCACAATTCCGTCATCCATGCCGGCCGCCGGATCGTTCGCCGCGGGATCGGCCGGGGTTGGCTGCGGCGCCGTCTGCGCCGGAACCGGAACCAGCGGCTTTCCCGCCGGCGGCTTGGCTTGCGGCGTCGCGCTGGTCACAATCTGGTCGTCCGGGGGCGGATTCGATGTTCCCTGGTAGGGGGCGGACTGATTCGCCTGCTGCGCTCCCAGAACCCCAGCGGCTGCTGCAAACAGAACACTTACGAGAATCGGCCGTTTCATCCAAGTCTCCATCGTCGGGCTCTCCTTTTCGCGGTCAAAAGTCTCGCTCTTCATTCAAACCCCGCCGGTCTTCGAGAGTTTCGCGGCCATGCCCGCTTGCCGCGAACATGCCCACTCACCCAAAGTAAGGCTAGCGCAGGTCGGCCGTGCTTTTTGCGCTCTCCGCCCGCCAGGTGCCTTGCACGGCACGAATCAGCAAAGGCAACCCTCTCTAGAGCTTGCAGCGCCTCAGCCCCGCTGGGACCGCCGTCGTGCAGCCCGCCGCCCTCCAATTTGCTAGAATCCGTAGGGTACATCCCCACTTTTTGCGCTGTACTGAAAGGATATCCACAGAGTGCAGGAGCTTCTGAACACGATTCAAAGCGCCGCCGGAGAACCTCTTGCCGTGGATCGCCGTCCCCAACTGAATGACCGGCTGCAGCACCGCATTGCGAGGACCGATATGACTGAAATTGTTGCCATCCGTGCCCGCGAGGTTCTCGACTCGCGCGGCAATCCTACCGTTGAAGCGGACGTAATTCTGGAAAGCGGGGCCATGGGCCGCGCGATTGTGCCTTCTGGCGCCTCCACCGGCGAACATGAGGCCGTGGAACTGCGCGACGGCGACAAATCCCATTTTCTCGGCAAGGGCGTTCTCCAGGCCGTTGAAAACGTGGAAACCGTCATCGCGCCGGAACTGGAAGGCATGGACGCCCTCAACCAGCGGCTGCTCGACCAGACTATGATCGCCCTCGACGGCACGCCGAACAAGGCCAAGCTGGGCGCCAACGCCATTCTCGCCGTCTCCATGGCCGCTACCCGCGCCGTGGCCCAGACGCTGGAAATTCCCCTCTACCGCTACCTGGGCGGCGTCAACGCCAGCATCCTGCCCACCCCCATGCTCAACGTCCTCAACGGCGGAGCCCATGCCGACAGCAACGTGGACTTTCAGGAGTTCATGATTATGCCGGTTGGCGCCGAGCGCTTCTCCGAGGCTCTCCGCTGGGCCGCCGAAACCTTCCACTCCCTCAAGGGCGTGCTCAAGAAGAGGGGCTACAACACCGCCGTTGGCGACGAGGGCGGCTTTGCTCCCTCGCTCAAGTCCAACGACGAAGCCATCGAACTGATCCTCGAAGCCATCGCGGCTGCCGGCTACAAGCCCGGCGAGCAGATTTCGATCGCCCTCGATCCCGCCTCCAGCGAGTTCTACGACAAGGAAAAGGGCAAGTACATCTTCAAGAAGAGCGACAAGCGCGAGCTGTCGAGCGAGCAGATGGTCGACTTCTACGACAACTGGAGCCGCCAGTATCCCATCGTCTCTCTCGAAGACGGCCTGGCCGAGGACGACTGGGCGGGCTGGAAGATTCTCACCGACAAGCTGGGCGGCCGCATCCAGTTGGTCGGCGACGATATCTTCGTCACCAATGTCAAGCGCCTCCAGCGCGGCATCGACGAGGGCGTGGGCAACTCCATCCTCATCAAGGTCAACCAGATCGGCACCGTCACCGAAACCCTGGAAGCCATCGACCTGGGTCGCCGCTACGGTTACACCTCGGTCATCTCCCATCGTTCCGGCGAAACCGAGGACACCTTCATCGCCGACCTGGCCGTGGCTACCGGCGTGGGCCAGATCAAGACCGGCTCCGCCAGCCGCACCGACCGCATCGCCAAATACAACCAGTTGCTCCGCATCGAAGAGGAACTCGGCTCCGGCGCGGTCTTCCTCGGCCTGGAAAGCCTCAACTACAACGGCTAACCGCAATCCCGCATCGACAAAAGCGAAGGGAGGAAGCTATAGCTTCCTCCCTTTTGCTTTCGTGGCTGTCACTCTGAGAGCATGTGACGCAAGCCACTCCCCGCCGAACCCCGGCAGTTTATCCTGAAAGAGAGTTCTTCGATCCAAACTGAGGTGTTTTCTACGTGTCCATCTACAAGCGTCCCCTCGTTCTGACCATCCTCGATGGATGGGGCTATCGTGCCGAAACCGCGAACAACGCCATTGCGCTGGCCCGCAAGCCCACTTACGACAAGTTGCTGCGCGAGTATCCCAATACGCTCATCCAGGCCTCCGACCACTTTGTCGGCCTGCCCGACGGGCAGATGGGCAACAGCGAAGTCGGCCACCTGAACATCGGCGCCGGCCGCATCGTGCAGATGGACATCACCCGCATCGACGCCCAGATCGCCTCGGGCGAGTTCGCCAAAAATCCGCCCGTCGCCATGGCCATGAAGCGCGCGCGCGAAGCCGGCCGGCAACTCCATCTCTTCGGCCTCTGTTCCGACGGCGGCGTGCACTCGCAACTCGAGCATCTCTACGCCCTGCTGCGCACCGCGCGCGAATACGGCCTCACGCGGGTCTTCGTCCACGCCTTCATGGACGGCCGCGACACGCCGCCCACCTCCGGCGCGGGCTACATCGCCCAGCTCGAACAGAAGATGCGCGAGTACGGCGTGGGCAAGGTAGCCACGGTCAGCGGCCGCTACTACGCCATGGACCGCGACAAGCGCTGGGAGCGCGAGCGCAAAGCCTTCGACGCCATGGTCCCCGGCAAGGCCGAGGGCGGCGCCTATCCCAATGCCGTGGCCCGTCTCACCGAGAGCTACAACAACGGCGTCACCGACGAGTTCATCGTTCCCTTCGTCGTGGTGGATGCCGCGGGCAAGCCCGTCGCGCAGATTCGCGACGAGGATGTCTGCATCAACTTCAACTTCCGCTCCGACCGCGCTCGCGAAATCACCCGCGTGCTCACCCGTGAAAGCGGCCTGAACAAGCAGGGCGGCCGCGATCTGGACGGATGGGAAGCGCTCGATCAAACGATTCCCCGCTCCGAAATCCCCAAGAATCTCTACTACCTGTGCATGACGCAGTACGACAAGCTCTATGAGCTGCCCATCGTCATGCCGCCGGAGTCGCTGGATAACATCCTGGCCAACGTTCTGGCCAAGCATCAGTTGCGCAACCTGCGCGTGGCCGAGACCGAGAAGTTCGCCCACGTCACCTATTTCTTCAACGGCGGCATCGAAACGCCCTTCGCCGGCGAGGAACGCGTGCTGATTCCCTCCCTGAAGGTGGCCACCTACGATCTGGCTCCGGAGATGAAGGCCGAAGCTATTGGCGATGCCATCGTCAAAGCCATCAACGACGGCTCCTTCGACCTGATCGTCTCCAACTTCGCCAACGCCGACATGGTCGGCCACTCCGGCAAGCTGGAGCCCACCATCAAGGCCATCGAAGCCATCGACGCCCAGTTGAGCCGCATCTACAAGGCCATCCGGGAGAAGAACGGCAGTTGGCTCATCACCGCCGACCACGGCAACGCCGAGCAGATGGTGGACCTGGTCACCGGCGCTCCGCACACCGCGCACACCACCAATCCCGTGCCGCTCATCTACGTCGCCGAGGAAGCCCACAAGTACCGCCTCCGCCCCGACGGCTCTCTGCGCGATATCTCGCCCACTCTGCTCGCCATTCTCGACCTGGACGAGCCCAAGCAGATGACCGGCGGCGACCTCCGCGTTCCGTTGGTCAAGTAGTCCAATCCGCACAACAAAGGCGAAGCCCCCGCGGCTTCGCCTTTTCCTTGCCTGCTTCGCCCCATCCCGCCCGATCCCCCACTCCAGGCACTACACTGAGAACGACATGACGCAGAACCAGATCCCCACTCCTCCCATCGCCCGCAAGCAGCACACCGAAACTCTTTTGCATGGTACGGTCCTCGCCGACGACTACGCCTGGCTGCGCGAAAAGCAGAATCCCGAGGTCACCGCATACCTCGACGCCGAAAACGCCTACGCCCAGGCCGTAATGGCTCCGCTCGATGGCCTGCGCGACGAGCTTTACCGCGAGATGCTCTCGCACGTAAAGCAGACCGACGTTTCGGTCCCCTACCGCGACGGCGGCTGGTGGTACTACACCCGCACCGAGGAGGGCCGGCAATACGCGATCCACTGCCGCAAACTCGCCACCACATCGTCTCCCGACGAAGACACTCCGGAGCAGGTGATTCTCGACGGCAACCTCCTGGCCGAAGGCCATCCCTTCTTTTCCATCGGCGCAACCGACATCGCCGCCGACGGCCGCTGGCTCGCCTACACCACTGACACCACGGGCTTCCGCCAGTACACCCTGCACATCAAAAACCTGGCCACCGGCGAGACCCTCGCCGAAGAAGTCGAGCGCGTCGGCTCCGTGGTCTGGGCCGCGGACAACCGGACCCTCTTCTACACCGTCGAAGACGAGGAGCAGAAGCGCCAGTACCAGCTTTGGCGGCACATCTGCGGCGCGCAAACAACAGAAGACGTGCTGGTCTATCAGGACGACGACGAGCGCTTCAACCTGGGCGCGGGCCGCACCCGCGACGGCAAATTCCTGGTGATGGAGTCGGCCAGCCACACCACCACCGAGTCGTGGGTGCTGCCGGCCGCCGAACCCGAGGGCAAATTCACCCTCATCGGCCCGCGCGAAGATGATCGCGAATACTCCATCGACCACCGCAACGGCCTCTGGTTCATCCGCACCAACGACCGCGGACGCAACTTCCGCCTGGTCACCGCGCCCGTCGCTACGCCCGGCCGCGAGCACTGGACGGAGATCATCCCGCACCGCGACGCCGTAATGCTCGAGGACGTCGAGCTCTTTGCCGGCTTTTATGTCGCCTGCGAGCGCGAAGACGGCCTGCCCAGGCTGCGCATTGCCCGCTTTGCCGGCGACGGTCCAGAGTCCGCGCCCGCCGGCGAAATCGCCTTCCCCGAGCCGGCCTACAGCGCCCATCCCCACATCAATCGCGTCTTCTCCACGCCCGCCTTCCGCTACGCCTACCAGTCCCTCGTCACGCCCAGCTCGGTCTACGAGTACGACGTGGCCACGGGCGCTTCCACGCTGCTCAAGCAGCTTGAGATTCCCGGCGGCTTCGACCGCTCGCTCTATGCCAGTGAGCGCGTCCACGCCACCGCGCCCGACGGCGTGCGGGTGCCGGTTTCGCTCGTCTATCGCATCGACCAGCGCCAGCCAGGAACGAATCCCCTCTACGTCTACGGCTACGGCTCCTATGGCTACGCGCTGCCGCTCGGTTTCAGCCCCAACCGGCTCAGCCTGCTCGATCGCGGCGTGGTCATGGCCTATGCCCACATCCGCGGCGGCAGCGATCTGGGCGAGCCCTGGCACGACGCCGGCAAGATGCTCCTCAAGCGCAACACCTTCACCGACTTCGTCGCCGCCGTCGAGCACCTGGTCTCGGCGGGCTACGGCGACCCGGCCCGCGTGGCCATCGAGGGCGGCTCCGCCGGCGGCCTGCTGATGGGCGCGGTCGTCAATCTGCGCCCCGATCTCTTCCGCGCCGTCGTCTCCCACGTGCCGTTTGTCGACGTGATGAACACCATGCTCGACGCCTCGCTGCCGCTCACCGTTCCCGAGTACGAGGAGTGGGGCAATCCCAACGAAGAAACCTACTTCCGCTACATGCTCAGTTACTCTCCCTATGACAACCTGAAGGCCGTGAGTTATCCGTCCATGTTAGTGAAAACTTCGCTCCACGACAGCCAGGTCATGTACTGGGAGCCGGCTAAATACGTCGCCAAGCTCCGCACCCTCAAGACGGATAACAACCCGCTCCTCCTGGTGACCAACATGCAGGCCGGCCACGGCGGCTCCAGCGGCCGTTACGACTATCTCAAGGAGATCGCCCTCGACTACGCCTTCCTGCTCCGCGAACTGGGACTCGTGTGATAGAGTGGCCTCGTTATCCATACGGGGGTTCCATGCGTAAGCTGTGGATACATGCCCTGCTTGTCGCGCTAACCACGAGTTTTGCCGCCGCGCAACAGCAAACCGATTCCCTCACGCCGACTGCGCCGGCGGACGCGCAGCCAGAGCGAGTGAAGGTTTATGCCGTTGGACCCGGCGTGACCGCCCCGGAGCTGCTTCCGCTCCAACTGCCTCCATTCGGCACAGACAAGTGCGGCCAGCATGTGGATGGCGCGGTCGTGCTCTCTCTGCTCGTGGATAACATGGGCAGGCCGCGCAACGTCATGTTTCTTCACCCGCTCGGCACGGACCTTGACAGGTTTGCGCTCCGCATTGCCCTCGCGGATCGATTCAAACCTGGAATACGCGATGGCGCTCCGGTCGTCGTCGGGCAATCTTTGGAAGTGAGCATCAAGACCTGCGTGAGGGAGACCGAGGACAGTACAGGCGCAAAGACCCACCTGTTGCATTTGAGAGCGCAGCCCGAGCAGGAGCTCGGAGACCTCGCGCAAGCCCCAAAGGAAACCGTTCTCGCGCCGCTGACCGCCATTCCCCCGGATCCACTGGGCAAAGACTTTCCCCACTACCACGTTGGAGACGGAGTCACGGCTCCTGTTCCTCTGAATCACGTCGAAGCGGAGTTCTCAGGTGAGGCAAAGAGCCTGCATTACTCGGGAAAATGCCTCGTCTCTGCGATTGTCGATGCAAACGGCATGCCGCAAAACGCGTGGGTGATAAGGCCCCTCGACCATGGGTTGAGCGAGCAGGCCATCAAGGCAGTGAATAAATACCGGTTCAAACCCGCCATGAAAGACGGCGAACCCATACCGGTCGTAATCACCGTCAAGGTGAACTTCATGTTCACCAATTAAGCTGATGGCCGCGTGGTCGCGATTCGACATCGAATACTACCGTTGTAGATCGAAAACTCCGCAGGAAGCCGGGGTCCCCACGGAAAGGTCCTCGTCCGTGGGGTCGAAGGTGGGGCTCCCGTGCGCGACGGCAAAGCCATCTCACGATAGACTGCGAATAAGGAACCCCTCGTGAGCGCCCCCGAAGAACCCATGCACGAAGACACAGCCGAGGCCCTCGGCGCCGCGGCGCCGCGCGTCTACAGCGGCTCCTCCCACGCTTGGCGCGCGCTGCGCCATCGCAACTTCCGCCTCTTCTTCGGCGGGCAGAGCATCTCCCTCATCGGCACCTGGATGACGCGCGTGGCCACCGGTTGGCTCGTCTACCGCCTCACCGGATCGGCGCTGCTGCTGGGCACGGTCAGCTTTGCCGGCCAGATTCCCACTTTTCTGCTGGCGCCCTTTGCCGGCGTATGGGTTGACCGCCTCGACCGCCGGCAGGTGCTGGTCTGGACGCAGGCGCTCTCCATGATCCAGTCCCTGGCGCTGGCCGGCCTCACCCTCTCCGGCCACATCACCATTCACTGGATTCTCGCCCTCAGCGTGATGCAGGGCGCCATCAATGCCTTCGATATGCCCGGCCGCCAGGCCTTCATGGTCAAGATGGTCGAGGACCGCGGCGACCTCTCGAACGCCATCGCCATCAACTCGTCCATGGTCAACATGGCGCGCATGGTGGGCCCGTCGCTGGCCGGCATGTTGATCGCGGTTTCCAGCGAGGGCTGGTGCTTTCTCATCGATGGCATCAGTTATCTGGCCGTCATTGCCTCGCTGCTCATGATGCGCCTGAACGCGCCCGTGGTGAAGCGCATGGCCACCTCCACGCTGCACGAGTTGAAGGTCGGCTGGACCTATGTCTCCGGGTTCCTGCCCATCCGCACCATTCTGCTGCTCTTTGCCGTGCTCAGCCTCATGGGCATGCCCTTCGTGGTGCTCATGCCCATCTTCGCGGCCCGCGTGCTCCACGGCGGCCCGCACACGCTGGGCTTCCTCATGGGCGCCATGGGCGTGGGCGCGCTCATCTCGGCGCTCGCGCTGGCCGCGCGCAAAAGCGTGCTGGGGCTGGTGCGCATGATTCCCGTCGCCGCCGCCGTCTTTGGCCTGGGACTGATCGGCTTCGGCTTCTCGCGCTTCTTCTGGCTCTCGATGGTCATGGTGCTGATCGCGGGCATGGGCATGATGCAGGGCATGGCCGGCAGCAACACCGTCATCCAGACCATCGTCCCCGAAGACAAGCGCGGCCGTGTGATGAGCTACTATACGATGGCCTTCGTGGGCATGGCGCCCTTTGGCAGCCTGCTCGCCGGGACCATGGCCCATGCCATCGGCGCGCCCTGGACGGTGATCCTCAACGGATCGGCCGTCCTGCTGGGCGCGGCATGGTTCGCCACCCGCTTGCCGGCGGTGCGGCGCGAGATTCGCCCCATCTATCGCCAGATGGGCATCCTGCCGGCGGAGGAGGAGATTCAATCGTGAGCGATCTCAAACTCGATCCCAAGCACACCGCCATCGTCGTCGTCGATCTGCAAAAAGGCATCGCCGGAATGCCCGGAGGCGCGCCCCATCTGCGCACAAAGGTTGTGGCCAACAGCGCGCTTCTGCTGGCTGCGGCTCGCCGCGCGGGTGCGCAGCCCGTCCTGGTCCATGTGGGCGGCTCGCCCGATGGAGCGGACCGGCTCCATCCCAACGCCGACCAGCAGATGCGAGTTGCCGGACAAATGCCGCCGGACTGGAGCGAATTGGTTCCCGAGCTCGACCGCCAGCCCGCCGACATTGTGATTTTCAAGCGCCAATGGGGCGCCTTTTACGGCACCGACCTCGACCTGCAACTGCGCCGCCGCGGCCTCACCGCGATCGTTCTCTGCGGCATCGCCACTGAGTTCGGCGTGGAGAGCACGGCGCGCGATGCCTATGAGCGCGGCTACGAATTGCTCTTTGCCGCGGACGCCATGACCGGCCTGCACGCGGAGAGCCACGCCAACGCCATCGAGCGCATCTTTCCCCGCATGGGCCGCGTGCGCTCGACGGAGGAGATTGTCGCGGCGTTACAGGCGTGAAGAAGGCGGAATGGAATCCCAGGTCCCAAAAGCGGGACCTGGGGCACCCCGATTCAGGGTCTTTGGCACTGGGGTTCCGGGCCACCCGCCTGCGGTAGCGGCGTTCGATTCAATGGAATCACTTCAGGGGACTTTACCTGTTGAATCCAATTGAGGGGGATTTTGTTCGGGCTGATAGAAATGCCCCGACGATGGATTGGCGGGGCATTTCAACTACTTCATGCGGTTGAATGCATCATCTATCTTTTGGTCGAGTTCGGCCTTGCGGTGATCGTTGTTTTTGCCAAGCAAGTCTTCTAGGAGTTCTTGTGATAGGCGCAAGGTGGTACGCTTCGTCAGCTGAATTGGTAAAAGGTAAGAATCAGTACTTTTGTCGTGCCCTGCTTTTATGAATTCAACTTTAGGGTTTTTTGCAATTATCCGCTCTTTGACAAAAGCGAATGCCGGTACTTCTTCAAATGTAATTTCTTTTGTCATTGTCCTGTACTCCTATTTAGAATTAGCGCCTCCAAGGGCGACCCTCAAAGGGCCTTGAACAAAACTATACACCGGATTTGATTTGGTCCGTTGCATATTCCAGCATTATGCACCTGGAACGATTTACGTTCTGAAGCCTTCGCGTATCCAGTTCAGCAGGGCAATGGACTTGTACACCGCAAGCCAGCCGAGCGGGATTGGCAGCAGTGCCAGAAGTGCAGCGTAGAGCCATCCAGTTGACATTGCGTCTTTATGTGCCTTTCTGTATTCCGAACCGCACTTTTCCAAATCCTTAATCAAGTCGTTCGTGGTGTATCGCCGCGTCTCCTGGTACTGATTTTGATTCTGATACCAATTCTGCGCGCCCCCTCTACACTGCTCAAAACCTCGGTCAACGTCGCCGCCTTCGTAGTAGCCGATGTTGTATCCCCAAATCGCTCCACCGATTACCCACGCAATTGACACAACGACTCCGATGCGTTGCCAGCCGTTCAGTTGCATTCGCTGTTGTAACATGCGCTGAATTCTACACCGATCGGAACGCCGGGCGCCCCAGGTCCCGCTTTTGGGACCTGGGAAACCACAGACCATCAAGCCCTACTGCGTAACCCCGCACAAATGCACCGCAATGCCCAACTCCGCCAGCATGGCGGCCTTGGTCGCCAGCGCCTTGTCGGCCAACTCGGCGGTTGGCGCATACGCGACGTTCACATGATTGGCGCGGTGCCGGGCCATGAACTGATTCTGGCTCACGCCATGGAAGACGGCATGTACGATGGGCCATTGCGTCGTCGTCTCTTTCCAGCGGCGCTCGGTCTCTGCCGCGGGTAAAGCGACCACCGTGCCGCGGCCCAGGTCGGCGTGCAGCGCGCCGCCCTCCACAAAGACGCGGCTCCAGACGATCTCCCCCGGCTTGCCGATGCCCTTCAGCGATCCGCCGCCCAGCGGGAAATACATCGCCGGCTGCCGTTCGCTGCTGGCGCCGGCGTAGCCGTCCACATAATGATTGGCCGGCGCGGCGCCCGAGATTTGCAGCAGCCACACAAAATCGTCCAGCCCCTGTCCCTTGTAGTGCTCGCCCCAGCGCACGTCGTGCAGCGTGGTCGAGGGATCGAGCCCCAGCGCCGTCCAGCAGCGGTTGGTCATCAGCGCGTCCACGCCGGCGCATTCGTCCACTTCGTTGAAGTGCACCACCGGCCCGCCCGCGTAAAGTTCCTCTTTTGTCCCCTCCGCAAACACCGGCGGCCGGTCGGCATTGTTCAGCATCCCCTCGGCCAGATCCGACGCGGCCACCATGTCTTTCAATCCCTGCTGATACTGGATGCCGATCACGTCGCAGCCAAAATCCTTGGCGATGCGCACCGCCGCGATATACATCTTGCACTGCTCGATCACCTGCTCCAGCGTCAATTCGGTGGCCGGGTCCTTGCCGAAGTCGAACTTCACGCCCCTCGCCACCAGCCACTGGTAAACGGCCTCCGCTTCCGCCTGGCTCACCGTCCGCATCTTCGCCACTAGCGCCGACTGGCTCAGCCGCTCCTTGAAGATGCCCGCCGCATTCAACAGTTCGTCGTCGATGATGGCGTTGTACATGCCCATGCAGCCTTCGTCGAAGATGCCCACAATCGCCTTGCGATGTTTCAGCTCGCCGGCAAGCCGTGCGCCCAGTTCCGCGCATTCAGCCGGCAGTTTGCTCGCATCGAGCGCGTGAACATGCGACAGATCGTGCGTGATCTTGCCGTCGCGCAGCCATTCCGTCAGCGCGCCGTGGAAATACTCGTCGGTAAAATCCTTGCTCCAGATCGAGGAAAACTTCTTGCCGGCCTTCGTGAGCGACCCGTTCAGATTGAGCAGTCCAACCAGTCCCGGCCACTGTCCCGACCAGTTGGCCACGGTCAGAATCGGGCCCTGATGGCTGCGCAGACCCGGCAGCACATGATGGCTGTACTGCCACGCGGCGGTGGCGAAAACCAGCCGCGCTTCAGGATGGATCTTCATGAACACATCCATGCCCATGCGCTGCGACGAGATGAATCCGTGCTTCTCCTCCTCGTTGTAGGCATGTGCGCGAACGAGTTTGAACCCCTTTTGCGCAAAGGCCGCGGTCAGCTTCTCTTCCATCTCTCTCTGCGCCGGCCAGCACTCCTGGTTGGCCGAAAGCCGCAGATCGCCGCTGGTAATGAGCAACACTTCGTCTGCCGCGGGCCTTGCCATTTCACTCTTCTGCACTGCCATCTGTTTCTTCTCCTCGCAGCGGAACTGCCTTCCGCCGCTGTCCAATATACACCTCGCGACTGTCGTCGGGCCAAAGGCCGGGAGGCATCGATCGGTCGTCGGAATCGATTGAACAGAATGGGCGAGCGAATCTCTGAAGTGCCCGCGGAATGGGCGCATTCGTTGCAGTCGCAGAGCTGAGCGGGAGGGAAAGGCTTCTATAAAAGGACTATGAGTAAATATCCCCCGGCAGAGTCGGGGGCTTTATGATGGGTGGCCCCTCGAAGGGGCCTGGCTACGCGCAATACCAGGAAAAGCGTATGGCTCGTGCCAACCTGAAATCCGCGCCGTAGGCGCAATGTTGGTTAGCCCCGCGCTTCAGCGTGGGGTTGGCGAAACCAACCATTCATCCGGAGTCCCGTAGGGACGGCGCTCATGCTCCGCGCCATTCTCACGATTTTGCGAGAAGAAGGTAAAAACACAAACCGGGAGCGACTCCCGGAACTGTCAAACATCGACTGTCGCCCCGGCAGAGCCGGGGGTCTTCCCGTTTGTAATAAGCCGGACGAATGCCAAAGTTGGATTGTCTTGAAAACAACAACTCGTAAAAAAGTCCCTTAAACAATCGGGCCGCGAAGGGTTTCGCCCTCCACGGCCCAACTCATCTTCAGGTTGCTTTTACGTTTCTTGCTGCGCGCTTCAGGCTGCTTTTACGTCGCCCGCCGAGCGAACCCGGAAGTGCTTCATGTGGATGGAAAGCGTGCGCTCGATCTTGCGCAGATCGTTCCGCTCCGCCGGCCCGGCAAAGGTTGATGCCACGCCGTGCGCCGAGGCGCGGCCGGTGCGTCCCACGCGATGGACAAAGTCCTCGGCCACCTTGGGCATGTCGAAATTGACCACATGCGCCACGTTGGCCACGTCGATGCCGCGGGCGGCCACGTCGGTGGCCACCAGCACGCGGTGATGTCCCTCCGAGAAGCTGCGCAGAGCCTGATTCCGCTGCGCCTGCGAGCGGTCGCCGTGAATCTGCGTCGCCGAGTGCCCGCTGCGAACCAGCCTGCGCGCCACGCGGTCCGCGCCATGCTTGGTGCGCACAAAGACCAGGAAGCTCCCCGTCTCGGAACCGAGCAGGTGCTCGAGCAACTCCTGCTTCTTGTCCGGTTCCACTTCAAAGGTGCGCAGTTCTACGTTTTCCGCCGGCTTCAAAACCGAGCCGATCTCGATGCGCGCCGGGTTGTTCAAGTATTTGCGCGCAACGTCCTTCACCGCTCCTTCGAGCGTGGCTGAGTAGCAGAGCGTCTGGCGCTCGGCGGGCAACAGGCCCGCAATGCGCGCAATGGCTGGCTGAAAACCCATATCGAGCATCCGGTCCACTTCGTCCAGCACCAGGATCTTTACGCTGTCGAGCCGCACCAGCTTGCGCTTGAGAAAATCCTCCAGCCGTCCCGGCGTGGCCACAATCAGCCGCGCGCCGCGCCGTATGGCATCGAGCTGCGACCGTTCGGCCAGCCCGCCCACCACCAGGGCCACACTCTGCGCGTTGCTTGAGCGGATAGCCCGGAAGGCCGTCTCCACCTGCATGGCCAACTCGCGCGTGGGCAGCAGAATCAAGGCCTGCGCGGCGTTCCGCGCTTCCGTCTTCTGCAGCATTTCAACGATGGGGATCAGGTAGCTGAGCGTCTTGCCGGTGCCGGTCTGCGCCGTAGCCAGCACGTCGCGGCCTTCCAGGGCGGGCGGAATGGCGCCGGCCTGCACCGGGGTGGGAGTTTCAAATTTGTTGGCGTCAATCCGCGCCAAAAGCGCGGGCGAAAGAGAAAACTGCGAAAACTGAGTCGTCAAAATTGTCTATTTTCCTTGTGTCCCGGGAGCCCGCGAATTTACCCGCAAGCCTGCAATCGGAACCGGACATGAGGCGCGCACACGAATGCTCTTCGCGCGCAGGCCTGCTATCGAATATGCGTAAGGGAGAACCGAAAGTCGATCCAGAAGACTGGCCGGTAAGCATTCAAAGGGAGAACGCTCGAGGCCCGGAGCTGCCACACGCTACTTGTTCGCCAGGCGGCTCGCTGCCGTCCGGCTCCACCCTCCCACGCAATCGGCAATCGTGCGCCGTGCGTCTCCCGGTTCGCGCCGATCCAAATCAAGGATGCTGAGGCGCCGAAGCAAATGCCGGACCGTTCTTGAAGGTCCAGGGCAGAGTCACCGGGATGGGAGACTCAAGTGGATACGCTGTAGGGCTTGGGGGAAAATCTGTGCCGGGCAAACTTGCCTTCTTGAAGGGCAAACCGCCGCTCACGGCCAAATCACTGAGCGCAACTACAGTGTAGCACGCCTTCGCTTTTCCCTCGCCCGAGAGGGTGCCGTCCGCAGGGCCATCGCATGAAGAAAAGGCGAAGGCGCAGCGGGCAGTGTTGACGAGAGGGATACCGGGATACAGGTAGATACTTCCGCACGTGTTCTCGGTCGGTTGTTCGTATGCGTCCAGCCAAGTACACGGTTGACGGTGGCGGGTGGGAGATGAGAGGAATTTATGCTTGCGTTTTTCGGGCCCAGGCTGAGGGCGTGAGTTCGGCGACGCGCTGAATGGGCGTAT
>Ga0181535_10001068_pt1 | contig 37146 bp, 31 predicted proteins | sample PEATcosm2014_Bin_44_FD_119774 | JGI IMG/M metagenome (GOLD analysis project Ga0181535, IMG submission 119774) | Peatland microbial communities from MTU Mesocosm Facility, Houghton, MI, USA - PEATcosm2014_Bin17_30_metaG | ecosystem: Environmental > Terrestrial > Soil > Wetlands > Peat | place... | reverse complement strand
TGTCGGCGATGTCGTCAACGCGGAAGAGGCGCCCGCCAGTCTCCTCGCTGAGATCGTTGAGCAACTGCGGTCCGGTGCGCTCCTCAGGAGTGGCGGCATAAGGGTCGAAGATGCCGATGGAGTACATCTCTACATCGGACTCGCGCACCTGGGAGCGGAGTTCGCCCTCGGTGTAGCGAGAGCGGTTGTCATCGCCGTCTGAGACTACCAACAGGGCTTTGCGCTCGTGGCGGGCATCCTTCATCTTGACCAGGCCGTAGTAGATGGCGTCAAGCAGAGCCGTGCGGTGACCGCTGCGCACGGTGGCCAGGCGAGCCTGAATGTCTTCAACGGAATTGGTGAAGTCTTCAATCAATTCCGGCCGGTCGTTGAAGCCGATGACGAAGAATTCGTCCTGTGGGTTGGCGGTCTTGATGAACTGAAGAATCGACTCGCGGGCGCGGATCAGCTTCGAGGTCATGGAGCCGGAGAGATCGAAGACAATGCCGATGGAAACTGGCGCGTCTTCGCTGGCGAAGGTGGCGATCTTTTGTTGGGAGCTGTTCTCAAAGATCTGGAAATCTTCCTGTTCCAGGCCGGTGACGAGACGATTCATGGGATCGGTGATGGTGATGGGAACGAGCACCATGTCCACGTTCATGCGAATTCGTTCTCCGGGTCGGATTTTAAGCGCACCGGTGCCGCTTACGGCGGGCGCTTCAGAACCCTTTGGCGCGTCGGTGGAAGGCGCGGCTGTTGCAGGAGGGGCGACATGCACCTTGTTGAGGGGGTCTTCCTGATCCTGGGCCTGGGCACGCACCAGGCAGAAGGCCATGGCCAACACAAAAATCCACATCCAGCGGGATAGCCGCAGGCTGCCGTGCCCGAATGGGAGACCTCGCTCAAGGGAAAGGGTGGTCATGGATTCACTCCGCGGAATGATGGCGAGTTTAGCACGGCGGGAGCACGGGTTGCGCTGGTGGATTGTCATCGAATTGTCACGGAGCAACGGTCATTTGAATCAGCCGGAAGTCGAGGTCGAGTATTGCTGCTGGGATACAATCGAGTGAAAGCGCAGAGGGATCCCGGTATACGCAGGAAGGGAGGCCCAAGCGTAAATCTAACTTGTTAGACGGGGAGCAAGCCCTTCCGTATGGCCCGCATTTATCCATTTCGCGCATGGCGTTACAATTCCACGGCTGTAAAGCTGGATGACGTGGTCACCCAGCCTTACGACAAGATTTCTCCGGCCATGCAGCAGGCCTACTACCAGCGGAGCCCCTACAACCTGGTGCGCATCATCCTTGGCCTGCCTGAATTGTTCGATGCGGAGCGTGGGGAAAGCGTCTATACGCGGGCAGCGCGGGACTTGGCCGCCTGGCGGGAGCAGGGCATCCTGGTGCAGGAAAAGGACCCCTGCATCTTCGCCTACTCGCAGCGTTTCAAGGTTCCGGGAACCGAAATCGTGAAGGAACGGCGCGGATTTATCGCGCTTGGCAAGCTGCACGAATACGCCGAGCAGGTGGTTTTCAGGCACGAGCAGACGCTTTCAAAGCCGAAAAATGACCGGCTGAACCTGCTGAAGGCGACTCATGCCCACTTTGGCCAGATTTTCATGCTGTACTCCGATCCAGCGGGGAGCGTGGAAAGGATTCTGTATGACGATAACGGCCCGGCCGAAGCTGAAGTTACAGACGAATATGGCGTGTTGCATCGGCTTTGGAGAGTGAACGATCCGGCGACAATCCTGCTGCTGACGACGGCAATGGCCGACAAGAAGCTGATCATCGCGGACGGTCATCACCGCTATGAGACGGCTCTGAATTACTCAAAAGAACACGCGCCGGGACACTTGGATGGGCCAGGACCAAAATTCAACCACAGCGCGACAGAGGTTCCGCAGCCTGCCTATCCGGAAGCGGCGGTGATGATGAGTTTTGTGAATATGGATTCCGACGGGCTGGTGATTCTGCCTACCCATCGCGTGGTTCATAGCCTGGAAAACTTTGACGCGGAGGCATTTGCGACGGCTGCCGAGGAGTTCTTCACGGTGGAAACGCTCGAATTGAGCGGAGCTACGGAGTATATGGGGCTGCTCGGACGGCAGGAGGGAGCAGCGTTTGTAGCCGTGACGCGCGGCGGGGCATTTCTGCTGCGCTCGAAAGCCGACGTCATCAACTCCGCATTGGCTGATCTGCCCGAGCGCCAGCGGCAGCTCGACCTGAGCCATCTGCATTCGATCGTGCTCGACAGGCTGCTTGGGCTGGACGCGGAAAAGGTTCGCGAGCAGACAAATATCCGCTATCTGCGCGATGCCGGCGAGGCGGTGGACCTGGTGCGCCGCGGCGAAGCGGACGTCACATTCCTCACCAACCCGGTTTCAATGGAGCAACTGCGGGAGGTGGCCTTTGCATGCGACGTGATGCCCCAAAAGTCCACCGACTTCTTTCCCAAGCTCCTCAGCGGCCTGGCGATTTATGTGCTGGATTAAGAAGTCCATCTGGAGACGTCGGGTGGGTTGGGCGCTGGCAGCGCTACTTGCTGTGACCGGTTCAGGCGGAATACCAGGCTCAATTGACACGAAGGCGATGGCGCAAGCGGCGCCCAGGCCCGTTGCCCCGGCTGCAACTCCGGCCGCCCCAGGGAACCGATTTGTGGTGGTGCTGGATGCCGCACACGGCGGCGACGACACGGGCGGCCATCTCAACGGACAATCGGAAAGTGCATTCACGCTGGCGATGGAAGTGAGGCTGCGTTCTGTGCTGGGTGCGCGAGGCATCCAGGTGGTGACAACAAGGGAGTCTGACGCCGCAGTGGACCAGGTAAAACGAGCAGAGCTGGCGAACCATGCGAGCGCCCAGGTTTGCCTGAGCCTGCACGGATCCGAGAGCGGCGCCGGCGTTCATTTGTACGTGTCGAATCTCGCGCCCGTTCAGCCAGCGCGGTTCGCTCCATGGAAGACGGCGCAGGCAGCGTGGGTGACCCGAAGCCTGGCACTGGCAGGGACTCTGAATAGCGCGCTGCTGCAGGCGGGAATGACGGTGACGCTTGGGCGCACGCCGCTACCTGGGGTGGACAGCATGACCTGCCCGGCAGTCGCCGTGGAATTGGCACCTGAGCGCGGCCCAGACAAGAAAGTGACCGCTGATTTGGACGACCAAGGCTACCAGGCGCGAGTGGCCGGCGCGCTGGCAGCCGCGTTGGTGGAGTGGCGCGGAGAGGCGCCGCAGCCATGATTCCCCGTTACCAGACCGTCTTGTTTGTTGTGCTTCTGGTGGCTTCAGCGGCAATGGGTGTAGCGCTGTGGCAACTGCGTGAACGCGCGCACCAGCGACTGCTTTCAAGCCAGGATTCAACGCCGACACAAGCACCGGAAGTGGCGCCGGCAGAACCGGCTACGATCTATGTGGCCAACGACACTGACGGTTCTTTGCTGGCCCAGGTTCAGCAATTGCCGCTGCCCAAAGATCCAGGCGCAAGGGCGCGGGCAGTCCTGGGAAAACTGCTGGACCTGTACGCCGCACCCGACGCTGGCCACCCGGTTCCCGGCGGAGCCACCTCGATTGCCCAAGTATTCCTGTTGCCTGCGGAAAATCTGGACGGGGCAACCGGCAAGGAGGAATCCGGCGGGGTGAATTCGGCCGCGCAATCTGCTGCGGACCCGAAGCAGTCGGGACCGGAACTCGCGGTGGTGAACCTGACAGGAGCGTTTGTTGCCGGGCATCCTTCAGGAATCGAGACTGAGACCCTGACGGTAATGTCAATCTGCGGGACCCTGCACGCAACATTGCCTCGCGTGACTGAAGTCAGGTTCCTGGTGGATGGACAACCGCGGGCAACTCTCGCCGGGCACGCGGACTTGACGCGCATCTATCTGGCCACCGAAGCCATGCCAACCGAGGGGGTGCGCTGATGGCGAGCATCGAGACTGCTCCGAAATCGAGTCGAGCAGAAGAAACAGGCTCTTCGACCCCGATCGTGGGGGTTTTTGACTCAGGATTTGGCGGGTTGACGGTGTTGCGTGCACTGGTTGCTAAAATGCCGATTGCACGTTTTGCGTTCATCGGCGATACGGCCCGGCTTCCGTACGGTTCGAAATCCCGGCGCACCATTGCACGGTACGCTGCGCAAAGCGCGCGGTTCCTGGTGCAGGAGCAGGGTGCGGAATTCCTGGTGATTGCCTGCAATACGGCGAGCGCGCTGGCCCTGGATGCCATTCAGGAAGCGGTGACGGTTCCGGTGTTGGGCGTGATTGAGCCGGGCGCAACAGCCGCGCGGGCAGCCTCAAGCACTGGAGACGTGCTGGTCATCGCCACCGATGCGACAGTTCAGAGCCACGCTTATGCAGCGGCTTGCCGCGCCAGAGGTCTGCGCGCGCTTGAAAAGGCGTGCCCGCTACTGGTTCCGCTGGTGGAAGAAGGGTGGACCGATCATCCCGTGACTGCCGAAGTGATCCGAGTCTACCTGGGTGAACTGAATGCTGAAGCTGCATCTGCGGGGCTCAATCCAGACACACTGGTGCTTGGGTGCACACATTACCCGCTGCTTCGGCCCTTGATCGAGGGAACAGTTCCGAAGGGAATGCGGGTGATCGACTCGGCTGAAGCTGCCGCCGAGGCCGCGGTGGTGCAGTTTGGTGGCATTTCCGAGGCGAAGAATATTGGCGAAGAGAAGGCGAGCGTTGAGCTGCGATGCTTTGCTACTGATTCAGTGGAAAAGTTTGAACGCCTCGGGTCGCGCTTTTTAGGGCGTCCAGTGGGCAATGTCGAGCTTGTGGACCTTGGCGGCTGATATCCTAAAGAACGGTGGGTCCTGCATCCCCTGAGTCAATCCTGTTTAAATTTGGATCAGTTTTGTAGATGGACCCTGGAGGAAATGAGTAAGCATGATCAACCTGGCGGGTAAGACGGCCGTGGTCTTCGGGCTGGCCAACAAGCGTTCCATTGCCTGGGGAATCGCCCAAAAGCTTCACGAGGCCGGCGCCACATTGGCCATTTGCTACCAGAACGAGCGGATGAAGCTCGAGGCTCAAAGCTTGATCGACGAATTGCCGGGGGCCAGTGGCTTCCAGTGCGATGTTTCAAACGACGCCGAAATCGAGAAGCTCTTCGCCGGCTTTAAAGAGCAGTTTGGGAAGGTGGAAATCCTTGTGCACGCCGTAGCGTTTGCGCCACCTGAAGATCTGCGCGGCTCTTTCACCAATACCAGCCGAGAGGGCTTCCGCATCGCCATGGATGTGAGCGTTTATTCGCTGATTGCTGTGTCACGCGCCGCGGTACCCTTGATGCCCGAGGGCGGCAGCATTATGACCCTCAGTTTTTTTGCGGCAGAAAAGGTTGTGCCCAACTACAATGTGATGGCCATCGCCAAGGCCGGCCTGGAATGCACCGTCCGCTACCTGGCCTACGACCTGGGCGCGAAGAACATTCGCGTCAATGCGATCTCTGCAGGGCCGATCAAGACGCTTGCCGCGCGCGGCGTGGGCGCACTGGGAGAGATGATGAAGGCCCACTCCGACCGCGCTCCGCTGCATCGCAACGTGGATACGCTTGAGGTCGGCGGCGCTGCCCTTTTTCTGGCCAGCGACTTGTCGAGCGCGGTGACCGGCGAGACACTCTATGTGGATTGCGGCTACAACGTGATGGGTTATTAAGCAGCTGCGGTGGGGCAGCCGCCTTCGGCCACCTGCGGTGGGGCAGCCGCCTTCGGCTCTTAGAACGGGCGGGGCTGACCTCTGGCGCTAGGTGTGCGTCTCCGCGATCCATTGCCAGGCAGTTTTGGCTAGCTCGCTTAACATGACGCTGACAATCGTAGTGACCAATGCACCGACACCAGCGGTGACGAGTGACTTGCCGCTCTCCGCCGACTCAATCTTTCTGGCTACTTCCGCTTTGCGGGTCTCATATCGTTTCCTCCACCGCGCGGCGGCATCCTCGATCGTGTCGCCTGCCCGTTGCTGAAGGTCGGCGATGATTTCTTCCAGTTCTTTCGCGAGCTGAGACAGGTTGTCAACAAAGCTGAAGCGAGGATCCATGTCTCGCGTTTTCTTGATCGCATCCACGATCCATTGGTTTTCCGCGCTGACCGTGGACGGGTTCTTTTTAGCATCTTCATCGAAGATCAACATGGCGTCGTGACCTGAATACTCGTCTTTTGCCTGATCGATTTTCTTCTGAAAATCGCTGAGTTTCGAAACGTCGAGCGCATCGGTGGGAGCTTCAAGAATGTCTGCCAGGTCGGCGACATAGCCCCTGAATCTTTCTAGAAGGTCCATGTTCAAGGTTCGGCCCCGGTCATCGATTGCGCAACTGGGATGTGCGCAATATCCTCAGGGAAAAACTCAAACCAGGCCGGATATCCAGGCGTTGAACGTAGTTTGCCTAAATGAGATGGATGGTGCAACAGGTATAGGCATCAATGGCAAAACAACTGGGGTTCACGGCCGTTCGAGGGACCTATTCTTTCAGTGTCACCGAGATTTTTCGGGCGTCCCCGCCGGCGGAGGAGATGGCGATTTCGCCTGTCGCTCTCTTGCGGATACTCTTGAATTTCTCGCCCCATTCAACAAGGACCAACGCGTCTGAGGTGAGCAACTCGTCCAGGCCGAGGGTTTCCAGCTGACGTTCGCCCTCAAGGCGATAGACGTCGAGGTGGAAGAGTTTGACCGGCTTGCCATTCTGCGTGCCGTCATACTCGTGGATCAGCGTGAATGTCGGGCTGGTGACCTCGTCGGCTTCGGCGGCGTCGAGGGCCTGGGCGATTCCCTTGACGAGGGTGGTTTTCCCGGTACCAAGGTCGCCGCGGAGGATGAGCAGTTGCGGAGCGACCAGGAGTTTCGCCAGTTTGCGGCCCAGGTCAACCGTATCCGCGCCACTCTCGGTCCTGAACTCATGGATGCGGACTGCCTCGGGGGGAACTTTGGCGGCGGGGGGTGCGACGTTGGTCATTTTGCTGCCTCATCGGTGGCTGCGATTGGTGAGGACTCAGCTGTCAGCCCCTGCAACCAAACATACCGGTTCAGAGTGCGAAAGCGAAAGCTAAAAGCCCGAGAAAATTGTGGAATGCTGTCTGTCGCTAGCAAAGTGTGCTGGTCGGAGTCGCGAACAGCGAAGTCCGCGGCGAGTCCGTGAATGTAAACGGCGGCCTCGACAGCGGCAGCTGCCCCGGTCGGGTACTGCGCCAAAAGGCCGGCGACGATGCCGGTGAGCAGGTCTCCGCTGCCGCCCTTGGCCATGGCGGGATTCCCGGAGGTATTTACAGCTACCCGGCCGTCAGGGTGGGCGATGATGGTTCGGGCACCCTTCAGGACCAGGGTGACAGCGAAACGCTGAGCAAAGGTGCGCGCTACTTCAAGACGGTTGGCCTGCACTTCCGCAACCGAAATATCTGCCAGACGCGCCATCTCTCCGGGATGCGGCGTAAGCACCAGCGTTCGCTCTCCGCGGTTGGCCAACCTGCCAAGCAGGACGGGTTTGGTGGCCAGGATATTGAGCGCGTCGGCATCAATGACCGTTGGGATCTCAGTGGCCAAAAGCATGCCGGTGGTGAATTTGATGGTATCCAGAGACTGCCCGAGGCCGGGGCCGATGGCCAGAACCGTCTTGCGCGCAAGCAGGACGGCAAGCTTTTCAGAGGTGATGTTTTCTGCGGCGATTTGACCAGCTGGGGTGGCAGCGAGCGGAAACGTCATGAGCTCGGGAGCGACAGCGGCAACCAGGGGCAGTGCAGGAAGTGGAATTGCGGCGGTGACAAGGCCGGCGCCGGCACGCAATGCCGCCAAAGCCGTCATGGCCGGCGCACCTGATCTTCCGCCCGCCGATCCCAGTGAACCTCCTACAACAAGTACGTGGCCAAAGTTGCCCTTGTTTGCATCAGGGGCGCGTGCGGCCTGGGTGAGGGACAAGGCCGAGCCAGACCAATCCAGCATTAGTTCGGTGAATACCGCGTCCTCGGGCGAACCAATGGGGGCGACGACGATTGGCTGATCCCAGCGCCGGGTCAACTGGCCAAAGACATGGGCTGGCTTGGGCGCAGTGAAGGTGATGACGGCATCGGCTCGAAGGGCAGGTCCGTCTACGGTCGCGGTGGTCGCGTCGGCAGGCCAGCCTGAGGGCAGGTCAACGGAGAGAATCGGAGCATTGCTGGCCTTGAGCCATTCCAGCGCTGCGAGCGCGAGGCCTTTGAGCGGCGGATTGAAGCCGGTGCCGACGATGGCGTCGATGATGAGTTCGGCGCCGAGGGCGAAACCATGGCTGGCGAGATCCTCAGCTGCAGTCACCGTAAAAACTGAGCCACGCGCGGGGCTGTTGAGTTCGTCCCAGGCCTGGGCGGCATCGCCGGAGAGCTTGCTCGATGGTCCGAGCAGCAGGGTGGTGACATCGAGTCCCGCTTCGGAGAGCAGTCGAGCGGCCATGAGGCCATCTCCGCCGTTGTTCCCCGTTCCGCATAGTACAGTCATTCGCTTTGCGTGCGGAAACTGCTGGCGCGCGAAATCAGCGACAGAGGTGGCCGCATTTCGCATCAGGTTGAGTGAAGGGACGCCGAAGCGCTCGCCTGTGACGCGGTCGCAGGCTTGCATCTCGGCTGCGGAGAGGACGTGCATTGCATCCATGGTAGTGCACGAGAGTGAAGAGGGGTGACAGGGGACAGTTCAGAGGCCACCGCCGTCATCGCAGCATCATGACCAGGAACCAGCCATTGAGGCCGGCGATGAGCGCTGCGACAAACCAGGAGAGCGCCTGCAGCCAGGGTGCATTGACGAATTCTCCCATCTTCTTGCGGTTGCCGGTAAACAACACAAGGGGAATGACCGCGAAGCTGAGTTGAAGCGAGAGAATGACCTGGCTGAGAAGCAGCAGCTTCTCTGTTCCGCGCTCGCCGGTGAAGGCGACAACGATGATGGTGGGGATGATGGCGAGGGAGCGGGTAATGAGGCGGCGCAGCCAAGGTGGGAGCGTGATGTGGATAAAGCCCTCCATCACGACCTGGCCTGCAAGAGTGCCAGTAATGGAGGAGTTTTGGCCGGAGGCGAGAAGCGCGACAGCGAAGACCGTGCTGGCTCCAACTGTGCCAACAAGTGGGCTGAGGAGCTTGTATGCATCTTCGATGGCCGCGACTTCGAAGTGTCCGCTGCGGTAAAAGACTGCGGCCGCCACCACAAGTATGGCCGCGTTGACGAACAGCGCAACAGTGAGGGCGAGGGCAGAATCGACATTTGCCATGAAGATGGCTTCGCGTTTGCCCTCAGAGGTTCGCTTGTAGTCGCGGCTCTGGACGATGGATGAGTGCAGATATAAGTTGTGCGGCATCACCGTGGCGCCGAGCATGCCGATGGCGATGTAGAGCATGGCAGGATTGGTGACGATTGCAGGGGCAGGGATGATGAGATTCTTGAAGACCGGCCAGTACTCAGGCCTTGACAGGAAGAGTTGTACCCCGAACATGGCGATGATGGTGCCGATGAGGGTGATGACCAGGGCCTCGACATAACGAAAGCCCCAGCGCTGCATCAGCAGGATGAGCAAGACGTCGAGGCCGGTGATGAGCACGCCGTAGAAGAGCGGAATGTGAAAGAGCAGGTTGAGGGCAATTGCCGAGCCGATCACTTCAGCCAGGTCGCAGGCGGCGATGGCGATCTCGGCGCCGATCCAAAGGCAAACGCTCATCGATCGGCCGTAGGTCTCGTTGCACATTTGAGCCAGATCGCGCTCGGTTGCAATTCCAAGCTTGAGTGAGAGGCTCTGAAGAAGAATGGCCATGAGATTGGAAGCCATGATGACGGAGAGCAGCGTGTACCCAAATCGAGAACCGCCGGCAATGTCCGTGGCCCAATTCCCGGGATCCATGTAGCCGACGGAAATGAGGAAGCCCGGCCCGAGAAAGCCCAGCAACCGGCGCCAATATTTGGGCGAACGGGAGACGGAGACAGTGGAATGCACCTCTGGCAGCGAGGGCTCGGGGAGCGCGACTTGGAATTGAAAATCTGTGGACATTAAGCGGCGAGAGGGTGATCGAACTCACACCTCAACTCAAGTATGCCACAGATTGTTAATCATGGTTAATGAATATTCTTACATTTAATTACGATGAAATTGCGGGGCGCAGCCAAACAGCTTCGGCGGCGGGCCTTCCCAGGATTGAATTTCCTGTAGGTAGCTCAATTGAAACCGTTTGGTCGTAGTTCTGGCTGAGGATACGTAGATTCTTTCCCGGCCCGATTCCGGCGTCGTGCAGAAAAAGGAGGAGCTTATGGTCTCGCTCCTGAAGGCTTGTGACGGTGTAGCGCTCACCGGCGATAGCTTCAGAGAGCGGAAGCTCGCCGCGCAATTTACGCTTGGCGGGGCTTTCTGACAGCACCTGGTTTCCGTGCGGGCAGGAGCCGGATTCCCCGAGCTTCTCTTTCAGCTTGGCTTCAAATGCCGGAGAGACGGCGTGCTCAAGGCGCTCGGCCTCTTCGTGGATTTCATACCACTCCATGCCGAAGACCTCGCTCAACATGCGCTCGATGAGGTGGTGGCGGAGAGCAGTTTGATAGGCTGTTTCGCGGCCGGCCGGGGTCAGGCGGACGATGCCATCGGCGCCAACTGCGGCAAAGCCGTCGCGCTTAAGGCGCTTGAGCGCCATGGTGACAGCGGGGGCGGAAACTTCAAGCCAATGTGCCAGGGTGGCGGGAATGACCTGGTGGCCTTCTGCCTCGGCTTCGAGGATGGCCTTGAGGTAGTTCTCTTTCGAAACGTAAATCGAGTCTTTCATTGAGGGGTGCAGCCTCTAGCTACTAGCTAATAGCTTAAAGCTAAAAGCTTCGAGGGCTGGAAAAATGGAGAATGGCGATGATCGGCCCGAGCGGAGTCGCCGACTTCCCCTCCATTCCGCAACAGGCGCGGAATGGAGGGTTATCCGGAGCCTCGAAGGGAAAATTACTTGACGCTCACTGTTGGTTCGACCGAGAGGCCGGGACGCAGAAGGTGATTGGGGTCTTCGTTTGCCAGATTTGTGAAGTCAATGCGAACGGGAACGCGCTGGACCACCTTGACGTAGTTGCCGGTCGCGTTTTCAGGCGGGAACAGAGACAGGACAGAGCCAGTGGCCCCGCCAATCTGAGTAACCTTGCCGTTATACGACTTGCCGGTAGCGTCGGCAGCTATCTTGACTTCCTGTCCCGCGGACATGTGGCGTAGCTGGGTCTCCTTGAAGTTCGCAGTGATCCACAGATCCTGAAGAGAAACGAGGGTGAGCAAGTTCTGGCCGGGGGAGACGTTTTGTTCGACTTCGACGCTCTTGCGCGTAACGATTCCGGCAACGGGGGCGACAATTTTGGTGTAACTGAGGTTCAGTTTGGCCTGATCGAGCTGGGCCTGTGCCTGCGCCACCTGTGCCTGCGCCTGTTTGGCGTGGGCACTCTGGGCGACAACCTGCTGCGGTCCTGTTTCAGCGTACTTGAGCTGGTCCTTGGCCTGGGATTCGTGCTCGCGGGCTACCTTGATGCCATCGGCGGCGGCCTGCTCACTGGCAACGGCATCGGCTACGGACGCTTTCGCTCCGTCGGCCGCGGCAACCGCTGCATCCCACTGCTGCTTGCTGATGACATCCTTCTCGACGAGCGGCTTGTAACGGTCGAGATCGGCCTGTGCCTTGGTCAGGTTTGCCTGCGCCTGGGCGACTCGGGCGTGCGCTGAGTCAAATTGCTTCTGAGCCTGTTCGACGCTATCGTGCGAACCGGAGAGGTTTGCGCCGGCGGAACTGAGGTTGCTTCCGGTGTTGATTGAAGTGATGGGCACATTAACATTTGCAGCGACCGCATTGGCCTGCGCGCTGGCGAGCGCCGCCTCAGCGTTTTCAACAGCGACTTTATAGTCGGCCGGATCGAGTTCGGCGATGACATCTCCAGCGTTGACCTGTTGGTTCTCTTCCACATCGACCTTGAGGACCTGGCCGCCGATACGCGAGCTGATCTGAATCAAGTGGCCGTTCACCTGCGCGTCGTCGGTGTTCTCAGTAAAGGTGGATCGCCACCAGAGAGCAAGCGCGACTGCGACGAGGACCACAAGGACGAGCACAATGACCAGCCTGCGGCTGGATTTCGGTTGCTCGATTTCAGTCTCCGTTGTGTTTTGGGCTGGTTTTGGTGTTGAATCCGCCACGTCTACTTTCCTCCCAGATAATTCTTGTAATTCTCTGCCACACCGAGAGCACGCGCCAGGCTTAGCTTGGCAACATTGTGACGGTAAAGGCTGGTGACATATTGAGTGTTGGCCTGGGCCACGGACTGCTCTGCCTGACTGACGGCCAGGTTGTCGCTGACTCCGTTCGCATATCGCTGCTGAGCCTCGCTGAGGGCCTCATTGGCAAGGGCCACACTTGAATTGGCAACCTCGACTTGCTGTTGCGCGGAGGCAATATCAAGCAAGGCGTCGCGAATGTCGGCATCGATCTGGGCAGTTTTATCGCTCACTTGAGCGCGTTGTGTATCCAACTGGGCCTGGGCCTGCTGGGCCTCGCCGCGAAACTCAAATTCCTTGAAGAGCGAGACACTCAGAGTGCCAGTGGCATCGCCGGTGCCGTGCGAGTGACCCAAAGTGGTGCCGATATCTCCGTAGTCGCCATCGAATTTAAGCGTCGGATATCGTCCCGCAGTGACAGCCTTGCGCTGCTCTTCAGCCGCCCTGGTCTGCTCCAGCATGGCTGCAAGATCTTTGCGGTTGGCGTGTGCCTGACGGATGGTGGCATCGATGTCGATCTGGTCGAAGGCAGCGTAGGGCACTTTGTCAGTCAGGGTGAAGCTCTGCGCGAGCGGCAGGCCAATCGTGCGCGCCAGAGCGAGCTTATCTTTCTCGAGCGCATTGTTGGCGACGATCAACTGCTGCTGTAGCGATTGAGAATCCACGCGGGAGCGCAGTTCATCGAGCAGGGGGGCGGTCCCGGCCTGGTGGTTTGAGACCGCCTGGTCGAGGGAGATTTTTGCGGTTGCAGCCTGGGCCTCGACGCTGGCTACCTGGGACTCATCGGCCAACACGAGCAAATAGGCGTTGCCGACGGTGAGGATGACCATATCCCGGGCATCCTGCGCGGAAAGCTGCGCCGCGGCAAAGTTGTGCCGAGAAGCCAGGTAGTTGCGCAGGGAACTCACGTCGATCAGCGACCAACTGAGGTTCGCGCGCACGTCAGTAAATCCGAACGGACCAATGATGGTGGGAAAACCGGGGATGCGTAACCCCTCCGCAGGCAAGTCAACCTGCATGATCGTTTCCTTGCCATTTCCGTCAACTGAGGGCAGCAAGGATTGCAACTGACTGAGTTGCTGACCGCGCGCAGCTGCAGACTGGGTGCTGCTGAGGATGATTCCGAGGTTGGTCTTTAAGCCGCGCTGGATTGCGTCGTCGAGGGAAAGGCCGAGAGGTTGCGATGAGACCTCGCCTGCAGGAATGCTGCCCTGGTAGCTGGAAGCGGTCGGTCCGGAGGCTTGAGGGGGCTGCAAACCAAGCGACTGCGCTGCCAGCCTGCCCGCCGACAAAGCAGCAAGGCCCAGCACGAGGCCGAAGGCACGAGTCCGGATGATGCGGTTTTCTGAATAGTTTGATGGAATCAAGGTTAATCAGCTCACAGCCGGGCGCTTCTGGCAAAAGATGGTTGCAGGTTTTGGATGCCGAGTGAAGGCCACAGGGTTCTTAAAACTAGTGTATCGGACTGTGGACCGGTCAAGCACTCGGGCGCGTCGGTTCGTCGCAGTTTTACCTGGTGCTTTCCATGGCGAAAATCATGTCCGGAAATGCCCCAACATGTGACATGGGCCGCAGAAGCGGGTCGGTCAGCGAATGGTTGCGGCTTGAATCAACTGCGATGCCAAGGAACAAAGCCCCTGGCGGCAGAACTCACGCACTGCTCCCACAGTCCATCCGGCTGCCCGAGGGCCCCCATGGGTTTGCAGCATCGTGGCGATTTCCGCCGCGCTGAAGCCTGCCACGGCACGCAGGACAAAGATGGTGCGAGTCAAGGTCGGAAGGCTGGCGAGCCAGTTCCTGACCCGATCGCGGTCTGGTCCTGCGAGCATCGTCAGCAATTGGTCACCTGAAGACCTGACCGCGTCCAGGTCGTCGTCCTCAATGCAAGTTGCCGCTGGTTTGATGCCCGAGGGTGCGGCCAGGGCGCTGGGATCACGCTGCGCGATTGTGTCGAGGGCAGCATTAGAGAGCGCACGGCGACTGCCTTTCCTGGCCTGGGCGGGGTCATCGCAAGCTGAAATTTCTGCATTGGCTACCGCAGTTTCGACGAGGCGGACACTCTCTTCACCCTCGCCGACCAGCATGGAGGCCATGGTGTACAGGCCGGCAGCGATCAGATCGAACATCTCTTCCATGCCTTCAAAAGCCCTGGCGACGGTCTCATCGTCCTTCGGTTGGCCATCAAGCAGGCCATGCACCTGCCGAGAGAATTCCTGAAGGCCGGCGGGGAGAGGCTGGGGAGAGATCAGGTTGTCAAGCGAAGAACTCGATTCCTGGGTCATGGGGGGACTCCTCTCTGGGCACTCTTCTGGCACATCACTTATCTTTTCATCCTGGACCCATCGCGGCTGGGCGTCAATGTTGAGGGGCTTATCTGCCTTTTCGCATGGCATTAACATGGTTCTGGCCGTCGGTCATGTATGAGTTTGCTGATGGAGTTGTCTCTCGTGGCGGTGACCGGAAATGCAGCGACGGCAGATGCACGGGCAGAGGAAAACGCTGTAGACTTCCAACACGCGCATGGGACGGAATTGATGGCCAGAACCACAAAGAAGCAGAAGCTGTTTAACGGTCGCGACTACTCCTGGATGCAGTTCAACAGGCGGGTGCTTGAAGAAGCCGAGGACTCGACCAACCCACTGCTTGAGCGGGTAAAGTTTCTGTCCATTACCGGCAACAACCTGGACGAGTATGTTGAGGTCCGCCAAGCGGGCCTGATGCAGAGGATTGAGGACGGCTACCGCGAACCGGGGTACGACGGGCTGCGCCCGAATGAGTCGCTGGACATTCTCACCGCAGAGATTCACGGTTTTGTCGCCGCTCAGTACCAATGTTGGAACCATCAACTAGTGCCCGAATTGCGCAAACATGGGATCCGGTTGCTCGACTGGAAGGAAATGGGCGAAGATGCCCAGGCTTTTGCTCAAGGCTACTTTCAGCGTGAGGTCGATCCGCTGCTGACCCCGATCTCGATAGACCCGGCGCATCCTTTTCCGCGGGTTCTGAACAAAGCTCTTTGCCTGGCGCTGCTGTTGCGGGCCAAGCGGCGGAGCTCTGGACCTCAGGTGCTGGGGGTGGTGACGGTGCCGCGTGCACTGCCGCGGTTCGTACGCCTGCCATCGGACGACGGATTGTACGACTACATGCTGCTGCAGGATCTGATTGCTCAAAACCTTGGCAGCATGTATCGCGGCTACGAAGTGCTGGCACATGCGGCGTTTCGCGTGACCCGGAATTCGAACCTCTATTTTGAGGAAGAAGAGGCTCGATCTCTGCTGGAAACGATCAGGGTTGAGCTGCACAACCGGCGCAAAGGGGACGCGGTACGGTTGGAGATTGAGACCGGCGCCCATGCGGAGATTGTGGAACGCCTGCGGGTGAACTTCGAACTCGACGAGGATCAGGTCTTCCGTGGCGAGGGACCGGTGAACCTGTCGCGGCTGATGTTCTTTTACAGCGACGTGCCGAGGGCGGACCTGAAGTTCGCGTCCTTTACGCCCAAGGCTCTTCACCTGAGCCGCAAATCTGCGAATGTGTTCGAGGAGTTGCGCGAGCGCGATATTCTGCTCCACCATCCGTATGATTCTTACGATCCGGTGGTTGGGTTCATTGAGCAAGGAGCGCAGGACCCGGCGGTGGTGAGCATGAAACAGACTCTCTACCGCACCAGCCACGACGCGCCCATGTTCGAAGCCTTGATTGAGGCCGCTGCTACCAAGGAAGCCACTTTAGTGGTGGAACTAATGGCGCGGTTCGACGAGGCATCGAACATCCGTTGGGCGCGCAGCATGGAGGACGCAGGGGTGCAGGTCTTCCACGGCGTGGTGGGACTGAAGACCCATTGCAAGCTGGCCATGCTGGTGCGCAGAGACGAAGACTGTGTCACTCGCCGCTATTGCCACCTGGGGACGGGGAACTACAACCCTGTGACGGCGCGGTTCTATACAGACCTGAGCTTGCTGACCAGCGATCCGCAGATCACCGAGCGGGTCCACATGGTGTTCAACTACCTGACGGCGCACGCCGAAATCGACGATTACCGGCCGCTGCTGGTGGCGCCATTGACGATGGCCGAAAGTTTCCTGGGCCTTATCCGACGTGAACAAGAGCATGCGCAGGCAGGGCGACCGGCGCACATCGTAGCCAAGATGAATGCGTTGCTGGAGCCGAGCGTGATTGAGGCGCTCTACCAGGCCTCGCAGGCCGGGGTCGAAATCGACCTGATCATCCGCGGGCTCTGCATCCTGCGACCCGGCGTCAAGGGCTTGTCAGAAACGATTCGGGTGCGTTCGATTGTCGGGCGGTTCCTTGAGCACTCGCGCATTTACCACTTTGCAAACGGCGGTTCCAACGAGATTTACCTTGGATCTGCCGATTGGATGCCGCGCAACCTGTTCGAGCGCTGCGAGGTGGTTTTTCCGGTACGTGATCCGATGGCATTGGCTCGGATTCATGATGAAATCCTGCCTGCGTACCTCGCAGATACCCAGAAGGCCCGGCTGCAACAGCCCGACGGAAACTATCTTCGCGCCAACAAGGTCTTCAAAGACGCGCCGCTTTTTGCCAGCCAGGAGTTTCTGATGCAACTTGCGGAAGGCAAGGTGGGGCTGGACGCGATTCCCGCTACGGTGGCTGACAAGGCAATCAAGAGGGGTCGGACAGAGAAGGGCAAAGCTGCCGATTGAGGCGGAACAGCCCGAATATGTCCCGGAAAAACACGGCGGGGGCAAAGGGTCCCGTTCATCTTGCCGCGTTCCCCGATCGGCTCAATTTGAAACTCAATGCAAGCAAAACTGCCTTGAACTCCTGGAAGAACTACCAATGCATTGCCTTTCGATTTGCAGCGGCGCCGCCGGGGATTAATGGCGCGCCGCTGTACTCGTTGAAATGCGCCGCCGTGGGAGTGCCGTGGCGCAGAGAGCGGACGGCAAAGGGCATGGGCGTTTCCGCCGGACCGGTTGCTTTCCACCACATAGGAAGCGACTTGAAGGCGAATACCATGTCGTAGTCGGTCGCGACCGAATCGGAGCTGGATGCTTGCGGTTCGGTTCCAGGGCGGTTCTGAAACCAACGTGCCCAGTCGGGGGATCCCGGTGGCGGGGAGCAAACGTACCATTCGCCCGTTTTGGCGTCGGGGCAGGGTTTGAAAGGGGGCTGACCTGGTTGCTGGTTCGGAGTCGACGGCAAGAGGAACGAAACCTGTCGATGCTGGGCGGGCTGCCATTCTGCGGGTCCGTGGCAACTCAGGCAGGAAGAGTCGGGATAGTCGTCCATCTGCTTCTTGCCCACCTGAATGTCGTTACGTGCACCGTCGTTGGGGCCAGCGAGACGCCCGCCCCAGCCCAGAGTCTGTGTAGAGTACTTAGGAGCTGCCGGGTTGATCCAGGTCTCGCGAAGTGGCGGCCTGGAGTGCAAGGACGAGTCGACATCTGGATCATTGCCCCACATTGCACCCAGCGGGACCATCTTGTCCCAGGCATCGCCTGACGCTTTGCGGTCATAGACGAGCGTGGTGAAGACCCAGCCGGTTTTGGGCGATGCAGCGGAATCCTTGACGATGATGTCGAATTGGATGACATAGGCGTTCAATACGGTAGGAGCGGCGGGCTGCTGCTCGGGGATCGCCGTGTAGATGGGCCATATTGCAGCCCCATCGGTGACCGGCCACCAACTCTTCTGCATCTTTGGATCGTCGGATAAAAAAACAGCAGCTTTGACGATCACCGAGCCTTCGTCGAATTGAAAGTTGGCGGTCTTGACATCGGGATTCATCGCCCCCGATCCCCAGACTTTGTAGAGTGTGTATGCGGCGCGTTCATCGTAGTAAGTGAGCACATACGTATCGAATGTAGTTTTGAGTCCCGTGCCGGCAAAGGCTGACGGACCAAACTGGCCGGCCGCGTAGGTTCCGTGGATGCTCTCGCGGGTGTATCCCAGCCAGGGCTCGTTGAACCAATGCGCGTTTGCGGCATCCCAGTTCCTATAGTCGAGCAGCAACTGGCGCGCATTTGAAGCGACGTATTGCTTGAGTGCCGCTATGTAGACCGGCGCATTCAGGGTGGTGATTGCCCCGCCACCAATTGCCTGCTGCCAAGGGGGATTCTCGATGGGAGGTAGTGGCTGGGAAGGCCAATCCTTGCTGAGCGCGAACATGGGGCCCTGATAGAGCGCAGGAGGCGGAATCAAACCGTTGTTGGTGAGAAATGGATCTCTGGGGATCGCGTTTTCGGGGGTTGGCAAGGGGTGGTCTTGTGCGGCCTCAACGTTGGACGAGCTGTGGCCCTTGCCGGAAAGAGCGCGATGAAAATATCCGGAAAGTGCCCCGCTGAGAACGCACGTCGATGCCAATGCGAAAGAAAAATTGCGGATGCGCCTTAACGGAGCATTCATAGGCGACCTCATGGTTTGAGATTCGTTTTCTGAACAGACGCGACCACGGAGAAGAGGTAGTGGCAAGCCTGGCGCTTGCAGAGAATTATCCCACTTGCTGATAGTATTCGATTGCTATCGCACCCAAATCGGACAGTGCGCCAGCAGAACTGATGATGATGCCGACGCAACTTTGTGATTCGCACGCGAGACGGGAGTCGAACATGGCCCAAAGCGCGCCGCAGGTTTTTTCGGGCATTACGCCCGCGAAGTATGCAAGCCTGCTGCTAAAGGCACAGGCCAATGGATTGGATCTGGCCGGGATTTGGGAACAGAGTCGAAATTCGGCGTTGAAGTAGCCTGGAACTATTCGCCCAGCACTGAGGAGCCAACCTTTGAATGCTTGAAAACGCCGTTCATTGTGAAGCCGGACGCGGTGAACGCAAAGATCAGGGCCCTGGTAAAAGAGACGCTGGCTTAGCGTGCGCGGGTACTGAATGAGGCGCTAAAAAAGAACTGCGTTGAGGCTCGGAATGATCAGCGCGTTGCCGTGGCTGCGAACTTTTTGACCATGGTCAGCAACAGCTTGCGGTCACTGTCATTCAGGCTCGAAGAATACCGGCGGATCTGCGTGAGGAAGCGGAGTTCTTCGTCCGTGAGCTTTTGAGCATTGAATTGGTGGCCCATTGAGTCGTCAGCAAAGAACTGGGCGATGGGCAGATCGAGCGCCAGGGCAATTTTGGACAAAGTGTCCAGCGAGGGAACGGTATGACCGTTCTCAACCCGCGACAGGTAGCAGCGCAGGAGGCCGGTTTTCTTTTCGATATCTCCCTGGGACAAGCCTTTTTGCAGGCGGTGAGCGCGAATCGTGGTGCCGATCTTCATGGCTGAATGCGTCCTGTCTGATGCCTACCAGGGGTTACTTCTGTGGTAGCAATCAAATCAATATTGACTTAATAGTTAACATGGGTCCTGGGAGAAAGCAATAACAAAATGTTGGGTATTTTGTGCGATGAATTACTTCAGTAAGCGAGTGGAAACGGCGGTCAGGCATGTGCATCCGGCGCAGCGAAAGCCGTTGACCGCGGATTGAGATCGCGGCTCACAGGGTCTTTTTCAGGTACGCGAGCCCCTCTACGGGATTGTCGTTGTACGCCTCGCAAGGGAGGAAACCGAGGTCGAGATAGATTCGATGAGCTGCGGCCATTGAGGCCGGCGCAGTATCGAGAAAGACAGCTTCGCGGCCGGCTGCAATGGCTCGGTCGAGCACCGCTTGTGTCAAGGCGCGGCCCAATCCGAGACCGCGCGCGGCCGGCCGCACCCAGAGACGCTTCAGTTCCCAGGCGTTCGAGGGGATGACATCGAAAGTTGTCGCGAATGTCATCTCGCGCCACGCAATGAACCCGGCGGGCTTGTCTTTTACAGATCCAACAATGCAGCCGCCGCCCTGTTCAAGGAAGGAATGAGGAAGCCCTGCGGCTTCGTTCTCGAGAGCTCCAAAGCAAAACCGTGCCGCCCCAGGTTGGGCAACAACAAATCGGCCATATTCGAGCAGCAGTTGCTGTGCCAGTCTGATCATGTTTGCAGGGGCAGATGCTTCAATCTCTCGAATGAGAAACGGCCGGGAATCGTCCTCGATGGTGACCATGCCTGAGTTTACGATGGGTTTGACAGGGTACTCACCCGTAAACCTTCACACCGCGAGGAACGTCTGACAGAGTACGAGCGGGAGATGGCGGGGAGCAGGCATGCGGCGAGCGGCATTTTGGGGGATCGCACTCGGGATTGTTGTGGGCTGCGGTGGGGCATGGTCGCAAGGCGCTGTTCAGAGTCCCACGCCAACCTCGGCGGAGACTGCTCAACCTTCTGCGAGCACAGGAGCGCAGACACAGACGGCACCGAATCCAGTGATTGCGGGCGGTAAGCTGCATGGCGTGGTGAAGAGTGGAAATATCCCACTGCCCGGCGTGACCGTTACGGCACAGAATACTTTGACAGGGAAAAAGTTCTCGACCACGACCGACCTTGCTGGCGCGTGGTCGATGAATATTCCTCAAAATGGCCGTTACGTAATTCGGACGCAGTTTGCGGCGTTTGCTGTTGGATCCCAAGAGGCGGTGCTCAACGCCGCGAATCACGACCAGACCGTTACATTTGCGTTGATCCTGGCCTCGCGAGCGGCGCAACTGCAGGCGACAGAAGCCGCCAGCCAGCAGGCGGCTAGCTCAATGATTCAACAGTTGACGGGGAATAGCGCGCAGAGTCTCAGCCTGGTAAGCGCACTGACCGGCGAAGGCGACACAGATACGCAAGCAGGCGTGGGCGCAAGCGGACCCGCTGCCGCAGGGGCAGCGCTGCCGTCGATCGCCGGCAACTCCGACTTTGGCGGAGAATCGGTGGCCATCAGCGGAGCCGCGGGCCAGGTAAGCCCGATGGCAGGCGTTGATGTGGACAGGATCAGAGATGCAATTGAGACTGCCCGCTCGCAAGGCCTGATCCCAGAGGGCGTTGGCGGATTGTTTGGTGGCGGCGGCGGTGGTGGTTTTGGCGCTGGCGGCGGCGGATTCGGCGGCGGCATTGGGGGTGGAGGATTTGGCGGGGGAGGGTTCGGCGGTGGTGGGCGCGGGAACTTCAGAGGCTTCAACCCCGGCCAGCCGCACGGCGCAGTTTTTTGGATTGGAAGCAACTCGGCGCTGAACGCGGAGCCGTTTGCACTGTCTGCTCTGGACGGACTACAAGGCCAGCAGCCGCCCTCAGGAAGCAATCGCTTCGGCATCACCTTCATGACCGCGCCATACATTCCGCATTTGACCAAGCCAAGCGGTAAAGATACGGTGTTTTTCACGCTGTCGGGCTCGCGCAGTTCGAGTCCACTGAGCGAGTATGCGACGGTGCCTACGGATGCTGAACGAGGTGGGGATTTCTCGGCCACCGGACTGCCGGCGATCTACGATCCGACGACCGGGCAGCAGTTCGTGACCAACGGAATCAGCAATGTGATTCCCGGCTCACGCATAACCTCGCAAGCCACAGCACTTCTGAAGTACTACCCGGAACCGAACCTGGCCGGCACTACCGGGGTGAATGGCTACAACTATCACTTATTGACAACTGCGCAGACAAATTCGACGCAAGCGGGTGTGCGGTACATGCGCAGCCTGGGCAAGAACGCCACCCAGCCTGGGGGAGGAGGACGCGGCGGTGGTGGCGGCGGGGGTCGGAGAAACCAGAACCAGGGACTTCGGCAGAGCATCAACGTCAACTACAACTGGGCTGAATCAGCGTCAGACAACGTGAACATCTTTCCAGTGCTCGGCGGCAAGAGTCGCTCAGGTTCAGACTCGGTGCAAGGCGGTTACACGCTGGGTTACCACAAGATCACCGAGGTGCTGAACGCGAGTTGGAATCGCAGCAACAGCCAGACGACCAATTATTTTACGAATGGCGCCGACGTCGCAACGCAACTCGGAATCCTGGGGCCGGGCGGCGCACCGTTAAATGCGAGTCCGTTGAATTACGGTGTGCCCAGCGCAACTGTCGGCTCAATTGCAGGACTCAGCGAGCAACAGCCGAATTTCTCTATTTCTCAGACGATTTCTGCCACGGAGACGTTGAGTTGGATTCACGGCAAACACAACCTTCGCTTTGGTGGTGACTATCGGCGTGTGCACCGCGACTTTCTTGGCGGAACGAACTCGACCGGGAGCTTTACGTTCAGCGGCAAGTTCACCCAGGACCCGGCGCAGGATGCAACCACGGGTACGGCTCTTGCTGACCTGCTTCTTGGGTTACCGCAGGAGACCAACATCGATGTTGCTTCGTCGAAGAGTTATCTTCGCGACAACGTGTGGGATGTTTATGCGCAGGACGATTGGCGGGCGCGCGCCAACCTGACGCTCACCTACGGCCTGCGCTACGAGTTGTTTGAGCCATACACAGAGAAGTATGGACACCTTGCCTTTGTCGACACGAATCCTTCAGGCAATTTCACCGGCACTATGGAGACGCAAGCAGGCGGTGTTGGCCCGTTCAGCGGCAAGTTGCCGAATTCGCTGGTCAAGCCCTTCCCGCTGGCGCTGCAGCCGCGGTTTGGAATGGCTTTGCGGCTACCCAAGCAGACGGTTCTGCGAGCGGGCTATGGCATGAATTTTACGGTTGGCTCATACGCCAGCTTTGCTTCAATGATGGCGCGGCAGCCAATGGTGAATCAGCCCTCGTTTGTGAACGAGCAGACGAACGAAGCAACGGCTGCGGGGCAGTACAGCCTGGCCAATGGATTCCCCAACATTCCGACGACTCCTACGAATGGCAACTTCGCTCTCGATCCGAACTATCAGCTGCCTTACTTGCAGGCATGGAATGTTGACGTGCAGAAGACTTTCCCGTGGGGAATCGTAGTGAATGCAGGCTACAACGGATCGAAGGGAAGCAACCTGGACATCAAGAGCGCGCCACGTTCCAGCGTGACCAGCCCCGGAACCGATCCGACGAACCTGGTGTTCACGTATGAGCAGGCCGAGGCTTCTTCGCGGTTCAACGCGGGAACGCTGCGGGTGAACAAGCGGCTGTCGGGCGGCATTGCGCTTGGGGCGAACTATCAGTATTCGCATTCAATCGACGATGCCGGCGGGTTGGGCGGCACTTCGACGGTGGTAGCGCAGAACTGGCAGAACCTGGCGGCGGAAGAGGCGAACTCGAGCATCGATGTACGGCACAGGGTGAGCGGAACGTACCTGTATGAATTGCCCTTCGGCAAGGATAAGCATTGGTTTACCGACGGGGTTGCGTCGCACATCCTGGAAGGGTTTTCGATGTCAGGGAGCTTTACGTTTGCCAGCGGCACATGGCTGACCCCCAGCTACCCTGCCGCGGTTTCGGACGTGGCGCACGGAACAGCTGGGACGCTCCGGCCCAATCGAGTGCCCGGCGTGTCGATTACTGCTGGAGGCGGGTCGCAGCAGAAGTGGTTCAATACAGCGGCCTTTTCGCAGCCTGTGCCCGACGCGTTCGGGAATGCATTCGGAAACGCTTCACGCAATTCGATCCTTGGGCCGGGGACGATTCAAAACAATATGGCGCTGTCAAAGACTGTGGGCATGGGCGATACGCGCAGCATGGAGATTCGCGCCACCATCAACAACGTCTTCAACACAGTGCAGTATGCAGGTGTGGACACGAACTTGACCTCGCCCACAGCGGGGCAGGTTACTTCAGCCGGAGCTATGCGGTCGTTTCAGTTCACGGCGAGGTTCAGGTTTTAGCCGGGTTGGTACTTAAGAGGAATCGATGACGAGTTGGCTGCGGAAGGTCGGGGTGGGGATGGCGGCGCTGGCAATGGCTTTGCCGGGGGCGCAGGCTGGAGTCGCGCAAAGCGCCGGCAGCCAGACAGGTGCGCAAATCTCGAACACTCCGCAGGGCGGATTTGTGCTGAAGATGAACGGCGAACTGGTGCTGACGAACGTGGTGGCGCGGGATTCCAAGACCGGCGAGGTGATTCAGGGACTCAAGCAGAGTGACTTCACAATCTACGAAAATGGCAAACAGCAGCAGATTGAGACCTTCGACTTTGAAAGTGTGGACAAAGCTATGCCGTTGAACGAGGCAACGGTGACCGGATTGGCTGCAGGGACCAGCGGCAACGGGTCAAAGGCGGTTGTGGTGGCAAAGCCGGAGGATCTGCGCAACCACAGGCTGATTGTGATGTTCTTCGACCTGACCTCGATGCAGCCTGAAGACCTGGAGCGCAGCGTGCTTGCGGCGCAGGACTTCCTGAAGTTGAAGATGCAGCCCGCAGACCTGGTGGCGCTTGTTTCCCTCGGCGACACGCTCAATGTGGACCAGGATTTTACCGCAGACAAGCAAGCGTTGATTACCGAAGTTGCGGTTTACAACGGGACTGAGGGGCAAGGATTTGCGGAGGGCGCGACCGCGAATTCGAACCAGGTTGAAGACAGCACCAGTTATACGCCGGATGAAAGCGAGTACAACGACCTGAATACAGATCGCGAGCTGTTTGCACTGCGGGCGGTTTCGAAGTCGCTCGAAAAGATTACTGAGAAGAAGTCGCTGCTTTATTTCTCAGGCGGGATTTCACGGGACGGGATTGAGAACCAGGCTTCGATCCGAGCCGCAATTAATGCCGCGGTTCGCGCGAACCTTGCCATCTATAGCGTGGACACGCGCGGGCTGCAGGCGATTTCCCCGTTAGGCGATGCTTCGACGGGGAGCTTGCGCGGGAGTGGCGGGTTCAACGGGGGTGCGCTCGGCAACAGCATGCAGGCAAACTTTGCCACGCAGGAAGTGATGGATACGCTGAGCCGCGATACGGGTGGCAAGGCGTTCTTCGACTCCAATGATTTCGCGCCGGCTTTTGCGCAGGTCGAGCGAGACACATCGGCGTACTATGCCATCGGGTTCCGCAGCACGAATCCGCTGCGGGACGGGCGCTACCGCAAGCTGACCATCAAGATCAACCGGCCAGGGGTGAAGCTTGAATACAGGCCGGGTTACTACGCACCTGCAGACTTCAAGCACTCTGGCCATGAGGACCGTGAGCGCGAGCTTGAGGAGCAATTGGCGAGCGACCTGCCCGCAACCGATATGGCGGTTTATATGGACGCCATGTACTTCAAGCTCGATGAAAACCGTTTCTTCGTGCCAGTGTCATTGATCGTGCCCGGGTCGCAGATTCCATTTGTGAAGGGCGGAGATAAAGACAAGGCTACGCTGGACATCATTGGCACAGTGATCGACGAGGTGAAGCGGCCGATCGGTCACGCTCGCGAAACGGTAAAGCTGAACCTGGACCCGAGCTTGCAGGCGCGGCAGAAGAATATTCAGTACACGACAAGTTTTAATCTGCCGCCTGGGAAATACCAGATGAAGTTCGTTGTGCGCGAAAACCAGACGGGCAGGATGGGTTCGTTTGAGGCGGAGATCACGCTCCCCGATATGAAGAAAGCTCCGCTGAAGATGAGCTCGATTGTGCTTGCGTCGATGCGGCAGCCGAGCAAGAAGCAGGACCCGCTGGTGCGCAATGGGCAAGAATACGTGCCGAACATCAGCCATGTGTTTCGCCAGGACCAGCACCTCTACCTGCTTTTCGAGATTTATGCTCCGGCACACGAGAAGGTGCCAGCAGACGCCCCGAAAGGAACGAAGGCGGGGATAAGCCTGTTAAGCAGCCTGGAACTGATCCAGGGCACAACGAAGGTCTACGAGGCTCCGCTTGTGCAGGCAAAGGCGATCAATGTTGATGGGCGCGATGCGGTCGCAATTGAACTGGACGTACCGTTGGCCGGGCTCAAGCCGGGTTCTTACCTGTGCCAGTTGAACGTGATCGATGATGCCGGCGGGAGCTTTGCGTTTCCGCGATTTGCGGTGCTGGTGAAAGAGCCGGCTCCTGCGGCGGCAACGGTTCCTGTGTCGGCTGTAGACGGCGGGGGTGCTCAATGATGCTTGAGGTGGCCAATGAATAGCCCTCGCCTGAGGTCAAACGTGCTGGGTTGGCATACGAGGGACTATGGAAATAGCGGTTATCGTTTGCCGGTGATCAGGCGGAAGAGGAACACCAGGATCACCGCGCCACCGATTGCGATCAGGATGGTCATGATCATCCCGTGACCGCCAATTCCAAGATGGCGAGCGATGAAACCGCCAATGACTGCGCCAGCGACTCCGAGAATTGTGTCGACTATGAATCCATAGCCCGAACCCTTCATGATCTTGCCAGTGGCCCATCCAGCCACAAGCCCGACAATGATCCACCAAAGAATTTCCATATCGATCTCCTTGTCCTATCTGTTGTTCGCAATGCGGAGCATGCCGGTGTTCTGCTGATTTAGCGCGCACCGATCCCCCGCCGATCAGGGTTGGATAGGATTTATAACATTCGCAAAGTCGAGTTGGCCAGAACCAATGCATGCGCGGCTGCCGGCGGCGTTGAGGTTAGTTACCGGACAACAGCGCCGGATCAAGACGGCCTTTCATCTTCACGATATGGACAATGCCGGCAACCGGAATGGCAGCATGATCCGCGTTTCAGGTGATAAGCCGCTGTAAAGACGAGGTTCGGACCCTCGAAGTAATAGTCTTCCGGTTCGAGCGGGGCGACCGGTTTGACTGATGGGCGTTCCTGGTCCATGCAGCCATTGTCTCGCAAATTGCCGATTTCTCGCTGTTAAGTGGGCACAGCGGAGGCCTCTGGAAAGCAATAGGTAAAATTGATTGATGACATTGTCCGCGCAAGATCGTGCCCGCCGCATCAAGATCATTCTTTTTGACGTCGATGGAGTCTGGACCGATGGGACCATCTGGCTGTTTCCTTTCCCGTTATCGGCGCCTGACGGAACAAGTACCACAAAGATGATTGAGACAAAAGGCTACAGTGCGCACGACGGGGCAGGGATGACGCTGGCGCGGCTGGGCGGAATGAAGCTAGGAATCATCACCAAGCGCATTTCCGACACCGTGGCCCTGCGCGCACGCGACCTGAAGATCGAGTTTGTGTACCAGGGGGAAGCGTTCAAAATGCGGCCGGTGCGCGAAATCATGGAAAAGGAAGGCGTGACGCTGGACGAGATTGCGTATGTGGGTGACGACGTGATCGATCTTTCTGTGATGCGCAAGTGCGGGTTGGCAGTGGCTGTGGCCAACGCGCGGGCGCAGGTGAAGGCTGAAGCGCACTATGTGACCCCAAACAAGGGCGGCGAAGGGGCAGCGCGCGACGCGATCGAGTTCATTCTTGAGGCCAAAGGCATTCTGGAGAAGTGCATCGAGGCATCGATCGATGAAAGCAATCCGCTTCCGCCCTCGATGGATATTGGCAAGGGCGGGGATTTGAAGTGATCGTAATCCAACCAAAAAAAGCGGTGGTGCTGTTGAGCGGCGGGCTGGACTCGGCCACTGTGCTGGCGATTGCGCGGAGTGAGGGGTACGAGTCGTTTGCGCTTTCGTTCTCCTATGGCCAGCGGCACATAGTTGAGTTGGAGGCGGCCAGCCGTGTCGCGGCATCTATTGGAGTGGCGCAGCACAAGACCGCGAGCATCGATCTGCGTGTGTTTGGCGGCTCTGCTCTCACGGGCGACATCGAAGTTCCCAAGGGGCGATCGGCGGATGAGATGTCGCACGGGATCCCGATCACTTATGTTCCCGCGCGCAACACGATCTTCCTCTCGTTTGCGCTTGCTTGGGCTGAGGTGCTGGGATCAAGCGACATTTTTATCGGGGTGAACGCTCTGGATTATTCTGGCTACCCCGATTGCCGGCCGGAGTTCGTTGAGGCATTTGAGCGGATGGCCAACCTGGCCACCAAGGCCGGTGTTGAAGGCCGGCAATTGCTCAAGATTCACACCCCGCTGATTGCGCTGACCAAGGCGCAGATCATCGGCAGGGGCATCAAGTTGGGCGTTGACTATGGGCTCACCAGCAGCTGCTACGATCCTTCGCTGAGTGGGGAGCCGTGCGGGCAATGCGATTCATGCGTGCTGCGTCGGAAGGGGTTCAATGAGAACGGGTTTGAAGATCCGCTGAAATATCACCAAGGCCGGGCTTCATCATGAGCTACGCCGTCAAGGAAATCTTTTACACGCTGCAAGGCGAAGGCGCGCAGGCAGGGCGAGCGGCGGTTTTTTGCAGGTTCGCAGGCTGCAATTTATGGTCGGGGCGCGAGGCTGATCGTGCAGGAGCAATTTGCAGGTTTTGCGATACGGAATTTGTGGGCGTGGACGGACCAGGCGGCGGAAAGTTTGAATCCGCACAGGCGTTGGCTGCTGCGGTCGCGGAGAAGTGGCCATTCCAGCCCGGGAAGGCTGGGCACGGTCCAGGAAAGAGATTTGTGGTCTGTACAGGTGGCGAGCCCCTTTTGCAGATGGACGCGAGCCTGATCGATGAACTGCACGCGCGCGGCTTTGAAATCGCCGTTGAGACAAACGGGACCATTGCAGCTCCGCTGGGGCTGGATTGGATTTGCGTGAGCCCCAAGGCTGGGGCCGACCTGGTGCAGACCAGCGGCGACGAGTTGAAACTGGTATTTCCGCAAGCCGAGGCAGCGGCTGCGCCTGGCGAATTCGAAGCTCTGAAATTCAGGAATTTCTTTCTTCAGCCGATGGATGGTCCCAACCGCGTAGAGAATACAGAGCTCGCAGTGCGGTTTTGCCTCGATCATCCTCAATGGCGTCTGAGTTTGCAGACGCACAAGCTCCTTGGCATTCCATAGGACGCAAGACTGGAGCCATGAGCAATTCACCGCCCGTATCGATCGGGTGCGGGAAGGATTTTCGAGCATTTTCGGAATACCGGAGACTTTTGAGCGCATTGAAAGGTGGTTTTTCCCCGAGGAAAAAGCCGCTTGGGTGTGTGCTTTCGGTCTACACCAATTCCGAAAATCATTTAACGGGTGTACTTTGGTGTTCCTCCTGATTTAACGGCCGCTCCTATGCGTGCAAACATCCGCTATTCTAGCGGGGGCTGGGGTTTTCTGGCCCTTTCGAGTGCTTGATCTGTGACTGGCACCTTGAACCAGATTGTGAGGATGCGGATGCCTGTTTCCCCCAAGCAGGGTGAGTCGTCAACGCAAGCTGGAGCGATTGGAAGATTCAATTTACGTTGGTGTTTTGGATTCTTTGTCGTTTCAGGATTCTGTGGATTGGTGTACGAGGTGGTGTGGCTTCGTCTCGCCATGGCCAGCTTTGGTGTGACTACAGCCCTGGCTTCCATCGTGATTGCCATGTTCATGGCAGGGCTGGGGTTGGGCTCGTGGGGTGCGGGGGCACTGACGCGCCGGATCCTGGCACAAAATGGTCAGCGAGCGTTAAGGGTCTATTCGATCGCAGAGTTGTTGGTGGGGATCTCGTCGATCGCGGTGCCGATGCAACTGAAGCTGGGTCGCTCGCTTCTGCAGAATATGGGCAGTTTTGGGGCATGGCAATCATCGCGCTACTACATGTTGGTGGGGATTTGGATCGCGATTACGCTGGTGCCCTGGTGCACCTGCATGGGATCGACGTTCCCATTGCTGATGGCGGTGATTCGGCAAACTGCACGTGCGGGGTCAGAACGGTCGTTCAGCTACTTATATGTTGCAAACGTCGTTGGGGCACTTCTGGGCACACTCGCATCCGCATTTGTATTCATTGAGCTGATGGGATTCCAGGGAACGCTTTACGTCGCGGGGAGCCTTAACTTGGCCCTTGCGCTGGCAGCGTTCACGATCAGCTTCTCAGTTGTCTCATCTAAATCCGATGAGAAGCCCGTCAATGAGCAAGCGACACGACCGCGGCTCTATGGCCTGCCGAGGAGTGCGGCGCTGATCTTTCTGTTCACGACAGGACTCGTGAGCATGGGGATGGAGGTTGTGTGGATCCGCCAATTCACTCCGTACATTGGCAACCTTGTGTATGCTTTTGCGGGGATACTGGCGGTGTACCTGCTCGCCACGGTGATGGGTTCGAGGGACTATCGCGCCAAGGCCGAATCCAGTCAGCCAGGCGATAGTGCGTCATCGTGGAGCCTGCTGGCGCTTTTTGCGCTGATTCCATTAATCGTGGTCGATCCATATCTGCCTTTAGGCGATGTATTCAATGGTCTGCGAATCGGGTCGATCGTGTTGTTCTGCGCGTTTGCGGGTTTTCTGACTCCCTTGCTGGTGGATTCCTGGTCGTCCGGCGATCCCGATCGGGCTGGAACCGCCTACGCCGTCAACATTGCCGGCTCAATCGTTGGGCCACTGATTGCAGGTTTCTGCCTGCTGCCCAACATGGGAGAACGCTGGGCCGTCGTTGTACTGGCCCTTCCGCTATTTGCAATTGCGGCACTAGTCGCGTTTTGGAAGCCGTCGCCAGAGCCCGCACAGCCGAGAAAGGGACTCAGCCCTAAGCTTCAATTTGCCCTGGCAGCGATTGCGGGAATCGTGATCCTGAGTTTTAGCCACGATTTTGAGACAAAATTTGCGACGCGTGAAGTGCGAAGAGACTATGCCGCTACCGTGGTTGCCATCGGCAAGGACTTCGACAGGCAGATTCTTGTGAACGGAATCAGCATGACCTTCCTGACCCCCGATACAAAATACATGGTTCATATGCCGCTGGCATTCCGCCGGGAGCCGGCGAAGAATGGATTGGTGATTTGTTTTGGAATGGGGACAAGTTTCCGTTCGATGCTTTCGTGGGGCATCCCCACCACGGCAGTAGACTTGATTCCGAGCGTCCCCGCGCTGTTTGGGTACTTCCACTCCGACGCGAAAACGCTGGAAAACTCTCCCCTGGCGCGAATTGCTGTCGATGATGGACGCCGATTCCTTGATGGCTCCCCGCAAACATACGACGTGATCGTCGTTGATCCGCCCCCTCCCCCGCAGGCGGCCGGTTCCAGCATGCTTTACTCGCGTGAATTCTACGAAGTGGTCAAGAAACACCTGCGTGCCGGTGGAATATTGCAGGAGTGGTATCCCGAGCTTGCCGGTGACAAGGCAACGACCGTTGCAATCACCAAGGCCCTGACTGAGTCGTTTCCGTACGTGCGAGCATTCCGGTCATACGATGAATACGGGATTCACTATCTTGCCAGCATGGAGCCAATACCAATTACCTCAAGCTCGGTTCTGGTTTCGCGGATGCCCGCAGCCGCGGCATCTGACTTTGTGGAATGGGGTCCGAATGACAATGCTCGACAGGAGTTTGACACGGTGCTCTCACGCGAATTGAAGCTGGAAGACCTTATTGCCGAAGACCCCAGGGCGCCGGCGATGCGAGATGACCAGCCGATCAATGAGTACTTCATGCTGCGCCGTTGGTTCAACTACTATAAGTGATTTCTAGAACGCTACGGCCATGCGGCGAGAGTGGCGTTGCAAAGTCTAACGGACTAGTTGCTCGTACCTGTCAATCTGAGCGAGGGTCTCGTGCCTCATGTTGTTGCCCTCCTGGCAACTGCGATACCAATCGATCGTCCATTCCAATGCTTCTTCGATGCTGAGGCGCGGTTGCCATCCGAGTTCCGTGCGTGCTTTGTTGACATCCAGCCTTAGCGTGCCTGCTTCATGCACACTCGAAGCAGGGTCGCTTGTCCAGCAGGCGCCGTCGCCCCATAGATCAGCGAGCTTAGTTGCGATGTGCTCGACGGGCCAGGGCGCTTCCTCGGCAGGGCCAAAGTTGAAGGCATTGGCGGCTTGCGCGTCACCCGCGAGCAGTTTCTCAGCAAGCATGATGTAGCCGTGAAGAGGCTCGAGCACATGCTGCCAGGGACGAATCGCATCTGGCCGGCGAATCCGTACCGGCTTGCCCTCCTGAAATCCGCGAATCAGGTCGGGAATCAGCCTATCCTCTGACCAATCGCCTCCTCCAATCACATTGCCGGCGCGGGCGGTCGCCAAAGCGACGCGATGCTCACCGAGTTTGTCAGCAGGAAAGTAAGAACTGCGGTAGGCCGCGCTGACTATCTCGGCACAGGCCTTGCTTGACGAATATGGATCATGGCCACCGAGCGGATCGGTCTCACAAAATGGCCGGGACAATTCCTGATTCTCATAACACTTATCGGTGGTGATGCAAACGACCGCCCGCACGTTCGGGGTATTGCGAACGGCTTCCAGAACATTGGCGGTTCCCATCACGTTGGTAGCATAGGTAGTTAACGGATCTGTATAAGACCGGCGCACAAGCGGTTGCGCGGCCAGATGAAAGATGACCTCCGGAGCAAAATCACGCATGGAGCCGGCGAGCAAGGAGTATTCACGAATATCACCGCGGACGTCATCCAGAACGGATGCCACGGCAGCCACTTCAAACAGGTTTGGTTGGGTTGCGGCGTCGAGCGCGAAACCTCGGATCACAGCTCCCCGACTGGCAAGCCAAAGGGAAAGCCACCCACCTTTAAATCCAGTGTGCCCGGTTAAGAAGACCCGCCGTCCCTGCCACTGATTTACCAGGTCTTCCACGGAGCCCTCCGGGTTGCCCAGAGCTCTTCCAATCTCCGCTTGTCGCTGAGCGTGTCCATCGGCTGCCAGAATCCGCTGTGAAAGAACGCCTGCACCTGATTCTTTGAGGAAAGACTCTGCATCGGCTCCTGCTCGAACATCGAGGCCTCATCCGGAATATCGCCGATCACCTGTGGAGAGAGAACAAAGAAGCCACCATTGATCCATCCACCCTCGCCGACGGGCTTTTCTTGAAATGCGGTGACTGCTGTTCCTTCAATGCTCAAGCCGCCGAACCGGGCCATGGGCTTGACCGCGGTAACGGTTGCCAACTTGCCGTGGTTCTTGTGAAAGGCGATGGTTGCGGAGATATCCAAGTCACTAACTCCATCACCGTAAGTCATGCAGAATGCTTCTTCGCCCTCGAGATACCTGGCGACTCTTTTCAGCCGGCCACCGGTTCCGGCGTGGTCGCCAGTATGAACCAGGGTCACACGCCAAGGCTCAGCCACACTTTGATTCACGTCCATTCGATTTGCTTGCATGTCAAAAGTGACGTCAGACATGTGCAGGAAGTAGTTGGCGAAGTACTCTTTGATGAGATAGCCCTTGTAGCCGCAGCAGATGACGAAGTCATTGATGCCATGCTGCGAATAGATTTTAAGGATGTGCCAGAGGATTGGACGGCCGCCAATTTCAACCAGCGGTTTGGGGCGCAACCCGGTCTCTTCACTGAGGCGGGTACCGAATCCACCTGCCAGAATAACTGCTTTCATCTCAATCTCGTAGCGCTGCCGGATGGGTATGGTCCGGTGCAGGCAAACTACCACTTAGGCGGGAGCGCTGTTTCCTGAATAATACAGTACACTGGCGACTCCGGATTTTGTATGCTACCTTTGTGGACCCTCGATGACAGACAGAACAGCTCGGCTTCGGCAGCAAATACTCGAACTCACTGCCGAGTATTTTGCGGAGGCCTTTGCGGCGTCAGAGTTTGAGCCGGGGCGGTCACCTGTTCCAGTTTCAGGCAAGGTGATCGATGCAGAGGATTTCAGTTCTGTCGTGGACGCGGCGCTTGACGGTTGGTATACCACGGGTCGATTTGCCGAGGAGTTTGAGCGCAAACTAGCTCGCTTTGCAGGCGTTCGTTGTGCTTCGCTGACCAATTCCGGCTCTTCGGCAAACCTGCTTGCGGTGAGCGCGCTAACTTCGCCAAAACTCGGCGAGCGTCAACTTAGACCGGGCGACGAAGTCATCACTGTGGCCTCAGGTTTTCCGACGACAATCAATCCGATTATTCAAAATCGACTGGTCCCCGTCTTTGTGGATGTTACTGCGCCGACCTATGAGATTGACGTGAGCCAGTTGGAACTGGCACGCAGTGAAAAGACCAAGGCCGTGATGATTGCTCACACGCTGGGAAATGTATTCGATCTTGATGCTGTCACGGCGTTTGTGAAAAAGCATAATCTTTGGCTGATTGAAGATTGCTGCGACGCGCTGGGCTCGACCTGGAAGGGACAGAATGTTGGGACTTTCGGCGATATTGCGACGGTGAGCTTTTATCCTGCGCACCACATCACCATGGGCGAGGGCGGGGCGGTACTCACGGACAAGCCCAATTTGCAGATCTTGATCGAATCGTTCCGTGACTGGGGCCGCGACTGCTGGTGCCACCCAGGCAAAGAGAACACATGCGGAAAGCGTTTCGACTGGCAGCTGGGAAGCCTGCCTTGCGGGTATGACCACAAATACACATATTCGCACATTGGGTACAACCTGAAGGCAACCGACATGCAGGCCGCCCTGGGCGCGTCACAGATAGAGAAGTTGCCTGAATTCGTCGCGCGGCGAAAGGAGAACTTTCGTTACTTGTATTCTGCGTTGAAGCCTTTGGAGGCGTTTTTTGTACTGCCGGAAGCGACGCCGGGGTCGGATCCTGCGTGGTTTGGATTTCCGATTGCCGTTCGCGAAGCTGCGCCGTTTACCAGGGAGGAACTCATTCGGGTTCTCGATTCAAACAAGATCGGTACCAGGCTCCTGTTTGGCGGTAACCTACTACGGCAGCCGGCATATGAAGGATGCGAGCGCCGGGTGGTCGGCGATCTGCGGAACACAGATTTTGTAATGAACAACGTATTGTGGCTCGGCGTTTATCCGGGACTTACAAAGCCGATGCTCGATTTTGTGGCAAAAACAATGACTGAATTTGTGATGCAGCCTGGCCCCGGATGGGATCATTCACAGCCGGGCGTTGTTCAAGTGAAGTAAGCGTGTCAGGAGACATGTCGATGAGTTCGCCAGATAATGCGCCGATGTTTATTTATGAGATGGCTAACAATCACATGGGTGATGTTGAACACGGTATTCGCATTATTAAAGAGCTAAAAGCCGTTTCAGAAGGGTTCCCATTTCGCTTCTGCGTCAAACTGCAATACCGGGATATCGACTATTGCATCCATCCTGATTTCAAAGGGCGTTTTGATCTGAAGTATGTGAAGCGTTTCTCTGAGACGCGGCTATCGTGGGAGCAGTATCGGCAAATCAAGGATGCGATCGTAGAAGCCGGGTTTTTATCGATGTGCACGCCGTGGGACGAAAACTCAGTTGACAAGATTGCCGAACACGGCTTCGACCTCATGAAAATTCCAAGTTGCTACCTGGTCGATTGGCCCCTGCTTGAACAGATTGCAAAGTACGGCTTGCCGATTGTGGCATCGACTGCCGGGGAACCGCTTGAGGAGGTCGATCGCGTTGTCAGCTTTTTCAGAAATCGAAACAAGTCGCTCACGCTGATGCATTGCGTAGGAGAGTATCCTGCGCCAGACGATCACCTGCATCTGGGCCAGATTGACCTGCTGAAAAAACGCTATCCGGAGATTCCGATTGGCTACTCGACACATGAGCGGCCAGACAACATTGAAGCCGTGAAAATCGCAATTGCCCTGGGCGCGGTGATGTTTGAAAAACACGTCGGGGTATCGACTGAACGGTATGCTCTGAACGGATACAGCGCAAATCCCAATCAAATACGCAAGTGGCTGCAGTCTGCGGCCGATGCGTTCACGATGATTGGCAATCGGGATGAGCGCTACCCTGTGCCACCAGGGGAACAACGTGCGTTACGCGATCTAGCTCGCGGCGCGTTCGTCAAGTGCGCCGTCGCGGCGGGCGAAACGATTCAGCCCTCGAATGTCTTTTTTGCGATGCCGAATGCGGACGGCCAACTTGTAGCGCAAGACTTTTCAAAGTACAGCGAGTACGTTGCAACTGACGGAATCTCAGCCAACGGCGCAATCATGCGCGAGAACGTAAAAGCTCGGAACACGCGCGCGATGGTACACAAGATAGTCTCAGATGTTCGAGCGCTGATCAAGAAGAGCAGGGTGCAAGTTCCGGGCCAATGCGAGCTTGAAATCTCGCATCATTATGGGCTGGAGAGGTTCAAGGAGTTTGGCATTACGGCAATCACTGTGGTCAACAGGGAATACTGCAAGAGGCTGATGGCGGTGCTTCCCGGTCAGAGGCATCCGCAGCAATGGCACGATCTTAAAGACGAGACGTATCACATCCTATACGGCGATGTGACCGTGGAGCTGGATGGAAACCATTCGACGCACAAATCAAACGACGTGATCACCATTCCTCATGGAATCAAGCATTCGTTCTGGACTGAGCATGGCGCGATTATCGAAGAAATTTCCTCGAGTTATTTTGCGAACGATTCCTTTTACACCGATGACGCGATCATGGCGAACACAAATCGTAAAACCTTTGTCACATACTGGATTGGATGATGCTTACTGTTGTCTGGGATGTGGACGATGTCCTCAACGACCTGATGGCGCAATGGTTCAAGCATTGTTGGCTCATTGAGCATCCAGACTGCAGGGTCGCCTATTCGGAATTGGCCGCAAACCCCCCGCATCAGTCGCTGGGCGTGACTCTGGATGAGTACTTGTCCTCGCTCGATTCATTTCGCAAAACTGAACGGGCAGAGAACATGCAGCCCAATCCCCGCGTGCTTGCATGGTTCCGAGGGGAAGGGAAGCGGTTTCGCCACATTGCCCTGACTGCTCGCCCGTTGGAATCTGCCCCCGGCGTGGCCCATTGGGTGCTGCGCCATTTTGGAGCATGGGTTCGTTGCTTTGGCGTGGTGCCATCGCGCATTGAACCGGATATTCCAATCTATGATGGCAGCAAGGGCGAGTATCTCAGGTGGCTTGGGCGCGGAGACATCCTCGTGGATGATTCGGTTGCGAACTGCAAGCAGGCGGAATCTCTTGGTTTGAAAGCGTTGCTCTATCCCCAATCATGGAACAACGGCACATTGACCGTAGATGACCTGCTGCACGAGCTTTCCAATCTGGCGGAGGGATCTTGATCAAGCTTTCTGATTACGTGATGCGCTTTATTCATGATGCCGGCATCAAGCGCATCTTTATGCTGACGGGCGGGGGATGCATGCACCTTGTCGATTCCGTCGGCCGCCAGGCGGGGCTCGAGTATGTTTGTTGCCTTCACGAACAGGCAGCTTCGTTTGCGGCACAGGCACACGCGGAATACACGAGCAGCCCAAGCGGAGTTCTGGTGACCACCGGACCCGGCGGCACTAATACAATTACGGGCCTTGCGGCTGCGTGGCTCGATTCTTCGCCTTGCATTTTT
>Ga0181535_10001067_pt1 | contig 37147 bp, 28 predicted proteins | sample PEATcosm2014_Bin_44_FD_119774 | JGI IMG/M metagenome (GOLD analysis project Ga0181535, IMG submission 119774) | Peatland microbial communities from MTU Mesocosm Facility, Houghton, MI, USA - PEATcosm2014_Bin17_30_metaG | ecosystem: Environmental > Terrestrial > Soil > Wetlands > Peat | place... | reverse complement strand
CAAGGCAGTGGCCGCGGCCAAGCTGCCCGTCGCCGATAATCCCGGCGTGCAGCTTGGTCTGCTGCTGGGGACCGCGGCGAACTCGGGACGCGACAAGATCACCTTCTTTACTTCGCCGGAGATTCATGACCTTGGCGCGTGGCTGGAGCAACTAATCGCCGAATCCACCGGCAAGCAGGGGAAGGGAATCACGCCGGTGGATCGCGAAGAAATTGGCCCGCCGGGCGTGTATGGCAAAGACCGCGTGTTTGCGTATGTGCGGCTCAAAGGCGCCGCCGATGCAAGCGCCCAGGCGGATCTCGATGCGAAGGTTGCGGCTCTCCAGGCCGCGGGCCATCCGGTGGTCTATTTCGAAATCGGCAACCTCTACGAGATCTTCGGGCAGTTCTTCACGTGGGAGATTGCGACTGCCGTCGCTGGCTCCGTGATGGGCATCAATCCCTTCAACCAGCCGGATGTGGAAGCGGCGAAGATAGAGACGCGCGCGCTGACCACCGAATATGAGAAGAGCGGCAAGCTGCCGCAGCGCACGCCCTTCCTGACCGACGGCGGAATCGCTCTCTACGCGACCGATGCATACGCCGCAAAGCTGAAGGGTGCCGCGCCCACCGCGACACTGGCCGGAATCCTGCGCGCGCATCTCGACGAGCTTCGCGCCGGAGACTATTTTGCCACCGTTGCTTTTCTGCCCATGTTTGAGGAGCATGAGGCGGCCATCCAGGGATTCCGGCACAAGGTGCGCGATCAAAAGCGCGTGGCCACTTGTCTTGGGTTTGGGCCGCGCTTCTTGCATTCGACCGGGCAGGACTACAAAGGAGGGCCGAATACGGGCGTATTTCTGCAGATCACGGGAGCACATGCCCATGACTTGGATATTCCCGGCCAGAAATACAGCTTTGGCGTGGTGATCGATGCGCAGGCTGCCGGCGATCTGGCGGTGCTGGAGTCGCGCGGACGCCGGGCTCTCCGGGCGCACCTTGGCGCCGACCTTGCCGTAGGGCTAAAGGCTCTGGCCACAGCGATGAACGCGGCAATGGCCTAGGCAACTTTTTCGCGGGCACCGGGTTTGAATGGTTAACAGGCTCAGCCGAGTCTCGTCTAACCGATTGAGCCGATGAAACGAGTTCGAAAAAGTCGTTCACCCAGCGTGAGTTTTTGCCGCTGGTCATGACGGTGGAGAACCAGGAGAAATGAAAATGAATCGCACCCTCATAAAGAAAATGAGCACGCAGTTCATCGCATGGATGGGTTTGGCACTGCTGTGTACCGCGTTCGCGCTTGCGCAGGATGCGGGCGCACCTGCGCAGCCTCAAAGTCAGCCGGCTGCACAGCCAGGGCAGCGCACCGACGGACAGATTGAGATGGACGTCGTTCATGCTCTGGACGATTCGGCGGCGCTGAAGAACGATTTGATTACCGCGGCCACAATTCAGGGCGAGGTTACGCTCTCAGGAACGGTTTCGACCGATGCGTCAAAACAGTTGGCCGAGTCGATCGCCGCGCACGTTGACGGCGTGACCAAGGTGCACAACAACCTGCAGATCGGCAATCCGGGCCCGGACGCGCAAAGCCCGCAGCCGGCGCCTGCCGCCGACGATATGCCGGATCCGGATCAGTCGCAGGCACAGCGGCAAATGGCGAACTTGCCGCCCCCGGGTCCTGCTCCTGACGCGAATCCACAGGATCAAGGGCCGCCTCAGGCGAACTACCCGCAGCAACCGGGCTACCCGCAGCAAGGCGGATATCCGCCGCAGCCGCCCGCGCGGCCGCAGTACCAGAATCCGCAGTATTCGCAGTACCCGCCGTATCCTCAGGCACCTCAGGCGCCCGCGTATCGGCCCGCCAGAGGACCTGTGACCATTCCAGCGGGAACACTGTTGCAGTTGCGGACCAGTGAGCCGGTCGATAGCAAGAGGGCCAAGGACGGCGAGCCGGTTCAGTTCACGGTGATTCAGGACGTTGTTGCGGGCGGCTTTCTGGCGATTCCGCGCGGCGCGACAGTACACGGCGTGGTGTCGGAAGTGAAAAATGCCGGCTCCGGCAAATTGGCCGGAAGCTCGGTGCTGGCGCTTCAACTCACATCACTGGATCTGGGTGGACAAAGCTACCCGCTGAGTACGGATCAATTCAAAGTGAAGGGACCGAATAAAGCTGGCCAGACGGCGACCAACGCAGTCGGCGGGGCCCTGATTGGCGCGATCATCGGCTGCGCAATCGGCCGTGGTCCAGGCTGCGCCATCGGCGCTGGAGCTGGCGCGGCCGGAGGCACAGCTGCTTCGGCTGCTTCGGGAGGACCGCGCGTCTGGATTCCCGCAGAGGCTCTGGTCACTTTCCACATCAATGCGCCGCTCACAGTCAACCCAGTCAGCCCGCAAGAAGCGGCACGGCTGGCTCAGGGACTGTATCCCGGCGGGCCGAGCCTCTACCGGCGCGGACCCTACGGGCCGGGCTACTACGCTGGCTACGGCTATGCCCCCTACCCTTACGGATATCCGCCGGTCTACTACCGGCCGTATTACATCGTCGGCGGAGCGTACTACTGGCGATAAGAGCAGGGAACAGTAAACGAGGAGTAGAAACGGGCATCCGCCGCAGTGGATGCCCGTTTTGCGTTGGGAATCAGCGACGATCCGCTCGCGCCGGGCGATCCACTATAATGGCAGAGTCGCATCGAGCGAGAATCGCGCATTCGCAAGCGCGCCGCGCATGCAGCGGATTCCATGCTGCCGCCCGCCGGCACGGCTTGTCCGCGCTCAGAGAGTTGAAGGTTGAAGTCCATCCATGATTCGTTTCCTGCAAACAGATAATCGCATGGTCAAGGCGCTGATTGTGGTCATTATCGGCGCAGCTTCGGTCACCATGGTGTTGTACCTGATTCCCGGTCTGGGCGGAGTGGGCTCTTCGGCGCCCGACACTTACGCGGTTGTTTATCCGCACTGGTATAGCCGCATTCTTTCCTCTGGCGACAGCATCAGCCAGGCGCGCGTTGAGGCGATGACCGAAAACCAACTGCGGCAGCGCGATCCCCAGTATGCCGGCAATCCAATGATCGTGCAGCTTTTCGAGCAGCAGGTTGGCCAGCAACTGGCGCAGGAGCAGGTGATGCTTGTGGAGGCTCACAAGCTCGGCATCTACGCGACCGACGACGACGTGCGAAAGTATCTGCGCACCGGCCCCACGGGCGAAGTTCTCTACCCCAACGGAACTTATATCGGCGACGATGCCTACAAACAGTTGATCGACGACCGGCTGCACGAGTCTGTGACAGATTTTGAAGACGAGATCAAGAACGAGATTGCGATCCAGCGGCTGCAGGCTTATATTACTGCCGGAGTCACAGTGAGTGATCAGGAGGTCCGCGACACCTACCTCAAACAGAACATCAAGATCAAGTTCGATTACGCGGTAATCTCGTCCGACGATCTGCGCAAGACTATCAATCCCTCAGACAGCGACCTCGAAGCGTTCTTTAAGACCAATGCGGCGCGCTACGCGCATGCAGTGCCGGAGGAGCGCAAGATCACCTACTTCGCATTCAGCCCGAGCCAGATTCCCGGTGGCGCTCAAACGCCGAGCCCGCAGGCCGTTCAGCAGTATTACAACGAGCATGTTGCCGACTATTCCGTGCCGGAGCAGGCCAAGTCGCGGCACATTCTCATCAGCGTGCCGGCGAACGCCGACGCCAAGACCGATGCTGCGGCCAAAGCCAAGGCGGAGATGATTCTGAAGCAGCTCCAGGCGGGCGGAAACTGGACTGACCTGGCGAAGAAATACTCTGACGACCCGGGAAGCAAGGACATGGGCGGCGAGCTGGGCTTTGCGCAGCGTGGCAAGATGGTGCCGGCATTCGACAACGCGATCTTTACTCAGAAAATTGGCGACATTGCAATTGTCCGGACCAATTTTGGCTACCACACTGTGCAGGTGGAGGAGCGTCAGGCCGCGCACACGCAGCCGCTGAGCGATGTGCAGGCGAACATTATTGCAACTCTGACCCGCCAGGCCGAGACCTCGGCCGAGGACAGCTATGCGCAGCAACTGACCAGCGAGGCGATCAAGAATGGTCTTGAAAAGACGGCCGCGGCGCATCATTTGGATGTGGTGACTACAGATCCGGTGGCGCACGACGGCGTGATTGCCGCATTGCCCGACAGCGCGCAGATTCTAGCCAAGGCCTTTGAAGCCAAACAAGGCGATCCGCCGCAATCGGCGCCCACAGGCGAAGGATATGCAATCTTCCAGGTAACGGGCATCGTTCCGGCGCATTCGCCATCGTTTGCCGATTGGAAGAGCCACGTGCTCGACGACTACCGCGAGGAGCAGATTCCTTCGTTGCTAAGCCAGAAGACGAAGGCACTGGCCGACCAGGCGAAAGCGACGAACGATCTGGCCAAGGCTGCCAAGGCTGTGGGCGCGACGGTGAAGACCAGCGACCTGGTGGGCGAGAACGGGCAGGTGCCCGATTTCGGCGAAGTGGGCCAGGTGGCGCCGCAGCTCTTCGACATGAGCGTCGGCTCGATCAGCGGACCCATCGATGCCGGCCGCACTGGCGTCGTGGTGAAGATTGACGACAAGCAAGAACCGACTCCTGACGAGATCGCCAAGAACTCCGACCGCATGCGTGATCAGCTTTTGGATCAGCGCCGCAATGAGGCTTTCAGCGTCTTCGTGAGCGGCGTGTGGGACGACTACAAGAAGCACAGGCTCGTCGTCATCAATGCCAAGCCACAAGGGCCGCAGGCGCCGGGCACGTAAACGCAGGCAACTTCAGATAATCAAAATGCCCGCAGCCATCGAGGTTGCGGGCATTCTATTTCTGTACGCCCTGAAGGCTAGCGCAGGCCGCTGGTCGCAACAGGTAATCCGGTTGCAGGCCAGCGATCGGGTTGAGCGTCCAGGTTCGGAGCGATCGATCCGCCCGGGAATGATGCCGGAGCGACGGTCACATTCCATCCATCGACGACGATCAGCGCACCTTCGCCCTTAAACGCGCTTGCTGCGGCTTGGACTTCGATCGTCTTTGTTTCCCCGGGGACCAACGAGACGTAGTTGTCACTGTAGAAGACCGGTAAGACGCGCGCTCCGGATTTTCTGCGCAGTTGCACATGGGCCATCAGGGCGATGTTCTTGGTTGGGTTGTGCAGCAAGACGCGCAATCTACGTTGGCCCGCTGCAATCTCTTTCGGCGTCTCCACGTTCGCCGTCAACTTGACCATCGGAAGTTGGTTCAGAGCTGTCAGGTTATCGGGATCGCCGGGCTGAGCGCGCCAATAGAAGTTGGTCGAGAGCAATTGATCCGCTGCGTCGCGGAGATCCAGCTTGATGAAGTGGACGGCTGACACGGACTCCGGAAAATCGATCGGCCCGAGATCGGTGGCAGCGTCGGGAGCGGCGGTGAACTTGGTTTCGTGTTCGTACGCGAGCGATCCGTCGAGGTTGTAGACCGCGAAATGCGCGTGAAGATCGTTCGCTGGCTCGGGTTTGTTATTGATGACCTGCACGTCTTCCGTAAGCTGGTTGAACTGAATGTGCACCAACTCGGAGGCGTGCATCACGGCAAAATAGGAGGACATCGGCTCGAGATCGTAATGATAGATTTGCCACACGAAACTGGGCTGCGCAGGATTGCTCATCCATGTAATAACCGCCGTCGTGGGATGGAAGAGCAGCGCGTTGCGGCCCTCGTACATGGCACGGAAAGCCTCGTAGTTGGCCATCTGCGCCTTGCGCACAAAGTCTGCGAGGTTCGCGATATTGCCGTAGCGACCGGCGAGGATCAGCGGGTAAAGATCACCATGCTGGTTGCCTTTGGCCAGGTCGTGCGCGGCCCAATCATCGTCGATTGTCTCCCAATCTTTCTTGGGCATCATGCCGCGGATGGATTCAAGCGTGGGAATTGAGGCGCTGCCCGTCTCGGTCTTGAAGTAATCGTCGGTCACGGTGTAGAACTCGCGCGGCGCCCGCCAATAGTACGGCCCGTGCGAACGCACGCCCGGGCCATCGGTCGAATTAGGCCAATAGATTCGCGTGGGATCGACGTCGGCGAGCAGCGCGCGCAGAGCGGCATCGATCTCCGGCGGCGGGTCGCCCTCATTGCGCGCGCACCACAAAATGATCGACGGATGGTTGCGGTAGCGCAGAATCTTGTCGCGCACATTGGCGATGTAGGTCGGAATGTCGGTGGGGTCAGGACCATCGAGCGGGTTGGGCTGGAAAAATTCGTCCCACACGAGCAAGCCGTACTTGTCGCATAACTCGTAGAAGTCCTCGCCGGTGCTCTGGCCCACCCAGTTGCGAATCAGATTCAAGTGGGCCAGCTTGTGCAGCCGGATCTCAGCGTCGAGCCGCTCGCGTGGAATCCGTTTCAACGCCTCGTCCAGGCCCCAGTCGCCGCCGCGAATGAAGATGGGCACACCGTTGACGGAGATGGTCAACGTGTCCGTGCCTGGAACGGAGTAGCTGATCTTCCGCACGCCGAAGTCCACATCCTGCGCGTCGGAGGTGGCATCGCCGGTCCTGAATTCAAGATGCAGTTTGTACATCGCCTGCGCGCCGTAGCCATTCGGCCACCACAGGCGTGGATGTTCCATGTGCAGTGCCGGCGTGTTCTTCGCGTCGAAGGTGACTTGCTGCGCTGTGTGGGCTGGGAGCGTAACTTGCCGCTCGAAGACGAGGTTCTCGATCGCGCCACGCAACACGCCATCAACCGGATGGTCACTCACGTTCTCAACGGTTGTATGCACTGTGATGTCGGACGAATCGGTCTTGGGCAGCGGCAGATCCGTAGTGACGAGCGGGTCCTTCACTACCACCGGACCTGTCGCAGAGAGAAAAACCTTTTGCCAGATGCCTGTATCGCGATCGCGCACCGCATCGAGCCAGTCCCAACCGATGGTGGAAAGAAACGTGGGACCGTCGAGCGCTGTGATGCCGCCGTTCTGACCGACGCCGGCGCGCCAGGTGTGTTCGTGGGGCACTCCGGGATGCGGCTCTGGAGTAATCAGTACAGCCACGACAGCAAGCTGCCCGGGTTTTACCTGCGCAGTGATGTCGAAGATGCCGCGAACGAAGGCGCCGCGGATCGTGCCCGCCTGCACGCCGTTTACCCAGATATCCGCGGAGTAGTTGATGCCGTCAAAGTTCAGCCAGACGTGGCGACCCGTGTATGCAATGGGGATGCGAACAACGGTCCTGTACCAATACGAAGTGTGGACGAGGCTCTCGGGAATGATCTCGGGGCGTTCGTTCTCGCCGTAGAGCGGCTCGGGATAGACATGATTGTTGACCAGCGTTGTCAGCACAGTGCCCGGGACCGTGGCCACGTACCAGCTGCCGGAATCAAAATCGGCCGACGAGATCTGCGCGCCCGATTGCGGGACTTTTGCCACGTCCTGCAACTGCCAGCCGGCCGCGAGCGTTACGGGTGCCGGAGGCGCAGCGGCCATGGCGGGGATCGCTGAAACGGCGAGGAAGGATACGAACGAGAAAACGCCAAGGCAAACAGGCGAAAGGCAGGTCTTCAAAGGAGGGCTCCCTTAACGATTGAGTCGCAAAACAACTCTGCTCAGATGTACGCCCAACATTGTCTCAAATGCGGCCAACACCGGGCAGTCGGCGATCCATCCGGTAAGATCGGCTTCATGAAGTTCCAGCGATCCTCCGGAGTTTTGCTGCACGTAAGCTCGCTTCCATCGTATGGCGGCATTGGCGACCTGGGCCCCGCGGCGCACGAGTTTGTCGGCTTTCTTGCGCGCGCCAAACAGCACGTTTGGCAGGTCCTGCCGCTGTGCCCTACCGGATATGGCAATTCGCCGTACGCCGGATCTTCGGCGTTCGCCGGGAATCCATCGCTCATCAGCCTCGAGTTTCTCGCCGACTGGGGGTGGATTGACGGTGCGCGCATCGCTGCGCTGGCGGGGCGTTCCGGAGCTGTCGACTTCGACCAGGTTGAAGCACGGAAGCTGCCGCTGCTCCATGAGGCGGCGGGAAACTTTCTCGATCGCGGGCTCGACGACGAAGCGCTCGTCGAGCAGTGGGCCGATTTCGAAGAGTTTTGCCGAAATGAAGCGGCCTGGCTCAACGATTATGCGCTTTACGCCGTGATGCGGCGCGAGTTCAAGACGGGCGCATGGACTGAATGGCCTGAGCCGCTGCGCCGCCGCGATCTGCAGGCGCTGGCGCGAGCTGAAGCGGAGCGTGTGCGCGCGGTGGCCATCGAGCGAGCCCTGCAATTCGCCTTCGCTCGGCAGTGGGATCAACTGAAAAATGTGGCGGAGGAAAATTCAATCCGAATTCTGGGCGACGTGGCCATCTTCGTCAACATGGATTCGGCTGACGTGTGGGTTCATCCAGATATCTTCGAACTGGACGACAACCTCAAGCCCATCCGCATCGCAGGCGTTCCGCCGGACTACTTTTCGCCCACCGGCCAGCGCTGGGGCAACCCGCTCTACCGCTGGGATGTGCTGGCCGCGCCGGACCCGAACGGACTTCGATTCGGCTGGTGGATCGACCGCATTCGCCGTGCTGTTGAACTCTTCGACATCGTGCGACTCGACCACTTTCGCGGCTTCGAGGCTTACTGGGCGATTCCCGAAGAAGAAGAGACTGCGATCAACGGCGAGTGGATTAAGGCGCCGGGACTTGAGTTGTTTCGCGCGCTCGAGGCTGCGCTGGGCCCGCTGCCGCTCGTGGCCGAGGATCTGGGCGTCATCACTCCGGATGTAGACGCGCTGCGCAAAGAGCTGGGAATGCCGGGAATGAAAGTGTTGCAGTTTGGCTTCAGCGACAAGGGAGCGCACACGCACCTGCCGCAGCATTTCACGACGAGCACAGTGGCCTACACCGGCACGCACGACAACGACACGACGCAGGGATGGTGGAATTCTGCCGGCAAAGCGGAGCGCGCGGCTGTCGAAGCGCTCGTTGGTCCGGTAGCCGACCGGCCTGCATGGCCGCTGATTCGCGCAGCCGAGGCGAGCGTGGTCGAAATCGCGGTTATTCCCGCACAGGATTTGCTGGAGCTGGGTTCGGAGGCGCGCATGAATACTCCGGCGGTGCCCACCGGCAACTGGAGCTGGCGCGCGCCCGAGAACTGCTGGACAGACAAGTTGGCTGAACGCTTGGCCGCGATCGCCGAAGTCACGGACCGGAACAACGATCCGCTCGGCGAAACCGCAGATAAATCGTCCGCGTAGGCATTGCCTACCGATACGACGAATCGTCAAAGCGGCTCATATCGATTGAGTCGTCGAGCACGCCCAGAGTGACAACGGCAAAAGTGAAGACGGTTGTATCCGCCTCGAGATGGCCACCGATGGCCTTATCTCCGATAGCCAGTGTGATGTGGGGATGCGCGCGGCCATTCATGATAATTCCACTCATTCCGATGATGTCGGCCGGCGCCGTCGGATCCTTGATGAACAGGAGCTTCGAAGGCATGTCGCGGTTCTCAACCATGTGCAGTTGGTAGCCACGCACAGAGCCGACAGCGCCAAGAATCACGGCGTTCTTGATCTTCTCCTGCACAATCATCCTTTGCAGGCCGCCGAGCAGATCGGCGCCGAACTTGAATCGCAGAACAACAATGCGTTCCAGGTGGCCGCTGACGGCAAAAACGTCGGGGACATCGGGGCTGTTTGGCTTCGAGTCGACGGCCGGATTGCCGGTGGCGTGGCTGACCTCGCGGCGCGTCTCTTGCGCAGGAAGCGCCATGCAAGCTGCGAGCAGTGAAACAACAAGAAACATTTTCATTCGAATTCTCCCTGGCCGCGATTGACAATCTTCCACAAAAGCGAGACTCGCCATTCAGCGAGAGACCGTGCGCTCCCGCAGAGGCTCCCTGCTTGCTCGTTCCGCTGGCCCATGCCCCTAGAACGGAATATCGTCGTCGGAGATTTCGGCTGACTGCGCGAAGTCGTCTGCGACAGCGGGCTGGCGCTGGTCCTCGTTTACCGCGGCATTTTGAGAGCTCGACGAACGGCTGTACCCGCCCCCGCCCTGCGAATCGTCACGCCCTGAAAGCAGCGAGAGATCGTTGACGATGATTTCGGTGCGGTAGCGCTTCGCTTTGGTGTCCTTGTCTTCCCAACTCCGCGTCTGAATCTTGCCTTCGATAAACAGCTTGGAGCCTTTCTTCACATAATCGCGGACGATCTCGGCCAGGCGCTTGAAGGCGACCAGATTGTGCCACTCGGTGCGGTCCTGCCAGTTGCCCTGCGCGTCCTGAAAGCGGTCGCTGGTGGCGAGGGTGAAGTTGGCCACCATGGTGCCGCTGGGGGTGGAGCGAATCTCAGGATCCTTGCCTACGTTCCCTAAAAGAAATACTTTGTTCACACTCTTGGCCATCTTCTTGCTCTCCTCATGTCCTATCGCCGGCTCGGCGAGTCCGCCGTAAATCCGGGCTGTTCTTGAATGAATCGCTTCGCTGCGCGCAGCCGCTGCCAGTTTCTGGGCAAAATCCTAATATACCCCCTGAATTCGCCCTTGTGCCCGGCAGCGAATCATGTCGTCAGGCGCAGTCCGTCTGCCAGGCGCCCGCGCTCTAATTCATCCGCCCCAGCCCGCGGAACTGATGCGCAACGGCCTCTAGAAATGTCTCCACGCTTGTGTCCGGAGGAATGGTGAGCCCCGACTTTGCGCAGAGAGCCGCGGCAATCCGGCTGGCAAGCGCAGCGCGCGTAGTCAGATCCAGGTCGAGGCGGCGAACGAAGAAGCCTTCGAGCACTTCGAGATCGGAAGCAGACAGCTTGGCCAGCGCAGGCGCCGGCAACACAACGCGCAGGTGTGGAGGACCACCCCACGGACCCTCCCACGAACCACGACTCGACTGTGTTGGCCCAGGCGAAGCAATCGGCGACTCGGCGATCAGCGTCGGCGCCGTAAAAGTGCGCGAGGCGCTTTCTCCCCAGTGCGGCGAATCGACTTCGCGATCGCGAACGACCAACGTCCCGGCAACCATGTCGCCAAGCCGCTGATTGCGCCGGCTGAAGAAGATGGCGACCAGGCCAACTGCATAGAAGCTCGGGAAATAGTCGACGAAGCGAACCAGGTTACGGGCCAGGGCCTCCACAAAGTTGATGCCGCGGCCCGACTGATGAATCACGCGAATCCGTGCTACGCGCTTGCCCGGCGTGCGCCCGTTTCCGAATGCCTCAAACAGCGCGAAGTAGCCCCACTGCAGCAGGAAAACGATCAATACGAAGATGCCGATGGCCCAGTTGGCTGAAATGCCGCCGAAAAAATGCAGCGCAGGAATGATGATTGCGGCCACGATGCCGAGGATAAGGAATACAAATCCCCAAATGAGATAGTCGACGAGGATCGCAATGAAGCGGCTCCCGATGCCGGCCAGCGGCAACTCGATGGCCACCAGCTCCGGGGTGTCGATGTTAAGCTGATCTCCAATCGGTTCCATGGCGATCATCCTCTCCAATCAATGGCTAGCGAAGCGCCGGCCTTACTGGGACCGTCTGGCCGCGCTGCTGGGCGAGGCTGGGGCGGGCGGTGTGCGGCATCTTTCGCGCGCCGAGCTGCGCGAAACCGCGCTGCTCTACCGGCAGGCCGCGAGCGACCTGTCCACGTTGCGCCAGGACTCGACGGCGCGGGCCTACGCCGAGCACGTCAACCAGTTATTGGCTCGCGCCCACCATATCATCTATTCCAGCCGCCGCAAAGGCTTCCTCAAAATCTTCTATTTCCTGCGCGATGAGTACCCAGCTATCGTGCAGCGGCAAATCCGATATGTCCTGCTCGCTTTGGTCCTGACCCTGTCCGGTGCATTGCTCGGGTCCGTGTTGACGCAGGCGCGTCCGCAATTCATGCGCCACATGCTGGGACCGGCGATGGTCGAGACCATCGAACGTCACGAGATGTGGACGCACTCGATCGTCGGCATCGAACCGGTGGCCTCGAGCGCGATCATGACCAACAATCTGAGCGTTTGCTTTATTGCCTTCGCCGGCGGCATCGTTTTCGGTTTGGGGCCGGTCTACTCCATGTTCTTCAACGGGCTTTTGCTGGGCGTCATCGGCGTGGCCTGCGCGAAACACGGCATGTCGGTTGATCTTTGGAGCTTTGTCGCACCACACGGCTCGCTGGAATTGCCGTCCATCGTTCTTGCCGGTGGCGCGGGGTTGCGTCTCGCGCATGGTGTGCTGTTTCCGGGGCTCTATCGCCGGCGCGACTCCATTGCGCTGGCAGGTGTCGAAGCTACGCGCCTCGTCTCCGGTGTCATTCCGCTCCTCGTTATCGCCGGCACGCTGGAAGGATTCTTCTCGCCCTCGAACGCGCCCGTCCCGCTCAAATTTGCTGTGGGCGGCTTGCTGTTCACGCTGCTGCTGGTGTGGCTCTTCCGGCCGTTAAAGGCGGCAGGCGAAATCGTGCGATAGCCGCACGGTCTTGCGCTACACCATCGCCCGTTCCTTCACCCTTAAATATTGATTCAACACTGCCGAGGTAAGCTGCGCGGGGTCGAGGTCGAGGGTGAGTGCGCCCTGGTCTCGGAGGCGTGCAAGGAGCAACTCGCGGCGGCTGGTCAGCTCCTGCGCTGCGGAGGCACGGAACATTTCTTCCACGTTCTTGGGCCGCGCATTGGCGATGGCCGCCACGTCGGGCTGGGCCATGGCGACAAAGAGCAGCACGTGGCGATGCAATAACTGCATGGCGCCGTCGATAACTTCTGGACGCATGGCGGTTTCGGCCAGATCAGTGATCCAAAGGATGAGCGCACGGCGCGGCTGCCAGCGATTGAGAGCGGCTGTGGCGCGAAGGTGGTCGGCTTCGCTTGATTCGGCGCGCGCCTGTGCGAGCGCTTCGACAATCTGCCGCAGATGCGCATGGCCGCGGTTGGGTAAAACGCGCTGTTGCACATGCTGGCCATACACGAGGAGGCCCACGCGATCGCCGGAAAAAAGTGCCAGTTGCGCAAGAGCCACGGCGGTGGAGCAGGCGTAATCGAGCTTGGAGTGGCCGCGCCGATCCGGATTCAAGGCGTTGTCGACAATTCTGCCGCGCAGCAGCCTGCCCGCGTCGAGAACGATCCAAACTGCCTGGCTGCGCTCGGTCTGATAACGGCGCGTGATCAACTGGCCGCGGCGCGCTGTCGCCGTCCAACAGACATCGCGCAGATCGTCGCCTTCGAGATATTCGCGAAGACTTTCGAAGTCGCGGCCCAGTCCGCGCTCGCGCGCCCGGCGAAGCTGCAGATCGATCTGGCGGCCGCGCGCAAGGAAAATCTCCTGATCCTCGCCCTGGCGCAGCGCCGGATAGACGCGCACCGGCTGCTCGAGCGGCGCCATGGCCCAGCGCTCCACCAACCCAAGCGGCGAGGCATAGCGAATGTAAACCGCTCCGGCTTGTACATCGCCGCGCTCGCGCGGTTCAATTTTGTAACGAAGCGCGGCGCGAACGCGGGGAAAAACCCGCAGACTACGCGTGGAAGGTGAGGCCACAAGTGCGTCCGGCAGGTCATCGATCAGTTTGCACTCAAGAATCGTCTCGGCTCTGTGCTCGGCGGCCAATTGAATCTCCGTCTCGCTGTCGAGAGCAGGCACGTTGCTCCACGAGCGTTCGATGGTGATTTGCTGAGCGGCTGGCAACCGCGATCCGTCGAGGATGACCGCAAGCAGTACCAGCGCGTCCCAGACGAGCATTCCATATCCCCAGGTAGCCCGAAAGAATCCCGGCAGCGCGAACAGAAGACCAATAGCCAGCAGCCAGATGGTGCGTGGTGTCAGGCCAAACGCGAAGCGGCCGCGCCGCTGGCAAGTTGCTCGCACCGGCTCGGGATGGAGCGAAGGCGAAATCATCCCCGCGGCACCGCGACCGCAGCGACGACGTCATTGAGCACGCGATCGGAGTCAAAGCCCTCGAGTTCGGCCTCGGGCTTGAGAAGAATGCGATGACGCAACGCGGGCAGAACGGCGCGCTTCACATCGTCGGGAATGATGTAGTCGCGGTCCTCGAAGGCGGCGAAGGCCTGTGCCACGCGCAGCAGGCAAATGGCCGCACGCGGACTCGCTCCGAGCGCCAGCATGGGCCATTCGCGGGTGCGTCGGACAAGATCCAGAATGTAGCCATAAAGATCGCTCTCGACGCGGATGGCGCGGATCTCATCACGCGCGGCCGCGAGAAGCTGGGCCGAGAGCGGCTGGATCTTCGCATCTTCGAGCAAGTTTGCGCTGCCGGCCCCGTGATGCCGCTCGAGCATCTGCCGTTCGTCTTCAGGTGCGGGATAACTCACTTTGATCTTGAGCAGAAAACGATCGAGTTGCGCCTCGGGCAATGGATAGGTTCCTTCAAAGTCGATGGGGTTCTCAGTGGCGAAGACGGTGAACCATGGCGGAAGCGGACGCTGCACGCCGTCGCTCGTCACTTGTCGCTCCTCCATACATTCGAGCAGAGCGGCCTGCGTGCGCGGAGGCATGCGATTGATCTCGTCGACGAGGAGCAGGTCCGTAAAGACTGGTCCAGCATGAAAAGTAAACGTGTCGGTGCCAGGCCGGAACATCGTCGTGCCGAGAATGTCGGCGGGCATCAGGTCCGGCGTGCCCTGTACGCGCTGGAAGCCGAGTCCAAGCAGGCGGCCTACCGACTTCACGATGAGCGTCTTGGCGATCCCCGGCACGCCTTCGAGCAGCGCGTGGCCCTGCGTCAGCACGGCGATCAGAACCTCGCCGATCACCTCGCTTTGGCCCGCGATGACGCGTCCCAACTCCGCGCGCGACGCGGCGAGCAGCTGTTGAGTCGCCGGCAATGACGTTGCTTGCGGCGCCGTGTCTTTTTCAATTTTGCTCTCCTCGGTCATTTCGGTCTCCTTGCTTTCGATCCGTCGATCTTATCGTTCACATAAATCAGATTCTCATCGATGCGCCCGACCCGTCCGCGCTGCCGCGGCGAGCAGCTCACTGTGCCGGCTGAGCGCCTGGACCAATGCCAGCGCGCTTTTTGGCGCCAGCTTGTTGTTGCTCACGGCCTCTTCGCAATCTGCCATGTCCTTTTCAAGCTCCGGTGCAGCTTGCGGAAAACGGCGGCGCAACGCACCAGCCAGCTCCTCAGCGCTCATCTTCGCGCCCTTCAGCCCGCACAGGTCACCCATCCTGCGGCGGAAGCGCTCATAAGCAAGGTCCACGGCTGTCGCGGAGGCTCGGGCCTCGGCGTAAAGAGAGCCAAGCGCCTCGAGGAATTCGACAGGTGAAGCGCGCACAGCTGCAGGAAGGTCGCGCACCGGGCCGCGCCGCCTGCTAAAGCTGAAGAGAATCAGAAGTGCGATGGCAAACAGACCGGCTCGCAGCATCCACATTGCCGGTCCGCTCGCATAAAACCACTCCGTGCGCGTCTCGCCGTGCAGCGATTCGTCCCAATAAATGCTGTGGCCGTCGCGCGTGCCAAGCGCATTCAGAAACAGGTCGAGATTATTGGCGCGGCCGATGGAGCCGTTCTCCAGCGGCGTGGAGCTTGCCCACCAAACAACCTCACCTTTGCCCTTGGCGTACTCAACGATCGCTGGCGTACCCGAGCAGTTGTATTGCACGCGGTCGAGCGGGTGCTCGAATCCCCAACCGGCTTCAGGGACCATCCACACTTCGCCGGAATCGGCCAGTGGATCGAATCCCTGCGGCATGAGTTTGCAGGCAACGTCAAACTGCACCGGCGGCTGAACGTTTCCATCGGGCGCCAGACCACCTCCCACCCACCCGGTGACCAGGACACGGCCCCCGCGCGCGACGATGTCGCGCACTGCCTTCAGATCTTCCGCCGCGACGTTGCCTTGGTCGGGCTCGGCAAAGATCACCACTGTCTGCCCATCGGCACGTTCGGCCAGATCGCTTAAGGGCTGCTCCCAGCGCTGTACGTTGTAGCCGCTTGCCTGTAGCATCTCGTAGGCGGCGCGCGCACCATGTCTGCCGGTTAAGTAAGAACTTGGCACGGTGTTCTCGTCATCGCTTTCGTTGCGAGACAAAAATGCGGTGACGAAGGCGAGGAGAAGAACCGCGACCAGGCAGCCGATGAGCAGCCTGCGGTCCTTCGAGTCGAGCGAGGCGAAGAGCTTCATTCCGCCGCTACCCCCAGAGTTGCAGCCATTTCCAGCGCGGCCTTGAAATCTGAGGCCTGGGCCGCGCGGCCGCCGTACCACGTGCGCTCAAAGCTCCTCGTGAGCGCCGTAAGGTTTGGCTTGCGCGGATCGGTACCCTTGAGCAGGGCGAGATATTCGCGTGGTGTCCGGGCACGATCCGCCGGCCACAGCCGCTTCGACTCCAGCCGTGCGATGGACGCCCAATAGAGGAAGTGAATTGCATCGCGCCATTGACCCTGTGCCGCCATCGCCTGTGCATCGCGGAGCCACAACTGCCACTCGCGCGCAGACGGCGCGCCGGTCGCAGGCTCGACATCGGGTATGAGCCGGATACGTGAGCGCCGCTCGATGCGCAAAAGAAACCAGACCAGCGCAGTGCAAATGGCTACAAGCAGCAGAATGCGCAGCAGCCACACGATCCACGGAGCGCGAGAACCGAAGCGCACCAGGGAAGAGAAGAACTTGTCGAGCAAGTTGTAGAACCATTCGCGGAGCCGCCCCATGGTCGACTCCTCCGTGACCCCGCGATAAGCTCGTTGCGAAAGAATGGCATTCAGGGATTTTCGCTCGTCGCTAAAGTTGGGAGTCGTCGCAACTGGCCTTCCTGCTTGGGCTGTGTCCTCCTGCAGGCGTTGGCGCGCAGCGGCCAGCAGTGACTCTATAGAGACAGGTTTCTTGTTCGCTCGGGGAATCGCATCGAAGATATCCTTCTGCGCCACGCCGCTTTTTTTCGCGGCGCGCGATAGCACAGATCGCAGCCAGTCATAGCGGACCTCGCGCGTCTGCGAGTCCGCGGCGGAGAGCCCTTTCACGCGGTCATCGGGACCAATCTGCGCCGGATCGCAGGCGGGAAAACTCGTTTGTGCCGCTCCGGCTGCGGAGCGCTGTGATTGGCAAGCAGCGACAAGCGCATCAAGATCCCTAAGGTGCTGTTGATATTGCGCCACGGTCACATCGCGCCATCCGGCGCTGGATGAAATTTCCTGGGAGCGCGCAGCGGGAGGCCCAGCAGCAATAAGTGCAAGCAGCCCGACAGCCGCCACTCGACGCACCGCTGCGTTGCGCCAACCTGAATTCTGCCAGCCGAAATTCATCATTCTTCCACGGTATCAGGAGGCGTGACCGGCTCGGAAATGCCTGCGTCTTCGGCTGGTGGCGTCGCGGATGCTTGCTGCGTAAGCCCGGCCTGCTGCATCATCCACTCGATGTCGAAGCCTTCCTTGCGGATGCGCTGGTCGTAGTAAAAGAGCACGAGCGCGATCCAGGAGACGGGCGCAAGCAGTACCTGTGCGGTGAAGTCGACCACGAGGTAGAGGACTGCGGCGATTATCGCCGCTGCTACCGTATATTCCGAACCTTGGCCCACCACTCCCGCCACGGCGCCGACAATGGCGCTGACGATGTATCCGATCATGGATCCAGCCATGGCCAGCGCGAAGATCAGCAGATACAGAACGAAGATGCGCCCGCGGGTCCCCTCGCTCAACTTCCAAGCGCGCTGCAGGGACTCCCATGCAGGTTTCTTCTCAACAACGCAGACGGAAAGACCAATCGAGTAGCCCAGCGCGCGCCAAATGATGACGCCGAAGGCCCCAAAACCAATGAAAAACGTCAAGAATCCAATCGCCACGCCGGGTGCAGCGCCTCCACCCCCAACCAACGTCACGGAAAACAGCAGGAAACCGATGACCACCCCGGCAATCGCGCCCGGTACCAACGCGATAACAATGGCCTGCAGAATTCCGAACCACAAATAGCGCCAGAACCAGGGTCGAACGGCATTGAACACGCCGCGAATGGTGATCTTTTCGCCTCGATGCACCTTCGCCGCGGCTTCAGTCAGCCCCGCGTAGGAGAAGACAGCCGCGGCGAGATAAATTGGGAGGACCACGAGCACAAACAACGCAATCAGTAAGGCCATCGCGGGGCTCAAAGTCGCGTCGTTGGCGTCCCTCAGGCCCGGGACCGCAAAAACTGCTACCAAGGCCACCGCAGAAACCGCGATGATGATGGCAATTGGCAAGGCTGCTACTCCCGCAAAGAGCCAGAAGTTGCGCCGATAGAGCTGCGCTGTACGATCGAGAACCTCCCCAAGTGTGGAGGGCCGTAGTGTCTCGCTCATGGGGGTCCTCCTTTGCTCAGGAATGTTCCGGCGCCGGCAGCTCAGGTCGCGGGACAAGCCCCGCGGCCTGCATCATCCACTCAATATCGAAGCCTTCCTTGCGGATGCGCTGGTCGTAATAGAAGAGCGTGAGGCCGGTAGAGTAAATGGGGCCGATCAATGTGCTGGTCACAAAGCCGCCAATTTGAGCCATGATCATCCAGACCAGAGGCAGCGGCTGACCGGGGTGTTTAAAAGCGAGCGCTATCATGGGAAACCCGAACAGAATCCCCAGCAGCATGCGCACCGCGTAAACCAGCAAACCGAGCACGAAGATGCGCCCACGCGAACCGAGACTGAGCACGACGCTGCGCTTGATTGCGCCACTCGCTGACAAATCCTCCACCACACATGCGGGCACTGCGAGCGAATAGCGCAGCGACATCCACACGCCATACAGCAGGGCCAGAAAGAAAAACGGCAGCAGAATCAGCATTCCGATGCCCGCTGCGGCGACCGCTGTGGGGTCTTGATGTGCTGCGTGCTGCATCGCCGCCGGGTTGGTCATAAAGTCGTGAGGTAGCACGGTAAACGCGATTCCAATGAAGCCAACATACAGTGCGGCAAAGGGGGTCCACGCGCGGAATGCCGTGATGGTCATCAGCCACAGGTAGGTCCGAAGCCGGGGCAAAACGCTTCTTGCAGCGTCACGAATCGTCGCGGACTTCTCGAGATAAACCCAGGCCACCGCCCGATTGATGGCCGCGATCGACAGCCCGGCAAGCATCAGGATCGCAAGCGCTTCCAGGACGGCGATTGAGGCCGTGCCCCATTGCCAATGCGCCATCAAGTTTGGATAGCCGAGGGAGATGAGCGAGCGCAGATACAAAAGCTGCACCGCAAGCATGATTCCGGCGAAGATGGCGGAGATTCCGGCAAAAAGCAGGAAATGAGTGCGGTAGAGTTCGGCGGTCCGGTCAAGGATTTCGCCGAGGGCCATCGGCCTTAGTTGGCTGTTCATTTCATCCCCAATGCGCCGGCTATGCTTCGTTGTGGCGAAGGCACTCGCGGATGGTTGCGCCGGGAAAAGAATCCCGGGCAGGCTTCTGAATTTGGGTGCAGAGAAACGATTGCGTGAACGCTTGCACGGATCGTAGCACAGGGTAGACATTTGCAGTGGCGCATTTTCCCGCCCAAAGAAAGCGGGGCAGGGCCTCTTGAAAAATCTTTGCGAATCTGGTAACTAATCCTTTAGTTGTTCGTCTATAGGACTGTCAGAAGCGCTAGACTCGACAGACTTGCCTATTGGGATCAACAAGTTAAGAATGCCGCCCAAGAAATCCAATACGCTGACCGAAGCCGAGCTCAGGCTGATGAAAATCCTCTGGCGGCGCGGCGAGTCGGCCGTCACGGACCTGGTGGAGGCCCTGCCCGAGGGCCAGCAACTGGCCTACAACTCCGTGCTCACCACTATCCGAATCCTGGAGCAGAAGGGCTACGTTGAACACCGCCAGGAGGGACGCGCCTTCGTTTATCAGGCGAGCGTCGCCGAAAACGAGGCGAGCCGGACAGAGGTACGCAACGTGCTGAACCGCTTCTTTGGCGACTCGCGCGAGAAGCTGGTATTAAGCCTGCTGGGTGACGAGGGGATCTCGGCCGAGGAGTTGGGCCGGTTGAGAGATGCGATCCGCAACTCCACGCCCGATAAGGAAAATGGCGGCAAGGAACGCGGGAGATAAGGATGCCCTTGATGCAAATGGCGGATGCGGTTCTTGCTGGATTTGCGCAGGGTGTAGCGCCGGCGTTCATCGCGGCGCTATGGCAGGGCGCAACGGTTGCAGCTGCCTTGGCTCTCTGCTTGCGGCTCGCGCCCAGGGTTTCCGCAGCGCACCGATTCGCCGCGTGGGCCGCGGGATTCGCCGTCGTTGCCGTCTTGCCATTTCTGCCCTTGCTCGCACATTTCAGAGACATGAGCACAGCAGCGCCACTTGCCGCGGGTGCGGCGAGGCCGTGGCTCGAGTTGGACAGCCGCTGGGGATTCGGAATCGCCGTGCTATGGCTTGTTGCCTCCGCATTCCGCGCCGCCGAGCTCGCCTTCCACTCGTTGCGCCTGCGCAAACTATGGTACGGCGCCACTCCAGTTGAAGCGGAATGGAATCTCCGCGCGACTCTTGCATTCACATCGCCTGCGCGGCCCATCGAGATCTGCACCACGCGCGATCTCGACCGGCCTGGCGTGATCGGTTTTCTCAGGCCGCGAGTTTTGATTCCGGAGTGGCTCTTCTCGCGGCTGACCCCTAGCGAATTGAAACAAGTGGTCCTGCATGAAGTCGAGCATCTGCGGCGGCGCGACGACTGGACGAATCTGCTGCAGAAGCTTTTTCTTGTAGTGTTCCCTTTGAATCCGGCGCTGGCCTGGATGGAGCGGCGCCTTTGCCGCGAGCGCGAAATGGCCTGCGACGAGGGCGTGGTTCAGAGAACACAAGCTCCGCGCGCCTACGCGGCCTGCCTCACGACTCTTGCCGAGCGCGGACTGCAACAGCGCGAGTTGCTGCGCCGCGCAGAGGCGCTTTCGCTCGGGGCATTCGAGCGGCGGCCGGAACTGGTTCATCGCGTGCACAGCATCCTCCGTCGCAATCAGACGCTCCATCCTTTGGCGGCCGGCGCGCTGGTTGGCATGGTGAGTTGCGGCCTGGTCCTTGGATCGGTGGAGCTGGCGCGCAGTCCGCAGTTGGTTGCGTTTGTGGCCGCGGCGAAGCCGGATAAAGAAGTGGCGGCACTCGCGTTGCAAGATGGAAACGAGGGTATTGCAGCCACTGACGCAGCGTTCCGGTCTTCACAGCGTCCCCGCGCCATTGAGGCCGTGGCGATTGTGCCGGCGAGCCGCAACACGGCCGTGAAACCTGTCGCTGCTCGACCGCGCCGCGGCGACGATTCATCGGTGGGAGTAACGGAGACTGCGATGACGGGCGCGGACGCCGCCAGCCCCCGCGCGGAACTGGTGAAGGCCGTAGCTCCAACATCGGCGGAAGCTCCGGCGAACAGTCAGGAATTCGTTGTTCTTGCAGCCTGGGAAGAAGTCGAGACCTCTGTTACGCGGACAAGAGCAATCGCCGATTATGACACCGGCACGGGCGCGCTGCAGCAGACCCGCGACGCGACAAGCCAGCCTGCTTCAACTCGGGCCACTGAGATCACCGTGACACGAATCATCCTGGTGATTTATCCGGCAGGCTCCGCAGCCGCGGTCCAACCAGCGTCGACGACAGGCTTTCATTCACGCCACCCGGCCGCACCCTCAGTTGATAGCGGCCGCATGGGACTTCAACTCTAACCATGAACCTCAACACCAATGGAGATGCTTCAATGTCTACGACAACTAATTCATTAGTAGTGAAGGCAAGAAAACTCGCAGTCCCTGCGGGTATTCTCGCCACGATCCTGTTTTCGCTTGCGTTCTTCTTCGACCACAGCAGAGCGCACGCTGCTGCCGCTGCTGGTCCACTCGACGAGAGCAGCGTGTCGTCGCTCATCGCTCTCGATAACGCGGTGGAAGCCGTCGCGTCGCGCGTCACGCCGGCAGTGGTTAATGTCGCAGTCACCTCGCGTGTCTCGCAAAACGACCAGGACTCCGAGGACGGCGGCCATAGCTTTAACTTCGGCGGCGTCAACCCGCAGGATCTGCCTCCCGGTTTTCGGCAGTTCTTCTTCGGGCCCGGTGGCCAGCAGATGAAGCCGCAGCCCCAGTTTGAGCATGGGGTGGGGAGCGGAGTCATTCTGTCGCCGGATGGATACATCGTGACCAACGACCACGTGATCGACGGCGCCACGCAGATTCGCGTCACATTAAATGACCGGCGTGTCTTTACCGCGAAGCTGATCGGCGTGGACAAACTCAACGACCTGGCGGTCATAAAAATCGACGCGCAAAATCTGACCAGCGTACCGTGGGGCGACTCCAGCAAGGTCAAGCCGGGCGAGACCGTACTGGCTTTCGGCAATCCCTTCGGCAACTTCCCCTTTACCGTCACGCGCGGCATTATCAGCGGCCTCGATCGCCCCAATCCATACCGGGACGATCCGCGGAAGCCGGGCGCCTTCATTCAAACTGACGCGGCCATCAATCCCGGTAACTCCGGCGGGCCGCTGGTGAATGCGTACGGCGAAGTCATTGGAATTAACACCTTCATCATCTCGGGCAGTGGATCGTTTGCCGGCGCGGGCTTCGCGATTCCATCGCAGATTGCCCAGGCCACGGCGCAAGCGATCATCAAGAACGGAAGCGTACACCACGGGTACCTGGGCATCAGCATGAACGATGTGACGCCCGACAATGCCGGCTTCTTCAATTTGCCTGACGCGACGGGCGCCATCGTCAGCCAGGTGACGCCGGATTCGCCGGCAAGCAAAGCGGGTTTAGAGAGTGGTGACGTGCTCCGCGAGCTCGACGGCAAGAAGATCCCCAACGGCAGCATGCTGCAGGTTGCGGTGAGCGAGATGACACCGGGCACATCAATCGAGCTGGGAATTCTGCGCGACGGCAAGGCGCAGACGCTTCATGTGACCGTGGGCGAGTTCCATAAAGACGCGAGCGAGGAAGCCAGCAACGACGAGCAGGGCGCTGCACAGCGGGGCAGGCTTGGATTGGCTGTGGCCAACCTGACTCCCGACCTGCGCCAGCAATTCAACGTGCCCGATCAGGTGAAGGGCGCGGTGATTCAATCGGTGCGTCCGGGCAGCCCGGCTGAAGATGCGGGCCTCGCGCCTGGCGATGTGATTCTCGGAGTCGATCGGCATCCCGTAGAGGATGCGGACAGCTTTGTGAACCAGCTTCATTCCGAGCCGGCAGGAAAAGACGTTCTGCTTCTGGTCTGGGCGAACGGCGGCCAGAGCTACCTGGTGGTACACCCGGACGAGAATTCCCAGAACGGCGAGTAACGTTTGCAATGTAGGAGATCGTTTGTCGCGCCGCTTTTGCAACAAAGCTTCGCCTTCAACCGTCTCCTACAATGCACCGCATGCAGCAATTGCAAGTTCGGCGGGAGATTGCCGGGACAGTTGTCCCGTTGGCTCACGGGCAGGTAGCACGAAGAACCGATTTCGTGAGGCAAAGGTAAAAGGTCGTCGCGGTTGGGCGGCTCGAAAATACCGGAGTGGTAGAGTCGGGGTCTGCCGGGGGGGAGACTCCGAATCTTCAGACCTGGGACAACAAAGTGCCCCACGCGGGAGTTGGTAGACAACCCGTGTGGGGCACCGTGTGTTGATGAACAGAGAATACCGCGTTATCAGGCAAGTGAACTCGAACAGCCATCTCTACCAGCCGGCAGCGCCTGCGCCCAACCTCACTGCGTCGCGGCCGGCGTCACGGCCACAATCCCGCAATTCACTTTGGTCAGGCCCTGAACCGCCGCTCCTATATCGAGGTTGCTGAACTCTTCCGTCTCCCCGGCCTTAACCGCCGCGCCGGTTTGGTCGGTTAGCTGGATGTGCTTTTGCGCCAGGTCGGAGCCGTTCTGGTCATATTGGTCGCACTCCAGGTCCGCCGATTGAATGGCCACGTTCGACTGATTAATCCATTTCTGGTTGGAGAGCTGCACATCTCCATTCACCACGCTCCACTGCGTGGTGTAGTTCTGCTGCGCGACCAGCGCGGCATTCGATCCTCCAGGCTGCGGGGCCGGCGTCGGCGTCGTTGCCGGCGGTGTTGGCGTTGGTCCCGCCGGCTGTTTTGGTTGATCGTGCGTGCCGATCCACCAAAACCCGAAGAGGGCAGCGGCAATGATGACCACCCACCAGGCCCCTCCATGGTGCGCCGGCACCGCCTGCGGCATGATGATCGGGACCTGCTGTCCCGGCGGAGGATAGTACTGCGGATAGGGGGCCGCGGGCGGCGGGGCTGACGGCGTCGCCACCGGAGGAGGCGCCATCGGAACGGGCGCAACTGGAGCAGCAGCAACCGGAGAAGGCGCTGCAACCGGCGCGCCCGCCGGTGCAACCGATGCGCTCACATCGTGCCCGCAGCTCGAGCAGAATTTCTCATTGCCTGCCAACTGTGCGCCACATTTTCCGCAGAATGCCATACTTGCCCCTTCTCCCCGTCATGCTCGCGCATGCGGCTCTTAAGCGGTCCCAGGGTTGAAGTGAAATCCCTGGCGCCGTTCGAGCTGGAATGTCTTCTTTGCCGACTGCTTTCTTCGGATTGTACGGCTCGCGAACGGCCCTTGGAAAAAATTAACCAAAACGATCAAGAACGGACCTGTGAATCAGTGAAACTGCGGCCGCAGGTTGCTGATGCGGCGCGACGCACAGTTTCACAGGTCCGCAAAAACAGGCGCGGTGGGGAAGGCAGGGACCAAGGGAACAAGGTAGCGGAGGGGAAGCGGAGTTGGCGGAGTTAGTGGGGTTAGCGGAGCTCATCAGCGGCGGCACGCTGAAGCTTTCGCGGACCGCGCCGCTACGAGCCAGGCCTGCCTTGCTCGGGATGGTCGGGGAGGGGTGATTTTGGGTGGGAATGGGGCCGTTTTGCGCACAAAAATCAACAAAAATCGCAAAAAATCGAAGCGAATTTTGGAGCATTTTTGTTGATGATAAAGGAGTTATCGTCATTTTTCGCGTTTCAGAGTGTATAAAATCACCCCCTTCGCTTTTTTTGGCCTGAACCGAGGCGTTTGGGAAAGCGGAGTTGGCGGAGCTAGCGGGGTTAGCGGCGCTTGAAAGAAGGCCGACAATCGGATTCGGGCGGCGGCGAGCAATCGAGCGGAAAGGCAGCGGAGTTGGCGAATTGAACGGGGTTAGCGGCGCTTGAAAGAGAGCCGCCAGACGGTTTCCGGCGGCGGCGGCCTGCGGGAGTCGGGGAGCGATTCTGGAGTGCTCGGTTTTTGAGTGGAAGCGGATCATGGAACGATTGTGCTCCGGGAGGGCATAATGATCGGCAAACTTCACAGAAATCAGAGATCAGGGGTCAGAGATCAGAAAAGACACGACTTAGAGACGATTTTGCAAGTGGATTTTGGCGGTGAGGGGCTTGACAGCAGAAAACAGTGATCGGTGGTCGGTGGTCAGTGGTCAGTGAAAGGCGGGTGGGGCGGGGGGTTGACTGGGCTGGCAGCCGGTCCTGTCGAGACGTTTAGCGACCCCAGCGCGCTCACCTAATATGCGGTACGTCAGCGGTTGGCGATTTCAAACGCCCAGTGTTCGCCGTTTACGGTGTTTGGAAGGAAGCGGGCGCTGGTATTCAACTCAAGGTCATGCATGCCATCGATCCAGATGTGATATTCGCCTGGAGGGAGCGCGCTCTGCGGCGTCAATCGAAACGACTGCGCCACGCGGTCCGGCTTTTTGGGATCCAGGCCGGGCGTCAATGGTCCATAGGATTGGACATTCAATGGAAGAATCGCATTTGTGAGGAATCGTTCATCGTGCTCCTTGCCTTTCTGCACAAGTAACCGCATCAGCCTTATGTGTCTCTGCACTTCCACTTCATTGAGTTCCTTGTCATATCGATCTCCAGGGCTCATGAGGCGGATGACAAACTGCTGCGGCTCGCCGGCTTTGAACCACACCGGTGAAGCTTCACCCTCGATGTAGAATTCCACCGTCTGCGAGCCTCCCCGTTGAATTGGCCCTACCAGTTTCTTGATCTGCACATGTTCCAAAGGAGTGGGCGCGCCCGTGGCCGGATCGACTCGGAAGAGTTCGCCGAGCGTGGGCGGCTCCTGGGGCGTGATCGGCGTTACCTGGCAAGCTAGACGGCCCGGTGATATTGAGGACGCGGCCGCGAGCAGCAGTGCAGCAATCCAGGCTGTTGAGGTCAGATTGTGGCCCAATTTTGTCCTCCTAACCACTCAGTGACAAACGTAACCCCTTGTGGTCGCTTAGGTTGCGGATGAGCGGATTGGGCTGTTGCCGCAGTCGAAAGCCCCGACCAAATGTCGCCCACTGCACAATGTCGTCCGGGTTCGCAAGTTGCCCGGCAATCTCGCTTTCGAGCATTCGGTATATTTGGATCTGCTCAACCTCGAAACAGCGTCCAATTGGTGGCTTACTCAGAACAGGCCCGGGGAACGCAGATTCTAAGACTGGTCAGGTGCGGACCTCCCAGCAGGGTTAATTTTGTTAGGGGGTTGGCTTTGTCATCCGAAGAACGTTAAATGGGTTCCCTCCCCCCGATCCGGTCGCGTAAATGTAGCCCTCGTCCAGGTAGTCTCCATGTACGCCGACCGAGCCAATTATGAAATTGGTTCCATTCGAGGTGACGCACTGGGAGGAAGTCACTGTGTTGCCGACGATGGCATATGCGCTCACAACGCCCCCTCCACCCACCCCGCTCCCGCCTCCCGCGTAGTAGATATAGGTACCGTCGGTGGCCACATTAAGCGCGGTGCCGCCTGCCTGTGCCAGGGTTGTCGCTGAGGTGCCAGAAATCTTGAACACGCTGGTTACGACCTGGGCAGCGCCTTGGACGGTTGACAGTCCGTAGACATCAGCTCCGTCGGTGATCAGGTCACCTTGGTGATAATAGTTACCCGGGGTGCCGGCGAACGGCGTGAGAAATTCCGCCGTGGAGTTGGGGGGCGGCGTCGGGTTGATTTCATAATATCCCGTGTTGAAATACGAATTCCCTGCATCGACCTGGGTAACGATGCCGCCCAGAGTGACGACGAGTGTTCCGGCGTCGGCCTCGGCCTCGGGACCCGCAAATGTGGTGGGTTCCGCGAAACTGAAGACGGTCTCGGTCCCACCGACGCTAGATGATGAGTAGATCGCGTCGCCGCCGGTTGTCCAATAGACGCTTCCGCCGATCCCGTAGGAAGTGATCCCGGGGTTTTCACCCTCGACAAAGTTATCTGCCGGCTCGCTGGCGATGAGACTGGGAGAATAACCCCCCCCCAAGGGCACGCTGAAAACTTGGCTGTTCCCACCGGTGGTGACCCAGTAAAGATTGAATTCGTCGATCGTAAAGTCCAGATCGCCCACATCGCCGGGATTGCCGCTCAGACTCGGCCCACTCGCCAATATCTCGACGGCGCCCCCGGCCTTCGGCATCTCCTTTATCTGCGACGACCCTGGCACAGGTGTAGAATTTGCAACGCTCACTTCGGACCAGTAGACGCTGTCGTTGTCAACGAGCAGCGAAGGGAGTAATTGAACTACGCCCGGTGAAGATGTGTAGAGCACCGTGCAGGTTGCAGCAGACGGGGGAGCGCCGCCGCCGCCGCTGCCAGATCCGCCGCTACTGCAGCTTGTCAGGGCCAGCATTGCCGCACAGCAACTGGCAATGACGGCTAATGCTCTTCGGGGTCCGCCCTTTGTTAGCCGGGCCTGTTTATCGAAGGAGGGTTCGCACTGGGGAAGATCAAAGTTTGAAGCCGCTGCTCCAGGAAGACTGAAGGGAATCTCCATCTGCCATCTCCCGCATGAACCCGGAGCACCGATCCGCTCCAATTGTTGTCATGCTTTTTCAACCGGAATATCCGTTTTGCTCCCAGGCGCCGCACGCGATAACTCGAGCGCCGGCTCTGGAAGCCCAATTGATCAATGAGGCGCAAAGGTCGCGCAGACCAATGCCCAAGCGGCCGATGCCTAAACGGAGTACGTCACTCCTGCGGCTGGCTGGAAGAATTTAAAGGGAAAAGGGAAGAGTCGAATACCTAATGAAATAAGTAGAGCCTGCGCTCCTGATCCCTTTGCAGGCTAACTGACGCTAGCAAGTCCGCAAGGGTATGTCAACCGAGATTTCCATTCTGCTTGCCAAGCGCGGGGTCGGTTCGGCGCGAGCCCGCAAGGTGCGAGCGCCGCGACGGCGATGCGCTGCTAGGCGGCGTTGATGGCCACGACTTTGCTATCGCGCAGGGATTTGACGTCGCGCATGGGCGGCTGGCCGAAGAGACGGCTGTACTCGCGATTGAACTGGCTGACGCTTTCGTAGCCGACTTCGAAGGCCGCGCTGGTGGCATCCATGCCGTCCATCAACATGCGCTGCCGCGCGGTTTGCAGCCGAAGCTGCTTCTGATACTGGAGCGGGCTCATGGCGGTCAACGCGCGGAACTGGTGGTGGAGCGTGGAGACTCCCATGCGCGCGATGGTTGCGAGCTCCTCCACGTGAAGCGGCTTGGCGTAGTTGGCGCGGAGCCAGGCGATGGCCCGCGCGGTTCGGTGGCTGAGGTCGCCGGCGGTGGCGATGGCGCGGAGGCGTTCGCCTTGCGGAGTGCGGAGGATGCGATAGACGATTTCACGTTGAATCAGGTGGCTGAGAAACGGAATGTCGTCGGGGGCGTCAAGAAGGTCGATGAGCCGAGAGCACGCGGCCAGCAAGCCGGCAGTCGTAACGCCCACTGCAAGCCCGCGGCGCTGGGTCGAGGTTTCAGGCTCGGGAAGATCTTCGCGGCCAAGGATCTCGCGCACGGTTGGCATGTCGAGGCGGAGATTCATGGTGAGCATGGGGACGCGTTCTGAAGCTTCGAGTATCTGGCCTTCAGCAGGAACGTCGATCGAGGTAAGGAGGAAGGACGATGCGTCGCAGAGGTAGGCCGTTCCTCCGAGGTTGATGCGCTTGCGGCCCTGCACGAAGACCGTGAGGCTGGGCTCATAGATCGCGCGATAACACGCGGTCGGCGTGGTTCGACGATAAAGCGCGAGGCCCGGAACGGCGGTGGGGTTTTCGCCGAGCGCCGGCGCATGAGCCGCAATCTTGCCGGCCAGCTCCTTGCGCATCTCGATCGCAACGGAGTTGAGTTCTTGACGCTTTCCATTCGGTTTCGCCGCCACGCTTCAAATCCTCCTTGTTCAGGGTACAGCCAGAACGGGCGCGGTGTGCACAAAATCCGCGAGTGAGACAGGATCAGGCAAGAAATAGGCAGGATTGGGAAAGCGGCCGAACGATGCGCTCCTGTACGTTGGGATTGTGAAGAGCGGAGCTGCAACGGCGCAGCGCCTCTTCTCGAAGGGGGTTGGACATTGGCGGTTCAGGAATCCAAAGCTGCAGGGAGCAAGTGGCAAAAGGACGAACTGCGCAAGATCGCCGAGGCAGACGACTTGCACATCGCGCCGTTCCGCGAGGATGGAGTGACGTACGGCACGCCGACGTGGATTTGGTCGGTTGCTGTTGAGGACGCCCTCTACGTGCGCGGCTACAACGGGCAGAAGTCTCGCTGGTACCGGGCCGCGGTGCGGCAAAAAGCGGGGCGGATCATCTCTGCCGGCATGACGAAGGAAGTGATGTTCGAGGCAGTAGACGGCGCGATCAACGACCGCATCGACGATGCCTATCGGGCGAAGTACCGGGGCAGCCCTTATCTGAAACCGATGATCGGCGCACGCGCTCGCGCCGCGACAGTCAGGGTGATGCCAGGCAAAGCAAAAACCGCTTAAGACAGGAGAAACAATGCAGAAACGCAAATTAGGCAAAAGCAATCTGGAAGTATCGGCGATGGGGCTCGGATGCATGGGCATGAGCTTCAGCTATGGCGCTCCGAAAGACGTACCGGAGATGATTTCGCTGATCCGCGCGGCGGTGGACCGCGGCGTGACGTTTTTCGATACGGCCGAAGTGTATGGCCCGTTCACGAACGAGGAACTGGTGGGCGAGGCGCTCGCGCCCGTTCGCGACAAGGTGGTGATCGCCACCAAATTCGGATTCAACACAACGGGCGACAGCAGGCCCGGAGCGCAAAACCTCGATAGCCGGCCCGAGCACATCAAGGAAGTGGCGGAGGCCTCGCTGAAGCGGCTGAGGACCGATGTGATCGATCTGTTTTATCAACATCGCGTGGACCCAGGAGTGCCGATCGAAGAAGTTGCTGGCGCGGTAAAGGATCTGATCGCGCAGGGCAAGGTGAGGCATTTTGGCCTTTCAGAGGCTGGGGTGCAAACGATTCGCCGCGCCAATGCGGTGCAACCGGTGACCGCACTGCAAAGCGAGTACTCGCTTTGGTGGCGGAAACCCGAGGCGGAGGTGATCCCGCTGCTCGAGGAATTGGGAATCGGCCTGGTTCCATACAGCCCGCTGGGCAAGGGGTTCCTGACGGGAAAGATGGATGAGAACACCAAGCTTGCGAGCAACGATTTCCGCAGCACGCTGCCCAGGTTTACGCCGGAGGCGATGAAAGCGAATCAGGCGGTTGTGGATCTGCTGAACGCGATGGCAAAACGGAAGAACGCGACGCCTGCCCAGATCGCGCTGGCGTGGCTGCTGGCACAGAAGCCGTGGATCGTTCCGATTCCAGGCACGACGAAGCTTCATCGGCTGGAAGAGAACATCGGAGCGGTCGAGGTGGAGCTCACAGCTGACGATTTGCGCGAGATTGACGGCGCGGCTCGGAAGATCGCGGTCGAGGGCGCGCGGTATCCCGAGAAGTTGGAGCAGATGACGGGGCGGTGAGCGCAGGGCACAGTGGAGGGCCCGGCGGTTGGTTCGGCACCCAGTTAGGCAGCCACTACTCGGGGACCTGGGGGCTCAGGCCCCCTTCGACGGCCGGAGTATCTTCAAGATTCGCGAGGTCGCTCCCGGCCGAGTGGGCGCTTGATGCATCGATCGGCTTCCCATGGGCGTGTTTCGCGATCAGGCGCCGGAGAAGATCATTCGAGGTGGGACCGGAGTCGTGCTGGTGGATGCTCACTCCGCGGGCCGCAGTGAGATCCAGTAGCACCGGCGCCAGCAGAATTTGCAGCGAACGGGATGGAGGAGGAATAAGGCGAGGATGAAATCGTAAGGGCGCAACTCGGCCGGTTTGAATTGGTCGCAAGCGCAGCTAGGGCACCTTCGCCGTATCCACATGACACGTGGCAACCAGCTCGGCCAGAAAGTTGCATCAGCACTCATAAAGAAGTTCCTTTCAGCGTAACGATGGCATCGATCACGGCTCGGTTCCGTCTCCCGCGCTCGAATTTGCATCCAGCCATGTGAGAAGACAACGAATGCTCGCCGTGGCTAAAGCGATGCTCGAATCGGCTGCTCCGTAATAGAGGTTGATGGTGTCGCCGTCGGCGCCGATGGTTTGGCCGCAGGGAAACACCACGTCGTGCACATCTCCGATGCGCTCGTATGGAGCTTCGGGACCGAAGATCCATGAGTTTCCGCGTTGCAGGCAAATCTCCGGACGATCGAGATCGAAGAGGGCGAGGCCGAGGCGATAGATGCTTCCCGAGGCGGTTACCCGCACGCCGTGGTAGATGACCAGCCAGCCTTTCGGCGTTTCGATGGGCGGAGAACACAGTCCAATCTTGTTCGCATCCCACCATCCGCCACGACGAGCTTGCAGCATGATTTTGTGGCTGCCCCAATGGCGCAGGTCGGGAGAGTAAGAGATCCACATGTGCGCGCCGGTCGTGGTCATGGGGCGATGGATCATGGCCCAGTAGCCATTGATTCTTCGCGGCAGCAGAGCGGCGTCTTTGTCTTCGGGCGGCATGATCACGCCGAATCGCTCAAAGCTGCGGAAGTCTCTGGTGAGCGCGAGGGAAACGCCTGGGCCGCCGCGGGCAAATGACGTGTATGCCACCGCGTACTGCTCGAGCTCCGGGACGTAGGTAATGCGCGGGTCTTCGATACCCCAGATTTCTTCAGGGAAGTCGCGCGGATTGGCCATCAGCGTTGGCTGGGCATCGATGCGCCATCCGTTGATTCCATTGTTTGAGCGTGCCGCGCCCAGGTGCGAGAGGCCGCTGCGATCTTCAACGCGGCACAGCAGCAGAGTGTCGCCGTCGGGCAGGAGCACGGCCGCCGGGTTGAAGACGCTGTTCACGGCATAGGGCCAATCGTGCCCGCTCAGAATCGGATTGTCGGAGTAGCGGGTGAGCAACGGAAGATCGGCACATGCTCCCGATTGCGGTTTTTCTAAAGCGGTAGCATCCGGCAAATCCGGCGGGTGGATAAGTGGAGTCAAAGGGAGATGCTCATTTCCTGGTACGTGGTTTCTGCGTGAGACCCATTCGCTCGCTGCATTTCCAGGAGCGCCATCAAGAACGAGAGCGTCGATTCCGCTCCCTGATTTTCATTCACGCGGTCGGGATGAAGTCCGTCTCTGCATCCGCCGGTTGTTGCGTCGTAAAGGGACGCCTGCAGATCGTTCTTGCCCAGGAACCAATCGAAGACGCAACGAGCTTCGCCGGTCCAACGCTGGTCGCGCGTGAGCCTGTAAGCCTCAAGACAAGCGGAGATGGTGGCGCAGGCTTCGACGGGCTGCTGATCGAAGCGAGGCTTCTCGCCGCCCTCCGCGAAGCAGCCGCTGGAGCCGATAGGCACAAAGATGCCGGGGTCGCCGCAATGCTGAGCAGCGACAAGCCATTGCAGCGACTCGATTCCCGCCGCAAGCATTTTCTTGTTCCTGCTCCGCCCGCCTGCCAGGATGAGCGCCTGCGGCAGCCTCGCATTGGAGTATGCAAGACTCTTCTCAAACCAATGCCACTTGTCGGAGCGGCTGCGCTCATAGATATCCAGGAGCCGATTGGCAAGCGCGTTGCGAGCGATCTGCATGGCCCTGTCGCCGGGGAACCAGTCGAGATAGGCCTGCAATCCGAGAACGCTGAATGCCCAGGCGCGCGGGCTCGAAAACTTGAGAACCGCGGGCACAGCAGCCTCAAAGAGCCTTCCTGCCGCTCCCCGCATTCCCGCGTTCTGCGATTGGCCGAGCACCGAACCGAGGGCCCACACTGCGCGCCCATGGCTGTCTTCAGAGCCAACGTCCTCAAGCCACTTGCGGTTGTAGTCGAGAAAATTCCTGAAGCGCCCGATGTCGGAATTGAATGCCAGCCAGAGAAAAGCCAGATAACGGCGAGAAAGATTGAGATGGTCCTCCCGATGCGGGAATCCGGCGCTTTCATTCAGAAGTGTGGACACAATCAGCGCCCGTGCGTTGTCGTCGGTGGTATAGCCTTCGCGGGTGTTGGGCACGGAGAAGATCGCGTGCTGCAACATGCCCGTGTCGTCGGTCATGGTGAACAGATGATTGGTGTTCAGAGCCGGCAGGTGTTCCGCCGGGACAGTGAGCTCAAGTGCGGCATCGTCAGGATGGGTGGCCCGGGGCTGCAAAGAACGCTCGAATCGCGCCCGCTGGAAAGTGGCCATGTAGGCGTGCGCAGTCCTCGGCCACGTTGTTCCACGCGAGTGCAGATAGGCACGTTTGCGCATCGCATGGCGCTCCGCGTCGTTCTCCAGCAATGCGACAACCGATTCCGCAATGGCATCCGGATTGTCAAACGGGACAATCACGCCTCTCTTATCCGCAAGCAGTTCCTTGGCGTGCAAATAAGGCGTGGAGATAATTGCCTTGCCGGCTCCAAGCGCAATGGCCAGTGTGCCGGAGACAATCTGCGCCTCCTGCCGGTAGGGCGTGATGTAGATATCCGCCGCGCCGACGTGCTCAATCAATTCTTCAGTGCTTACGAAGCGATTGTTCAAAAGCAGATTGGAGGAAACGCCAAGCTCGGCGGCCAGCGCCTGCAACTCTTCACGGTAGCGCTCGCCGTCGCGCTTCCGGATATGAGGATGCGTCACTCCGGAGACGATATACACCACGTTCGGATGCCGCGCCAGAATCGCCGGCAGCGCGCGAATCACATTCTCGATTCCCTTGTTCGGAGAGAGCAAACCGAAGGTAAGCAGAACGGACTTGCCTTCCGTGCCAAACTTGTCCTTGAAATAGTTGGGGTCCATGAACGGCATGTCGGGTACGCCGTGAGGGATCACATCGATCTTTCCGCCGGGAACCCCATAGACTTCGCGCAACAGTTGGGCGGCGAGCTCGCTCATGACGACGAGGCGATCAGAGAGCTGCGCAATCTCTTCGAGCACGATCCGTTGATTTGGGTCGGGTTCGCGCAGGACCGTGTGCAGCGTAGTGACCAGCGGCATTTTCAACCGGCGCAGCAAGGCCAGAATGTAGCGGCCGGCAGTGCCGCCGTAGATGCCATATTCATGCTGCAGGCAGACCAGATCGTTGCTATTGAAGTTGAGGAAATCGGCGGCTCGTTCATAGGAGGCAATGTCCTCCTGCGTCAGTTCCAAGCGCACTTGTTCCGGATAGTCGTAGCTCGAATCGGGGTCGTTGACGGGAATGGCAAACAGGCGACCTTCGCCGTATTCGGCTGCAAGCGCGCTGCACAGATCGGTGGTGAATGTGGCAATGCCGCACTCGCGCGGCAGATAATTTCCAATAAAAGCGATACGGGTGGGCAGAGGCAGGCGGCTGGCTTTCAACGCGATGGGCAAAGAAGCCGATGCGCCGTTTGTTCCTGCATTCACCTCGGAATTCATGATCTCGGGGAAAGTCATCCTAACCTCTTTTCGTAATTCGATCCTCGTTTGAAACGCGCAGCATGGATGTTTGTGCGTGCACCTGGTACGGGATTCAATGTTCAGACCTTCTGCTCTCTGGCACTCGGTTTATCGAACGGGCACCGCCAGTTGATGCCAATCTCCTGAAATCTCCAGCCACGTGTATTGCTGGATCTGCCGCGGTTGCAGGGTGACCCTGGCGACGTAAAAGCCCGGATATCTCGTGGCCTGAACGTCAATCAGCTCGGCGGCATTGAATCGCCTTCCCACTGCCCCCAATGCACGGGCCAACGCTCGCCGGGCCGCATTTTTCTCTGTCAGCCCCAGACCCTTTCGTGTGCAGGGGTGGTCCACCTGCATGAAGTGCCAGCCCTTTTGGCGAATCATCGTGTCGAAAACCGCCGACGTGATCTCTTCTACACGCGTCCAGTTTTCGCCAACCGATTCCGTGAGGGGGTCCAGAGGTTGCGGAAGAACGCAATCCTTGCGCAGGAAAACGGAATGCGGCGTCACGCTCGCGCGCTTTTCGCTACTTTGGGCGTCTCAGGGCGGAAGGATCCGGGCAAATGGCCGCCTGGGGCGACAGCTTCGTCATGGGCCGAATGTTCCGCTACGAAATCCTCGGTAAATTTCGATGCTGTTGCGTCGATTGCGAGCGGTTCGGCCGCGGAAAACCCGGTTGCATCGGGCTGGCTCTCGGGCTGGTGCAGATGGACCTTCGTGCGGAAGCGCGGAGACAGGTGGTTCTTCACATCGCTTTGCCTGATGAGGCTCATGGCGACTCCAGTCGTCCTGTTGGGTGCCTGAAAGATGCTCGTCTGGAGCGAAGCCTGGAATGCCGAAGGCGAGAAGGGGAAAACGGACTGCTAAAGCAATGATACGCCTGTCAGGGCCTGCGTGCCGGGGTGCCTGGGTCTCATTCTTATGGTCAAAAGTGCACACATGGAGGCAGCGCAAGGGGTTCGCGCGCGAGGATTTTGGCGGCGGAGCGCAGGGCACGGTTCGATGAATTTTTCGAGAAGGTTTACCAAAGTGTGGCGGAGTCCGCAATTCCTCGTTGACACTCGCGCAGCGGGAGTTTATTGTCCCTCCTACCCTGGCACAATTCCCCGGGCCTCTCTGCCAGGAAATGCCATGGAGGCAAGCCAATGACCTTCCCCCCTCCCAGGGTCCTTTGGACCTTCTCCTTCGCGCTTCTGTTCATTGCATGTTCACTTTCCAGCCCCGCTTTCGCGCAAAGCAGACCGGAGCAAGCGCGCGCGATGAACCCGCAAGCCTCTGCAAACTCAGTGATTCTGCAAGGCGGAACACACGCGCAGACGATGCAGCGGCTGCACGTGGTGCGGCAATACGCGCTCCAGGATCTGCGCGCGAATCCGCGTGTGATGCTGGGCGACGCGCGGCTCGACTTCACGCCTCTGCTGAACAATCCCAAGGCGCTGCCCAACCTCGCGATCAGGTTGCAGGCACTGCCGCAGCACGTTCAGGTGCAGGTGAACACGTCGGATGTAACAGAGGTCGACCAGGGCTTGGTGATTCACCATCTACTTACCTACCAGATTCTTCCCGGCAAGTGCGCCGATCCCGGCGCGATGGCGCAGCTGGCTGCAGCCGGAGTTTCGTGTTTTTCGCGCAGCACCACAGCCCAGCGCGTTTCGGAGTTCAGCGTGCCGGGCAGCCCGCGCTACATTGCCGACCCAGGAAGGCGGCAGGCGGCGATCGCGGAGTTCCAGCAGAAGAGCGCGGCGGCGGATGCGGATGCGAGCCAGCACATTGCCGCGCTCCGCAAATCGCTGGCCGATCCAACGCAGCGCGCGGCCATCGTGGCCAAGGTGGGCCAGGCCGAAGCGGCGCGGATGAGCTCGCTGAGCGACGACGATCTGAAGGATGAGCTGATCAATATGGCTGCTCAGACCGTCGAAGAGACGATGTTCGTGCCGAAGCTTGAGTCGTCCAACTACGCGCACCCGAAGGAGACCCTCACAACAACCGCCAGTCCCGCGGAAGTGGCGGCCACCGAGCAACTCATGCGCAACGGAGTGTCGGGCGGCAGCCCGGCCGGTTTTCCCAAGCTCCTAAAAATTGTTCCGGGTTCAGAGCTTCATCTGAACGGGTCCGGGCCGCCGCGGGGCGATCAGACAGCCGATCTCAACATGGGCCCGTACTACTTTCTCACCGGCTTCACTATCGGCCACGACTACGAATGGCAATGGGGTGTGTCGGTCTCCATCAACTGGTGCGTCGTCGGCTGCACATCGACCTACGGCATCCAACTGAATGCCGGCTTTAACTACGCATTCGGCTTGCGTTTTCCCATCCAGGCAAACTTCAAATATGAAACCGTCGTTCACCCCAACAATTCAGCCGAGGCGAAGTTGACGCCGCAATTCGTGCCCATCGAAGGCGACGCGGACGATTTCTTCTCCGCCGGACTTGACCAGAGCCAGCTATATAAAGCGCAGGAGATCGTCGCGCAGGTGGGCGCCGATGCCGGTTTCAGCGTCAACCTGCCCGTTCTGAGCACAAGCCAGAATTTCTCAGTCGGCGTGGACTTTACACAGTTGCTGCCTGCACCTTACACGGGAGGGCGCTTCCAGCCGCCGATCCCAGGTACGCACGGCATCGATTCCAATTTCGTCTTCAACCAAATCGATCTGCTGGGCGACCTGCTCAATTTCGGCGTCGTGGGCGGCGCGGT
>Ga0181535_10001065_pt1 | contig 37206 bp, 32 predicted proteins | sample PEATcosm2014_Bin_44_FD_119774 | JGI IMG/M metagenome (GOLD analysis project Ga0181535, IMG submission 119774) | Peatland microbial communities from MTU Mesocosm Facility, Houghton, MI, USA - PEATcosm2014_Bin17_30_metaG | ecosystem: Environmental > Terrestrial > Soil > Wetlands > Peat | place... | reverse complement strand
TCTTTATTAAAATATAAAAGAATTACATCTACATTAGCAAAAGCTAAAGAAGCAAAATCTTTTGTTGAGGCTATTATTACTAAAGCCCGGAAGAATGATCTTGCTGCCAGAAGACATGTTTTAAGTATTATTCATGATAAAGATGTTGTTAAAGAATTGTTTGGGGAGATAATTAGCAAAATAGGAGAACGCCCCGGCGGTTATACAAGAGTAATTAAACTTGGTAACAGGCGCGGAGATGCAGCCGAAGTTGCAATACTTGAGCTGGTAGATTATAATGATGTTATCAATGCTAAAGCCGAAGAACATAAAGAAAAGAAAGAAGCCAAAACAAGAGCTAAAAAAGATAAAGACGCGCAGGATATAGAAGAAGCTAAGGTTGTAGAAGAAAAATCTGCTAAAGAAACTAAATAAAAATTAAAATAATATTTTGAATAAAGAGTAATCCTGAAATACCGGGATTACTTTTTTTTTTATGCTTGAACAAAGTGAATTTATTAAATCGGTGTACGACCTCAAGGACCTTCCTGCAAGAAAGCTTCCTGAGGTAATACTTTGCGGAAGGTCTAATGTTGGCAAATCATCTTTTATAAATTCTTTTTTAAATAAACACGGATTAGCAAAAATAAGCTCAACACCAGGCAAGACCAGATCAATAAATTATTATATAATAGATGAAAAATTCTATTTAGTAGATCTACCGGGTTACGGGTATGCCAAAACCAGCCAAAAAGAGAGAGAATTCTGGGGGAAGTTGCTCAATAGCTTTGTATCCAAATCAGGCAATATTGTTCTGGCAATTCATCTTATTGATTGCCGTCATAAACCGACTGAACTTGATATACAATTAAACATGTTATTACAGCAGGCGGGTATTCCTTTTTTAATAATATTGAATAAATCCGATAAGCTTAAACAGTCAGAATTCAGGCCATCAAGAAAAAGCGTTTTGAATAGTATCGGTGGTTTAAATTCTCCCGAAGATGTTATATTTTATTCCTCAGTTAAAGGCCGGGGCAAAAAAGAAGTTCAAAAGATATTTTGGGAGCTTTTTTATAGTAATTAAGCCTTAAATTGTTTGCTATTATACAATTGTAAAACTATATTAACATTTATTTTTTAAATTTCTGTTAACAATTCTACTAAACATGGACCGCAGGCAGAAAAAAAGAATTTTAATCTTTCTATTCGTCCCTCTTTTAGCTACAGTACTCTTTATTACAGATGAATTAATAATTCGTATTATTACAATCGGTCTGATGATAGTATATGTAGCCTTCATAATATTTTTACGGGATTCAATTAAATTCGAGGGGCCTTATGTTTCGAAAGCATTTAAGGATGATGAAGCAGACCCCTCTGCAGGCGAACCGGGTGAAGAATTTGATGAATCGTTTGAGATAATATCTAAAAATAAAAAACTTGAAATTATAACTGCAGAAAACTACACTCCTGAATTCAAGATATCAAAGACTACTTTAAAACCGCCTGATTTGAAGGAAAGGTTTGAAGAAATTGCCAATGAAGCTTTCCCGAAAGAACTTGGAAATGACGGACAATTTACTTTTGTGCTGGAAAAAATTCTTGCTGTAATTAAAGAAGCTTATGCTGCTCATACAGCAATATTTTTCTGGTATAACAAGAAAAGGGAAAAATTGACCATAGAAAGACATCTTAGTAATTCAGATAATGTAGCTAAAAGGAAATTTGATATTGAAGATGATATTTTAAGTAAAATCGTCCAAAAAGGCGAACCTGAATTACTTAGCGATATTTCATCGGCCGCAGAAGCTGATGTGATAAGATATTATAATGTACCCCAGGGTATCAGGAGCTTTGTGGGTGTGCCGTTGTTTTATGATGGCTCTCTTATAGCTATCATTGCATTAGATTCCAAACTTGGTGATGCTTTTGGAATTGAAACTATATATTCTTTGGGCAGGTTTGTGCGCGTTATTACTATGGTTATATCCATCTTTGAAGAAAAACATTCTGATACGGTTTCGCAGAAAAGATTAAAAGGAATACTTAGCTTTTTAGGACAGGATAAAAAATTGGAGAGCGAGGAAGACCTTCTGGCTTCGATTCAGAACTGCGCGGATCTGCTTATCCATTGGGATGCCTTTACTTTTGTTTATTTCCACCCTGTTGAAAAGAAATTTAAAATAAAGAAAGTTATCAACAATACGTCGCTTAAGTATGTAGGCGAAAATCTCGAAATCGAATTAACCGGCACCCTTGTAGGCAAATCAATTGTTACCGGAATGCCGGTAAAAATTGATGACACATCAACTGCTGAATATAAAAGATTTTCGAAGGCTGAAAGCGTTAGTTTTGACGGTTCATTTACTGCAGTTCCAATTGTATATGATAATCAAAATTACGGCGTAATTTGTTTTGAGAGTCTGAAAAAAAATGCATACTCAAATGCTGACATTCAATTTTTAAAAAGTGTATCAAACATATTCTCGTTTGTTATTTATTCTTTCTCAACTCAACTTGTGCTTAAAAGCTATCTTGCAATTGACATAGAAACTAAAACTTTGAACCCCCTTTCATTTAATGAAAGGCTGGTATCTGATTTATATAAAGCCTCCGAGTTAAAAGTACCCGGTGCGCTGGCATTGATCAGGATTGATGATTTTCTTGAACAAGAATCCTTGTTTGACGGAAATCCTTTCCCTAAAGTATTGAGTTCCGTCTCGGAAACAATTGCCGAAGAAATGACTCCCATGAATATTTTCGGCAGGATATCAGAACGTGTTTTCGGTGTTTATTTCTTTAATGCAAATACCAAAGAAGTATTCCTGTGGGCTGAAAAATTGAGAGTAAAAATAGCAAGAAAGCCGATTGCAGTAGTTTCAAAGCAAACTACTTACACGGTTTCAATAGGTGTTGCATCGGCAAATAATAAGACTAATCCGGAAGAAGTAATCTATAATGCGGATCTGGCTCTTCAAAAAGCTCTTGAACGCGGCGGTAATACCGTAAGAAATATTAATTAATCCTGTCTATTCTTACCAATTATTTAAATAAAAGTATAATTAATATGTAACATTTGCAGCTTTGGTGCGTCAAATAGAAAAGTTCAATTCTATCATCCAGCCTGTAATTTAGTGGCTCAATTTGCGGCTTTTTTTATATAAATGTTTCGTTTTTAGCCCCAAATCTAATTATTACAAATTAATAATTGAATTTTTAGGGATAGTAATTTATATTAGACAAGAATTTTACGATATTATCCTGAAATTATTCTTATATTTTGTCATTTCTGGTTTAAGTGGCATATATTAAGAATGAAATATTTTCAAACTACATTGAATTAGTAATAATCATTTAATTTTTTGAAAATATTCCTATATCGTAAACGGGCACAATAATTGTTCCTTGTAAAAATGAATAGAAACATTTTGGGCTTCAAATTATTTGTAATCTCAAATTGTTTTTGGTTAATATTTGCTTAGCCGTGAAGTGCATAATTACAGCTAATTTAAAATGAACAGATATATATGTGTTTGTTAAAATTATTTGTTACATTGCGCAAATAGAAGCACTCATTTAATTACAGACACTATTTTTACTGTGATGCTTCTTTTAAGTATTGTGAAAACGGTTATTATGAATAAATAATAAACGAGGTGTTACGATGAGGATAACAAAGCAATTTACTAATCGTGAAAGCCAGTCCCTCGATAAATATTTACAAGAAATTGGTAAGGTGGAACTCCTTACTGCTGAAAAAGAAATTGACCTGGCGATAAAAATCAAAAGAGGAGATCAGGGCGCTTTGGAAGATTTAACCAAAGCAAATTTAAGATTTGTTGTAAGTGTAGCCAAACAGTATCAAAACCAGGGATTATCGCTCGGTGATTTAATAAATGAGGGAAACTTAGGCTTGATCAAAGCTGCAAAACGGTTTGATGAAACAAGAGGATTTAAATTTATATCCTATGCCGTATGGTGGATTAGGCAGTCAATACTACAGGCGCTCGCGGAACAGTCCAGAATCGTCAGGCTGCCGTTAAACCGGGTAGGGGCACTTAATAAAATAGGGAAGGCTTATAGTAATTTAGAACAGGAATTCGAGAGAGAGCCCAATGCTCTTGAGATTGCCCAGGAACTTGACATGGACGTAAATGAAATTGCCGACGCATTAAAAATTTCAAGCCGCCATGTATCAATGGATGCGCCGTTTACACAAGGCGAGGAAAACAGGCTGCTTGATATTATTGAGAATGAAGAACTGCCGAATCCGGATTCCGTATTGATGACGGAATCATTGAAAACAGAAATTGAAAGAGCTCTTTCCTCTTTATCGGAAAGAGAAGCTGAAGTAATAAAGCTTTATTTTGGTTTAAATAAAGAACATTCTTTAACACTTGAAGAAATTGGAGAGAGGTTTAATTTGACAAGAGAAAGAGTAAGACAAATTAAGGAAAAAGCTATACGCAGACTTAGACATGCTTCCAGAAGTAAAAATTTAAAAGCATATCTGGGTTGATGCGTATGACTAAATTTAAATTTATAACAGTAATATTTTCCAGCTTAATTCTGGTTACAACCTTTTCAAGCTGTGCATCTACCTCTGATACTTTGCGGTATCATAGAGTTTCAGAAAAATCCGACGAAAACTCCACAAAATCAAGATACAACTCTAAAGAAGAAGGTAAAAACTCAACGCAAACAATTGCAGAAAAAACGGATACTTCGGATGTTGATGAAAGCGCATCCGATCCCGATGATTTACCTGCTGCCCAGAAAAAATTCGATTTATCTTCCATAATAAGAAAATACAGTTCAAAAGAAAATAATAAAAACCTGACTCCCGAACAGATAAGTGCAAGGGAAAAAATTCTTATGGAAATAATAAAGTATATAGATACACCTTATAAATACGGAGGGAATACACAAGACGGTATTGACTGTTCGGCATTTACCCAGTCGGTATACGATAAAACCCTAGCTATTGAGCTCCAGCGAAGTGCACACGACCAGTTCCAGGAAGGTGATGTAGTCGGGGACAAAGAAGATTTGCAATTTGGAGATCTTGTATTTTTCAATACCCGCAGAAGAGTTAAACCCGGACACGTTGGTATCTATATTGGCGATCATTTATTCGCACATGCAAGCTCACAAAACGGAGTAACAATTTCATCGCTTGATGAGGAGTATTATTCAAAGAGATTTATGGGCGGTAGAAGAGTTGAAGACATGGCTGGTTCAGGAACAGCGTCAAATAGCAATAACTAATATTGACCATACCGGCTGAAATTGTAACTCCTGTTAATGAAACGCAGGAGTTACAATATTTTTTATCAATCCTAATCATTCTTCATTATAATATATTGCCTATGCTGCGCCTGGTAGAATTGCCTTATATCAGGCAGGCATAAAAAAATTAAAAGCAAAATGATATAAAAAAAGCCGTCTCAAAGACGGCTTTTTTAAGATATAATTTATTATGTTTTAGCTGCAACCTGAAGTAGAACCGCAGGTCATGCATTTTAAGCAGGTGCCGTTTCTAACCATTGTTAAACTCTGGCATTCGCTGCATACATCACCGGTATAGCCTTTTTCAATAGCCTGTCTTACTTTTGAATGATGCGCATTACCGGATAAACTTTGGTGAAGCTTCGGTTCGCTTGAAGAAAGAGAATAGTTATAAGAGGCTTTTGCATGATCTTTATCCAGCTCTACAAGGCGTTCACTTACAATTTCTTCACTTACAAATTCCGGTTCGGCGAATTTTTTAACGATACCCGGAGAAACTTTTGACTTTGATTCGTCGGGATCAACATGTGAAAGATCATTTCTTCCAAGGTAAGTTACTGCTAATTCCCTGAAGATATAGTCAATAACAGAGGTGGACATTTTAATCTTATCATTACCCGTAACAAGGCCGCTTGGTTCAAAACGTGTAAATACAAAAGCGTCTACAAATTCTTCAAGAGGTACGCCGTGCTGTAAACCAAGAGATATGGCAATTGCAAAGCAGTTAAGCAAACTTCTGAAAGCAGCGCCCTCACGGTGCATGTCTATAAAAATTTCACCAAGCTGGCCGTTGTCATATTCTCCGGTTCTTATATATACCGATTGGCCGTTAATTTTTGCTTTCTGAGTATAGCCTGTTCTTCTATCGGGTAACCTTCTTCTTTTTGCAATATACCTGTGTATAATTTTTTCTGCAATTTTAACAATATCGTTCTGTTCTTTGTCTTCCAATATTGCTTCGAGCTCTTCTTCGCTGATTGAATTCAAAGGCTGGGATAATTTTGAACCATCCCTGTACAGGGCATTTGCTTTAACGCCTAACTTCCATGAATCCATATAAGCATCTTTTATGTCTTCAATTGAAGCATGATTGGGTAAATTAATTGTTTTTGAAATGGCGCCTGAAATAAAAGGTTGGGCTGCGGCCATCATCCTGATATGAGCAACAGGACGAATAAACCTTGTACCCTTCTTGCCGCATTTATTTGCGCAGTCAAAAACCGGATAATGTTCATGATTTAAGAAAGGTGCGCCTTCAATCGTCATCGTGCCGCACACATAATCATTTGCGGATGAAATTTCCTGCTTCGAGAAACCTAATGCGGTAAGCAGGTTAAAATCCATTGTGTTTATTTCATCTTTGCTGAAATTTAACTTGGTTATTAAAAAGTCTTCACCGGTTGTAAACTTGTTAAATGCAAAACTTAGATCAAAAACCGTCGGTAGGGTTTTTTCAATTTTACTTAGTATTGCTTCGGTAAATCCTTTTGCTTTTAATGCCTGTGGATTAATGTAAGGGCAGCCATCAAGTGTTCCGGAGCCCTTGGCGTATTTTACAATTTCGGATATCTGGTCTTTATTATATCCCAATCTTTCCAGGGCAGGAGGAATTGATTGGTTAATAATCTTAAAGTAACCGCCTCCGGCCAGCTTTTTAAATTTAACCAAAGCATAATCAGGCTCAACACCGGTAGTATCGCAGTCCATAACCAGTCCTATTGTTCCTGTAGGGGCGATCACGGTAACCTGGGCATTTCTGAAACCATACCGGGTTCCTAATTCAAGCGCTTTGTCTGCATCCTCACGTGCCGCTTTCAAAAGATCGGATGGACAATATTTAGGGTCTATTCCTACAGGGAAGATGGATAATCCTTCATATTCTTCGTGAGGAACGTTATAAGCTGCTCTTCTATGGTTCCTTATAACGCGAAGCATATGTTCTTTGTTCTTTTCATATTTTACGAAAGTACCAATTTGTTTTGCCATTTCTGCCGAAGTTGCATAAGACGTCATATGCATAATAGCAGTTAATGCTCCGCAAATAGCAAACGCTTCATTGCTGTCATATGGAATTCCCTGCTGCATAAGAAGAGAACCGAGATTTGCATATCCCAAACCAAGTGTTCTGAAATCATAACTTAATTGTGCAATTTGTTTGCTCGGGAATTGAGCCATCAATACGCTGATTTCAAGAACAATTGTCCATAGTCTTGTAGCATGTCTGAAATCATCTATCTTAAATTTTTGTGTTTTAGAGTCATAAAATTTTATAAGATTTATAGATGCTAAATTGCAGGCAGTATCATCAAGGAACATATATTCACTGCAGGGGTTGGAAGCTTTAATTTCACCGTCTTCAGGACAGGTATGCCATTCATTTATTGTTGTATGGTATTGAATCCCCGGATCGGCGCAGGACCATGCTGCATAAGCAATCTCATCCCAGAACTCTTTGGCTTTTAAAGTTTTGCAAGGTTTGGGTGCTCTTTTTTCAGCTTTCGCTTTTTTCTTCTCAACACGCCAATAAAGATTCCAGTCGCCGTCGTTTAACACGGCATTCATAAACTCATTGTTAATTCTTATCGAGTTATTTGAATTCTGGCCGGAAACAGTAAGGTAAGAATCAGAGGTCCAATCGGTATCCAGAACAGGGAATTCAATTGATTTAAATCCAAGTTTTGCAAGATGAATTACTCTTTCAATATAATTGTTCGGAATATGAACTTTCCTTGCCTCAATAACAGCATGTTTTAAATTTTTATTTAATGCTTTATTAAATCTGTCATTTTCCGGATGCTCATCGTAACAAGCTTTCATAATAGCATTCAGATGCTGATTGCATAATTTTGACCCGGCCACAAGGGCAGCTACTTTTTGTTCTTCAACAACTTTCCAATTAATATATTCCTCTATATCGGGATGATCAAGATCCAGGGTAACCATTTTTGCAGCTCTACGGGTTGTTCCGCCGGATTTAATTGCTCCTGCCGATCGATCTCCGATTTTCAGGAATGACATTAATCCGGAAGATTTTCCGCCGCCGCTTAAAGGTTCATTTGAACCTCGAATTTCTGAAAAATTTGAACCTGTCCCGGACCCGTACTTAAATAACCTTGCTTCACGTACCCATAAATCCATTATGCCGCCTTCATTAACAAGATCGTCTTTTACGGATTGAATGAAACAAGCGTGCGGTTGAGGGTGGGTATAAGCATCACTCGAAGCAGTTAGCTTTGCAGTTTTAAAATCTACAAAATAATGTCCCTGGGAAGGCCCTGTAATTCCATATGCCCAATGAAGGCCGGTGTTGAACCATTGCGGGCTGTTAGGGGCTGTCATCTGGTATGCAAACATGTACATTAGTTCATCGTAGAAAGTTTTTGCATCTTCTTCGGTATCAAAGTAGTTTGCTTTCCAGCCCCAGTAAGTCCAGCAGCCTGCCAGCCTGTGAAATACTTGTTTTGCATCAGTTTCGGATGTTACTCTGTCTTTTTCAGGAAGCTGATTTAACTTTTCAGTATCGGCTGTTGAATTTTGCAGCCATACGGGCACTCCTTCTTCATCAACTTTCTTTAATAGTTTGGGAATGCCGGCTTTACGAAAATATTTTTGAGCAATAATATCGGTTGCAACCTGCGACCAATCGGAAGGGACGGAGACATCTTCCATTCTAAATACAGTTGAACCATCCGGATTCTTTATCTCTGAAATTCGTTTGGTAAAATCTATAGAAGATAACGGATCCAGTCCGGATTTTGTGAAATATCGTTCAATTCGCATCAATAAACTCCCTTCCCACGAAATTAAGATCTAAATATATAATAAAATTTGATATATCTGTCCCGATTTTTATCAGGATAATATTTAATAAAAATCTAAAGCGGTTAATTTTAATTGTCATGATTAAAAAAAATGTGTAAGAATTATTTTAGGATTAATTCAAACTAAATAAATTTGATTAAAAAGGAAATAGAACCCGAAAATATATTTTCAGGGAAAATTTTACCGTGGTAAAATTGATACAAACTTGAGAATATTTCAATTAAAAACCAAATTAAATATTTTTAAAATATTTTAACTTATAGTTGCATTTAATTCTTGAAATATTAATTTTTTTTTGTCGAAATTTCAAAAAAGATTAAATAATTTTCTTTATTTATATCTGAAACAGTATACTGAGCTTTTACCCCGTAAATAGGGCTTGAAATGAACTTCATCAGTTAATATTGACCAGCTATGTAAAAAATAGTTTAATTGTGGAATAATAGTTTAAATTTGTAATACGCGTTATATTTTACAAATTAAAATAAAAGTATTTAATGATTAAGATCACCGGGAATAAAATAATATTTGGGAATCAGTTTGGACTTAGATAAAGTTATAGAAATTGTTAATCTTTCGAAGCATTTCAAGGATTTAAAAGCAGTTAATAATTTAAACCTTAATGTTTACAAAGGTGATGTTTTTGGATTCCTCGGGCCAAATGGTGCCGGGAAAAGCACAACTATAAGAATGCTCGTATCCCTTATAACTCCAAGCGAAGGAAGTATAAAAGTATTTGGAAATACATTAAGACATCACCGGAAAGAAATATTGGGTAAAATTGGTGCAATTGTTGAAAAACCGGATTTTTATGGATATTTATCGGCTTATAAAAACCTTGAGATATTAGGAAAAATATCCGGCAAAGAAATTGGCAAAAACCGGATTATGGAAGTGCTGGAACTGGTTGGGCTGGAGAAAAGATATAAAAGTAAAGTAAAAACTTACTCGCATGGAATGAAGCAAAGGCTCGGATTGGCGCAGGCTCTTTTGCACGATCCCGAACTCATCATACTGGATGAACCTACTACCGGCCTGGATCCCCAGGGAATGAAAGAAATTAGAGATTTAATCGTTTACCTGAGCAAAGAAAAACAAAAAACTATTTTCCTTTCTTCCCATGTCTTATACGAAGTAGAACTTGTTGCAAATAGAATGATTATTATAGATAAAGGCTCTGCCAAAGTCGAGGGTAATGTTGAGGAATTACTGGACTCAAAAAGTGTACGTGTTACCTTTGAAGTTGATAACATGGAGAGAGCAAAATCTCTTCTGGATAATACAGCCTGGATAGATAAACTTGATACTGCTGTAAACGGGAAATTGATTTTTAATTTAGCACACGATGAAGTCTCTCAATTGAATAAATACCTGGTACAAAATGATATTTCTGTAGGAGCTGTTATTCCTACCCGTTCACTTGAAGAATACTTTCTAAACATTACACAGAAGGTATCCTGATGTTTAAATTAATAAATATTGAGCTTTATAAAATATTTAAAAAATGGCGCTCTTATATAGGATTTATTGCCATTGCTGTTCTCGTCCCCGTTATAGAATTTGCCTTGCAGATAGAAGGACATAAGTCAATAGATTTTATAACAAGAGATCTTCAACAATCTTTTTTATTTGTTGGAAATTTACTTAACACTTATTTCGTTTCATACTTAATACTTAACAGCCTTACAGTGCATATACCGTTCCTGATTACCCTGGTTGCCGGGGACCTTTTAGCCGGTGAATCTACTGCCGGTACTTACAGGCTGCTTCTTACCAGGCCGGTTTCAAGAATGCAAATCGTAAGTTCCAAATTTATAGCCGGCCTTATATATACATTCCTGCTCATCCTTTTGCTTGCAGTGTTCAGCCTTGGGCTGGGTTACCTGCTTCTTGGAACCGGTGAATTGATAGTTTTCAGGAATGGAATTATTACAGTTTTTGCAAAAAACGATATTATATGGAGGTTTCTTTTAGCTTATTGCTCTGCTGTATTAAGTATGGGTGTGGTAGCCTCGCTTGCTTTCTTATTCTCTGCGCTTGTTGAAAATGCGATAGGGCCCATTATTTCAACTATGGCAATTATAATAATATTTTTAATTATTTCTGCAATTAACGTGGACATTTTTCAATCAATCAGGCCTTATTTATTTACAAGCTATATGGGTACATGGAGCATGTTTTTTGATAAACCTTTAGACAGGTTTGAGATTGTAAAATCAACTTTAATACTGCTCGCACATATCGCCGGGCTTTTTGGCCTGGCATCTTATATATTTTATAAGAAAGATATCCTAACGTGACTTGTTGCTTTATTATTATAATAGAAATTAATTGATATTAAAATGAAAAAAATATTCTTTTCCTTATTCCTTATAACTGCTGTTTGTTTCAGCCAAAGCAAAGATCCGAATCTTATAATAAAAAACCTTAAAGATAATTTCAAAAAAGTTAAAGATTATACGGCCGATGTGGACATAAAAGTAGATGTAAGTTTTTTAAAAGTGCCTGAAATGAAGGCTAAAATATATTTTAAGCAGCCGGATAAAACTCATATTGAGTCTGACGGATTCGCAATGCTTCCTAAAGATGGGTTGTACACATCTCCGTTATCTTTATTGAATGGAGAGTACACTGCAATTTATTCCGGCGATGAACTATTTGACGGGCATAAAACATATGTAGTAAAAATAATTCCTTTAAATGATAAAGGTGATGTTATACTTTCCACATTATGGATTGATCAGAGCGAAAACCTGCTGCGCAAGGTTGAATCCACAACTAAAACAAATGGCACTTTTGTTATAATTTTAAAATATGATAATAATAATTTCCCTTTGCCCGTTAATATAGAATTTACATTCAATACTTCCAGGTTGAAGCTGTCGCGTAACTCCATGGAAGAAGATAATAGTAATAACAATAAAAATATTCCGGGAAATTCTACAGGCAAAGTATTCCTTACTTATTCTAATTATATTGTTAATAAAGGGATACCCGATTCAATTTTCCTCACAAAGAAGAAAACTTTAAAAAATTAGTCGTTTTTACTTGATGGTTCATAACCTCTCAAAAAATCCAAAAGGTTAATTTCTCTTAGTGCATCGATTGCACACTACCACGCTCCTTCACAGCATATACCGTCGCTGGATACCTAAAGCGGCAGGCGATGTGAAACGCAAGCAAAGTATTATTGAGCTGATCCCCTGGTCATAATAGCAACTTCTTGGGCAACTCTTTGGTTATATTCAAATGCAAGCCTTCTATGGTTTATTATGTCAACTATCGTCCCGATCACGCAAAGTCCTCCCGTAAAGAAAAAAAGCAGCCCCATACCGATATGGCCTAATAAAAACCTGTGTATCCCGGCAAACCCTATAAAACCAATGCAGGCAGTCAATAAAATCGTCTGAGAATCTTTTCGCCTTGAACTATAAGCATTGGCAAAAAGCAATGCCTGGTTATCGCTCATATCTTTAATTAATCCCTGGACGAATATCATTTCATCACCCTCAAGATAGGGCATTATTTGAAAAACGTTGGCCATTTGCTTTACCTTTCATTATAGTTTATTGTTTGCTGAAAATTAGAAATTGATTTCTTAATTAAATTAAATGAACGCATGCTTAAGATTATAACTGCCGGAATCCCAAGAATATGAGTTTGTAATGATTCTTTAATATTACCATGAAATAAATAAGAAATGGAACGCCCCAATCCGCACCCGGGGCAGTACTTAAATCCAAAATATTTAAAAGGACAAATTGAAAAATGTGAATGATAATACGGATTTATTGAGGCCAGTATTGCAAACCCGGCAATCCATATAATTGCTTCAAAATTAATTTTTTTTATATTTTCAAATATTTTAATCATTAATAAAAGCAGATTGGTAAAGCAATTAGAAATCACTATTATTATACCTAAATTTAACTATGTTAACAAACTATTCAAAATATATACGTATTAATAAAATGAATACGCGTTTATGTTTATTTATTAAATTTATATTTTATTAATCTGTTTAAAATAAATCAAGGATGAAGAATGGAACCAAAGTGGCTTGAATGGGCAAAAAGCTTGCAGGCTATTGCACAAAACGGACTTACTTATGCTGAAAATGAATTTGATATTGAACGGTACGACCAAATAAGGAATATCTCGGCGGAAATTATGGCATCCAATTCCGGCGGCGATTTTGAATTTATAAAGGAATTATTCAGGAAACAAGAAGGATACGCAACACCCAAGGTAGATGTCAGGGGTGTTATCTTTAAGAGTAATAAAATATTGCTGGTTAAAGAGAAAATCGACGGCGGCTGGACGTTACCCGGCGGCTGGGCCGACCCAAATGAAACTCCTTCTGAATCTGTAGAGAGGGAAGTGTTCGAGGAATCCGGCTTTATTGTTAAATCAAAAAAAATACTAGCTGTATTAGACAGAACAAAACAAGGGCATCTCCCTCCGTTTCCTTTTCATGTATATAAATTATTTTTTCTTTGCGATTTGCAGGGAGGCAGTAAATCAACCAGCAATGAAACTACGGATGTTGATTTTTTTGAGGAAAACAATATACCCGGACTTTCGAGTTCAAGAGTCTTAAAAAGCCAGATAGACCGTTTTTTTGAGTTTTATAGAAATCCGGGTTTGCCAACTGATTTTGACTAAAAGAATATGATTTTTTTAATCCAAACTCCCGGAGTTCATGAAGTCTGGCATTTCATATCTCTTTTTATGAAAAAGTATTTCAATTGATTATTATTATGCAGGATTTGAATGAAGTAGTTCCATATATTTTTCAGGCCGGCTCAGGCTTTTAAAACCAAATTGACTGTATAATCCATGTGCATCATTTGTAGCAAGCATCCACTTCTTTACTCCCTCAAGGCCGGGATATGAAAGAATGCTTCCAATTAACTTTTTACCCAGACCGATACCGCGGAATTTTTCCAGTACAAATACATCGGCTATATATGCAATCGTTATATAATCTGTTAATACGCGTGCATATCCGGCCTGATCATTGCCATTATAAATACCAAAACAAATAGAACTATTAATAGTTTTTTCAACCGCTTCCCGGCTTCTTCCGGCGGCCCAATATGAATTTGTTAAAAATTCATAAACAACATCAACGTTAAGTTTTGATTTATCCGAACTTACTATAAAATCATCTGCTGAAAAACTCATATTGCCCTTTAGCGGTTAAATAATTATTATCGTTAATAAAATTAAGAAAATATCTTCAAAAAAATTTGATCACAACTGCCGGCAATTCAAACATTTCTCGCAGATATTTTTATCTCAACTTATCCCAGATTGGAGAACCTTTATCATCTCTTAATTGAAGGATAATTGTATCGGCAGTAAGTTTGGATGCCATAAAAACATGCGCCCCTTTGCAAACCGCTCTGCATCCTTCAATCACTACCTGCTGTTTTGGCTGTATATTAAGATTTAAATAAACTCCCACCCATTTAGGACAAAGATGAACAGTAACCGTGTCCTTCCCTGATAAAACCTGTAGTTGAACGCCCTGGGCCATACCCGGCATTGGCGAAGCTAATAAAACATTTAATACTATCCCGGAAACAGTGTCTATTTTGTTGGAGAAAAGTTTATTGTACCTGCCGCTTTCTTCCCAGCCATCGGTCTTGGTTTGCGGAAAAATATTCATGGATAGAAAAACAGTGAAGTAAAAGCATATTTTCAAATTGAAAATATTCATCTTTCAGCCCTTTCCTTAATAATTTACAAGGAAAATTTAGCCAACCCAATTTTCTGCAAAATCATCTCTTGCAGTAAGATCATCCTTTTGAAAAATAAGATTATTCGATTTAACGCAAATTGTAGGAATCTCTGAATAATGAAAGATTTTATTTGTTACATTGCCGGTAAGCATATGGGATAAACCCGACCAGCCGTGAGAAGCGATAACAATTAGATCTATATTATTTTTAATTGAATATTTTAATATTTGTTCATGAGGTTTGCCTGATTTTAGAACCTCAATTATTTTTACGCCTTTAGGAGAAATTTTATTTATGAATCTTCGCAGGTCTTCTTCAGCATTAAGTTCCCTGGTCTTTTCAAATCCCTCTTTGTTGTCGCCCGACCAATACTTTTCAGTATTAAGAATAGGTTCAACAACGTGTATGATATGGAGTATAGCTTTAGAAAACTTGGCCAGGCTTTGAGCAAATTCTAATGCTTGGAGAGAATTATCTGAGAAATCTGTCGGAACCAGAATATTGCCGAAATTTGTCATATTTAACTCCTCTGAAATTCTGTAAATATCAAAAGAAATCAGGCTAGCAAAGATGTCATGTACTTTGAAACTTCGTATAAGTCAAACGGTTTATAAAATACAGAGCTTATATATTTTCTTATATTCAGATCAAATTTCTTATTATTATCCTGGTAAACATAAGTAAGTATTACAGGAATTTCAGGATGCTGTTTATTCATTTCTTTACAGAATGCTTCAACCGAATTCGACGGCTGTACATCCAGAATTAACAGATCAAATTTAATATGTTTAGTCATTGTCTTCAGGATATTGACATCGGTAGTAGTAGTTACATTGTAATCACTCTGTAAATACATAAAGAGGCTAAGGCAAATATTGGAATCGGGGCTATATACAACAATTTTCTTCATTCAAAAAATCAATTTATTTTATTCATTAACACGAAATACATATAGGTCTCCATTTTGTAAAATGCCATTTACGTGCCAATTACGATAGCAGTGTGAAACTGGATAGATGTTTGATTTCTAACCAAATTGTTGGTATGCAACAAGGCAGGGCTTTAATTTAATGCTTATTTGTTCAAAAAGTTCCCGCAATTGAAAAATATTGATCAGCCGTTACAATAAATGAGAAAAAATTTATTGTAAGACGAAAGGGCTATAACTTAATTTTTACGAAATATTTAAGCTGGTTTTTAAGCCTTAATATCAAGTTCTTTTAGCTTCCTGTATAAAGTGGACAGTCCCACTTTAAGCAGGTCGGCTGTTTTTTCCTTGTCAAAATTATTATTTTCCAGTGCTTTATAAATATAATCTTTTTCAAATTTCCTTACGGATTCTTCCAGTGAGCCCATTTTTGAAAAATCAGTGGCTGCCGTTTTTGAATTAAATACCTGCGGTAAATCTTTAAGAGTAATAAACTCATCTTTGCAGAATATAACTGCACGCTCAAGGGTATTTTCCAATTCGCGAATTTCACCTTTCCATTCGTAGGCAATTATTGCACGCATAGCTTCGGGATCAATTCCCTTGATATTCTTGTTCATTTCGCGCCTGTATTTATTCAGGAAGTGATCTGCAAGCAACGTTATATCTTCCTCTCTTTCTTTTAAGGAAGGCAGGTTTATCTCAACAATATTCAACCTGTAATAAAGGTCCTCTCTGAATCTTCCTGCATTTACTTCTTCCTTAAGATCCCTGTTTGTAGAAGCGATAAACCTTACATTAACCTGAATTGAAGCTGTAGAGCCTACGGGAGTATATTCTTTTTCCTGGAGAACCCGGAGAAGCTTTACCTGCAACTGCAAAGGAAGTTCGCTTATTTCATCAAGAAATAATGTACCGCCGTCTGCAGCCTTTACATAACCGTCTTTATCGGCAATTGCGCCCGTAAATGAACCCTTTTTGTGCCCAAATAGTTCGCTCTCTATTAAATTTTCGGTTATGGTACCGCAATTTACTGAAACTAGAGGCTTGTTCTTTCTTCTACTGCTATAGTGAAGCGCCTTGGCTACAAGTTCTTTGCCTGTTCCGCTTTTCCCGGTTATCAGGACGGTAGTATCGGTTTCCGCAACAGTCTGAATCATTTCATAAACTTTTTTAATAGCAGTACTTTTTCCTATGATGTTTTCAAAATCATAATTTCTTTGTACTTCTTTTCGAAGCAGCCTGTTTTCCATGAGAAGATTTTTTATCTCAAACAATCTCTTGATTTTAATAATTAATTCATCAAATTCAACCGGTTTAAGTAAATAATCACTTGCACCGTTTCTAAGTGCAGAAATAGCCGTATCTAAAGAACCGAAAGCCGTTATTATCACAACGGAAGTTTGAATATTCAGCTTCTTAATTTCTTCAAGAAGTTCAATCCCTTTCATTTGCGGCATTTCAAGATCAGTAATGACTAAATCAAAACTTTCTTCAACAAGCTTATTATAAGCCGCCAATCCGTTCTCAGCTTCATGAACCGTATAGCCTTCTTTCCTGAGTACAAAGGCTAAAGATTCCCTGATTATATCTTCATCATCAACTACTAATATTCTTTCGGGCATAATATATCTCTCTTCTTAAGGTTGTAAAGGTAAAATAATTGTGAAAGTTGTTCCTTTTTTTTGCTTACTTTCAACTTTGATATCCCCCTGAAAGCTTTTGACTATTCCATAGCTTACCCACAAGCCAAGTCCTGTACCTTTTCCTTCCTTCTTTGTGGTAAAAAAAGGTTCAAAAACTTTATTCAGGTTGTCTTCCGGGATACCTCCGCCTGTATCTTTAAATACAATAATAACATTTTCCGCATTAATACTGGATTTAACAAAAATTCTGTGCTGTATATGTGTATCATTATTTTCTGCTATTGCATCTACAGCATTCAATAAGATGTTTACAAAAATCTGTTGTATTTGATCCGAGATGAGTGGTAGTAAAGGTATTTTTTTATACAATTCAACATCAAATATTATATCTTTAGCTTTCGCTCCTACTTTTATAATTTCTATTGCTTCTACAATGTTTTGATTTATATCTGTTAATTGTAACTCATAATTTGACGGGCGCGAAAAATCCACCAAATCCCTTATAATTTTGGAAATTCTTGTCACCTGTTTTTTAATTAGTTCAAGTTTCTCTTTGGCAAATTCATCTGAAGTTGACCTTTGAACTACCTGTACCAATGCAGAAATTGAAGCAAGCGGGTTTCCTACTTCATGTGCAACTCCGGCAGCAAGTGTGCCTATACTCTCCATCTTTTGTGTATGAATAAGCTGTTTCTCCAGCAATTTTTTTTCCGATAAGTCCCTGTGAATGCCAAAAAAACCGTAAATTTTTCCTTCGTTATCCAGTATAGGGGATATCAGCAGTTGAGTGTAAAACGGGTCGCCGCTCTTTTTCCTGTTCTCAACTTCTCCCACCCAAACTTTACCGCTGTTTATAGTGTTCCACATGTTCATCCAGAATTTCCCGGAGTGCTTTCCGCTGCTGAAAACACTCGGGTTCTTTCCTATCAATTCTTCTTTGCTGAACCCGCTGGCATCAACAAAAGCCTGGTTAACATAAACCATTTTGCCTTTTGGATCGGCTATTTGCAGCGGGTTTACTGTATTCTCGGCAACATAATAAAATCGTAAAAACTCAATTTCTTTTAATTTTTCAGCGGTTATATCCCTGGCAATAAGAAAATATAATATTCGTTCGGCAAAAGAATACGGTGTAATAGACAGGTTAATATCTATAATTCTATCTTTTAATTTCAATTTTGAGAAGCAGCTTGTGAAGTTATTATTTTTTACGGCTTTGGCAAATGTGTTTTTTGTTTTATTTACTGATGATGGTTCAAGAAGCTCAAAAAAATTGCTGCCGGATATATTCTCAGGAGAAAGATTTAAAGTATTGACTGCGGTTTTATTCAACGCAACCAGTTCACCATTTTCGGATATTAAAAAACACATATCCTGAAATGAGTCAAAAAAGCTAAAATCAAATTTATATTTTTTATTCATTAAATTTTAAATTCAGTGCCATGAACATGAAAGTTAATAATTCATACCATAGTAAAGATAAATAAACTGGAGATTTAATGTAAATCCGGGAAAAAATCATTCAAAAGCGAAATTTGCTTATAATCATGTCCTATATACAATTAAATCAATAATAATCATAATAACGGATATTATAATAAATTTTTCTCGTCATTGGGAATCATATTTCTTTGCTTCCAACCAGTGAGAAATAAATTCATTTATTAGAATTGGTTTATTAAATATTTTTATACAAAAGTAGAATTAGTTTTTAATTTATCCGCATATTTTAAGTTGGAATGAAGATTGCTGTTTTACAAATATTGAAGGTTCCAATCAAATAAATTTGCGGTTTAGTCTTTCGAATTCTTAATATTGTTCTAATATAGAGTAGAAATCAGGTTTATCTTATTTATTATTAAGATTACAACGGCCTGACCGGAATTGTAGTAATAGTCTTTTTGAGAGCAAATCATTATAAAGATTTTAAATTAATAATGTTTCAGATTACTAATTCAAATCTTTAAAATGATTTGGCATAATCTGTATGCCTCTTTTATTTAATCCCACCTTGGGGCATGGTGAATGTAGATCCGCAAGTAGACCGCCATGTCCCAAATAATTTCCGCATCTTAAATATCGATTAACCCGGGATATTATACTATTATCTTATTCACAATGTTCATCATCTGTGATTACAGTAACATATAACGTTTATTATTATCAATTTATTTTATTTCCGGGAAGCGGGTATGGTTAAGGTAGGATCAGGAGAGAATTTCAGAGGTTCTGATCGAAATTTAAACAGTCTTAATCATTCAGGAATTTATGAATAATCTTATTCAATTGTTCAAATTCTATTAAGAATGCATCATGCCCGAATTGAGAATTTATTTCTGCATACTTTGAGTCGGGAATTAACGATGCTAATTCTATTTGTTCACTTGCAGGGTAAAGAATATCCGTTGAAATTCCTATGTTCAGTGATCTGGCTTTTATGCTTCTTAAAACATCTTCAAATGAACCCCGGTTGTAGCTTACATCGTGAAGATCCATTGCATTGGTAATATAGAGATATGAATTTGCATCGAACCTGTTTACAAGTTTATCGCCCTGGTATTTTAAATAACTTTCAACCTGGAACAAATCTCTTTTGCCGAATATATTTGTTGTTCCTTCAATCCTGCTTCGCCTGAATTTATTCTCAAATGAAATATTACTGCGGTAACTTATCATTGCAATTTTCCTTGCAAGGCTTAGCCCTTTTAATGGCTGGGCATTGTATTGCCCGCCTTGCCATTCTGCGTCATTTATAATTGCATCGCGTGCAATTTCATTTAGAGCGATACTCCATGGTGAATGCCTTGCCGAGGTTGCAATGGGTATTATTGATTCAATCATTTCGGGATGCATTATCGCCCATTCAATAACCTGCATACCCCCTAGAGATCCCCCTGCAACAGTTATTAACTTGTTAACTCCTATTGTTTGCAGTAAGCGGTATTGAACTTTAACCATATCCCGCACGGTAATAACAGGGAAGTCCAGCCTGTATTCTTTTCCGGTAAGCGGATTAATGCTTGAAGGTCCTGTTGTACCGTAACAACTTGTAAGAAAGTTTGGACATATAACAAAATATTTATCGGTATCAAAAACTTTTCCGGCTCCTATTAATGGATCCCACCAGCCGGGTCTTCCCATGTTCATCTTATTATATTTGAATAGAAATTCTTCATTCTTTGTGTTTTCTGTTTCCTCTTCATTAATAATTCCCGTTGCATGAGCATTGCCGGTTAATGCATGACAAATTAAAATAGCATTAGTCCCGGTACTATTTAAAGTGCCGTAGCTTTGGTATGCAGAGACGACGGTATCTAACTTTTCCCCTGATTCCAGGATAAGAGGATTATTTCCGTCATATAATTGTTTGAAATTCGTTTTTGGCGATATTCCTATAGATTCTTTCAGTGCAGTATCCATTTTATTTTACAGTTGATTATTCTTTAAAACTTCAAATTTAATAAAATACCGGCAGAGATGATAAAAATTCTTCTCTGCCGCTAAAATAATAGTTATATCAATCAGGCTTTTACAGCGCTATGAACAGCAGCTTTAATTGCTTCATCAAAGTCCTCAATGATATCATCAATATGTTCCAATCCTACGGATACTCTGATTTGTTCTGGTAATACACCTGATTCTTTTTGTTCCGCATCCGAAAGCTGCTGATGAGTTGTAGATGCAGGATGAATTACAAGGGTTTTAGCATCTCCTACATTTGCAAGTAAACTGGAAAGTTTAACATTATTAATAAATGATTTACCTGCCTCGATTCCGCCTTTAATTCCAAAGGCCAGCATAGAACCAAATAATCCGTTTCTTAAGTATTTTCCTGCAATTTTATGATATGGATGGCTTTCCAGGCCCGGATACCACACCCACTCAATATGAGGGTTTTTCTCCAGCCACTTTGCCAATGCCAGACCATTTTGTGAGTGTCTTTCAATTCTTAATGATAAAGTCTCTATTCCCTGAAGTAATAAGAAAGCATTAAATGGACTTAAAGCGGGACCAAGATCTCTCAGGCCTTCAACACGCGCCCGGATGATAAAAGCGATATTGCCGAATTGGGAGCCCTTTCCAAATACCTCGTTAAATTTTAAGCCATGGTATCCCGGGGAAGGTTCTGTGAAAATAGGAAAGTTTCCGTTACCCCAGTCAAATTTTCCGGAATCTACAACAACCCCGCCGATTGAAGTCCCATGCCCGCCAATCCATTTTGTTGCTGAAGCAACAATAATATCTGCACCGTGATCAAAAGGTCGCACAAGATAACCCGCCGCTCCGAAGGTATTATCAACAATTAGTGGTATTCCATGGCGGTGAGCAACTTTAGCAATTTCTTCAATATCCGGAATATTTAGTTTTGGATTGCCTATGGATTCTATGTAAAGAGCTTTTGTTTTATTGTCAATTAACTTTTCGAAATCTTCAGGAGAATCTCCGTCGACGAACTTTACATTTATGCCAAGTCTTGGGAAAGCAACCTTGAACTGATTGTATGTTCCGCCGTAAAGCAATGAAGTAGAAACTATATTTTCGCCGGCCTGCGCAATTGTTGTAATAGCAATTAATTGGGCAGCCTGGCCCGAAGCAGTTGCCAATGCAGCAGCTCCGCCTTCCAGGGCAGCGATACGTTTTTCAAAAACATCGTTTGTCGGGTTCATAATCCTGGTATAAATATTACCGAATTTTTGCAGGCCGAATAAATCTGCGGCATGCTGTGCATCGTTGAAATTGTAAGAAGTAGTCTGGTAAATTGGAACTGCACGCGCCCCTGTGGTAGGATCGGGAACCTGCCCGGCGTGCAATTGCAGGGTCTCGTATTTGTAGTTTCTTTCTTTTCCATTAGTGCTCATAGTTTTAACCTTTCGATTTATATTAATAAATAAATAACTGCAATTCCGCAAATGATATTTAAAGTAGCCCCGACATTTATGTCGGGGATTACTAAATTCTAAAACATGTTCGGCTTAAGCCAAAATGATATGAAAAATTTGGCTTGAACCATAGGCTCATCCGCCTCTGGCGGAAAAGCCAATAAAGTCCGGGCTTCATTTTTCCCCCGAGTTTCACATAGTAATGGCTGTGCTAAAAACTCGGGGCTACTTAATAAAATTTTTAATATCATAACTCTCTTACCGTTATCATAAAAAAACCTCTCCGGGAAAGATTACTCGAAGAGGTTTAAAAAACTTCTTCTCTCATCTTTCCCATACTTGCCGGTAAATCCGGCAGCGGGCAGGAGGTAGCACCATGGCCCCCGGTATAATCGGGGCGGTTGCTAAGGTTTCACAGGGCCTGATCCCTCAACCTTTCTCGATAAGAGCTTTTCAAATTATTTTTGTATTCGTCAGGTCATAAATTCATCCAATTAAAAAGCCCTTCACGATAAGGTCTCGGGAAGGGCTCAGTCTTAAATTCAATTTTTAATTATCAGGCTGCGTCCTTCCGTGATGACATACACATCATCATACAGCATAGGCACATAGCCATTGGGCTTTTAATCCGGTTAATATTTTTGGGTTCTTTTTTCATATTAAATTTTCACAAATATAAGTTTTGTACCGCTTCATGTCAATACTATTCTGAAAATAAATGGTTAATTCACATTGTATGTGCGCAGAATTAAAATTTTTTCCATTTTCACTATCTGCAATATTAAAAGGCTCCGGTTAAAATATTAATTTGTAAGCCTCTGGCTTACCTGTTAGTCTCAGGCTCAAAACATTATAAACGATTTATCTAAACACAATATAATATTGATTTTGTTCTAAGTCCCGGCGGGACGAAATGTTTATAGCAAAAAGCGACCCGCCAACAATCCTTCTCCTAAGCCCGTTCTACAGTTCAATCATTCGTATAAAGTTTGGCCGCTTTTTCTGCGGAAGTAGTGATACCTTTAATAAGCGCTGAACTGAATCCGTTATGCTCCATCTGATTTAAGCCTACGATTGTACATCCTCTCGGTGTTGTAACTTTATCAACTTCACTTTCAGGATGGCTTTTTGTATCAACTAATAACGACGCTGCTCCTTTTGCAGTTTGAGCTGCCATAAGTAAAGCATCTTCAGAATGAAAGCCTATTTCTATTCCGCCCTGTGAAGCTGCACGGATTGCACGGAGGAAGAAGGCTATTCCGCAAGCGCATAATGCCGTTGCCGGAACCATAAGGTCTTCGTCGATTATCAGTGTTTTACCTACCGAGTCAAATATTTTTTTTGCAATTTTTAATGCGCCGTTGGTTTTTGTATCCGAAGCCAGGCATGTCATTGATTCCTGGATCGCAATTGCTGTATTCGGCATTGCCCTCACAACCGGAACATCCTTGCCGATTGATTTTTTTATATCCTTTACCGAAGCGCCTGAAACTACGGAAATTACAATGTGTTTATTAATATTAATAACTTCACTAATTTCCTTTAAAACTTCATCAAGCTGTTTGGGCTGTACGGCAACGATAATTATTTCTGAGTCCTTAACCGCCTGTTTATTATCGGCGCTGATTTTGAATCCTCTTTTTTTGTAATCTGCTAAAGATTCAATTCTTCTTTTGGTTATATATATATTCTCATGTGAATACAAATTTGCATTCTCAAGGCCGTTTGCAATAGCAAGGCCGATATTTCCGCCGCCGATTACAGCTACACTTTTTTTTGTTTCCATTTTAATTCCGGGTTAATTTGTAAATTATTTATTATTTATAAAAGTTATACATATATTAATTATTTTATTAAGTAGCCCCGGGTCTTGACCCGGGGGTTGTGTAAAATCAATTCATCCTCCGGACTTTAGTCCATTAAGGAGTTTTTTCTGTTTTCTTGAGCCAAAGGCTCATCCGCCTCTGCAGGGTGTTGCAAATAGCCCCGGCTTTTAAGTCGGGGGTAATTTATTTCACCAGAATTCGGCTTTAGCCAAAAAAGAACGCAACAATGTACTAAAGTCTTAAAGTTTTGTTGAATTTACCAATCCCCGGCACCTGCCTACCTGTCGGTAGGCAGGTGCCGGGGCAACTCAGTTATTTATTAAAAAGCTATGTAGGTCTTCATAATTTGTTGAAATTTTTACCGAATGCTTTTCCTTGCTGAGACAAAGTTTTAAACGTTCCGGAATTTCTATCTTCTTATTAATAACACTTTCAACTATGTCGCCGAATTTTGAGGGATGTGCGGTTTCTAAAATAATACCTGCAAAATCACTAAGTTTTTTTTCATTTATATACTTTTGAAATGCCAGGTAACCAACCGCTCCATGAGGATCTATTACATAATTATATTTAGAATATACTTCTTTCATAGCAGCTTTTGTCTGCTCGTCTGAGAAACTCGCACTATATATTATTTGTTTGATTATATCGTGTTTGCGGCCGTACATATCAAGAATACGTGCAAAGTTGCTGGGATTACCTACGTCCATCGCATTGGATAATGTTTTAACCGAGGGCTTCGGTGTAAAAACAGACGTTTCGATATAATCCGGAAACACATCATTTGCATTTACAGCAGCAATATAATCACTAATGGGAAGGCCCATTTCCCTGGCAAATAATCCCGCTGTAAGATTGCCGAAATTTCCGCTTGGAACGGAAAGAATTATCCTCTGTTTATTTTTAATAACTTGCGCATAGGCATTAAAGTAATAGAATGACTGCGGGATAAGCCGGGCAATATTGATTGAATTTGCAGAAGAAAGTGTAATTTTTCCGGCAAGCTGTTTATCCGGGAATGCCTGTTTTACAAGTTTCTGGCAGTCGTCGAAAGTCCCGTCAACCTCCAGTGCAGTAATATTTTCACCTAAAGTGGTAAGCTGCTGTTCCTGTATCCGGCTTACTTTACCGCCGGGATAAAGCAAAACAACTTTAATACCGTCAACTTTATAAAACCCGTTTGCAACAGCGCTGCCGGTATCGCCCGAAGTAGCAACAAGAATAACTATTTCCTTATCGGAATCTTTATTCAGATAAGACATTGTCTCAGCCATAAATCTTGCGCCAAAATCCTTGAAAGCTAATGTAGGACCGTGAAATAATTCAAGAATATTAGTCCTTTCATCAAGCGGTACTACCGGTGCATCAAAGTTTATTGCTTTATCTACAATATTATGTAATATATTATCCGGCAAATCCCCGTTCAATAAATTCTTTGCCACAGTGTAAGAAATTTCTTTGAAAGAACATTTCGAAATGTTCTGAATAAATTCAAGGGGCAGTTTCGGAAATTCAGACGGCATAAATAATCCGCCGTCATCGGCAATTCCTTTTAACACTGCTTCCTTAAACGATACTATGTTATTTTTATTATTTGTACTGTAATATTTCATTATTTCTGTGTTCGATCTTTTTTATGCAAATAATTCTAACTCGATGTCTAATTTAAATTTCACCAGCCCAAAACCTATAATCGTCCCCTCTAGGGAGGGGTGCAGGGGTGGGTTGAAGCGCCGATTTTTAGATCATTCAACCTTAATTCATACCTTTATACTTATTTATTACCCAATCACCTTAGGCCCCTGTTTATTTATTTTTGAAATATATAAATCTCCGTCAACTTTAATTGAAGAAAGGGCTTTCATCATTGCATCGCCGGCTTTTTTTGCAATTGCTTCCGATTTGCTTAAAGCAAATATTGAGGGGCCCGAACCCGAAATACTGCACCCCAGGGCTCCTGCTTCAATTGCGGAATCTTTAATTATATTGAATCCCGGTATTAGAATGGATCTTACCGGTTCAACTATTACATCCTGCAGAGACCTGCTTATCAGGCCGTAGTCGCCGGTAGTTAATCCGGCTATAAGCCCGGCAACATTACCCCATTGTTCAACTGCATCGGCCAGGAGGATTTGTTTACGTAAAATCTTCCTTGTATCTGCCGTACTTATTTCAAGTTTTGGATGAACTATAGTACAAAAAAGTTGTCCCGGGGTTTTAATATTTACAACATCAATCGGATTGATGCTTCTTACAACTATAAATCCGCCCATTAAACACGCTGAGATGTTATCTGCATGCGGGGTGCCTCCTGAAGTCAGTTTTTCACCTTCAAGGGCAAAAGGCAGCAGTTCTATTTTTGATAATGGCTTTCCAAGAAGTTCGTTAAGTGCAAATACACTTGCAACAGCGCTGGCGGCGCTTGATCCAAGCCCGCTCCCGAGCGCCATCTTTTTATGAATTTCCATCTCAATGCCTTTTTTAAACTTTAAATGTCCGGCAAGCGCAATGAGTGAAACTCCCGCAGTGTTTTTTAGCGGGTCTAAGGGAAGTTTTCCTTTATCTCCGGTTATTTTTGTAATGGTAATCCCGGGTTTATCTTTTATTTTCAGGACGACCTCGTCTCCGGGCCAGTCTATCGCAAAGCCCATTATATCAAAGCCGCAGCTTACGTTCGTCACGGAAGCCGGTGCAAATACTTTTATGTTTTTTTTCATTATGTTTTGCTTAAAATAACAAAGAGGCCCGTTTAATTAATAAGTCTCTTTTTTAAATGATTAAATAAATCCTTTAGCTTTCATAAGTTCCGCACAAAGCAAAGCGCCGCCTGCAGCGCCGCGGTTTGTGTTATGCGAAAGAACAACAAACTTGAAATCGAATAATGAATCTTCGCGAAGCCGTCCAACGGAAGCAGCCATGCCTTTGTCAAGGTTTCTATGAATTCTTGGCTGCGGATATTTTTCTTCCTCAAAATAATAAACCGGTTTTAAAGGAGCTGTCGGCAGATTTAATTTTTGCGGCTCTGCCGAAAAATTTCTCCATGCTTCTATTATTTCTTCTTTTGTGGCTTTCTTTTTTAACTTTACCTGAACACATTCGGTATGGCCGTCAACTACCGCAACACGGTTGCACTGCGCGCTGATTTTTATATTTTCGTTTATAATACTTTCTTTTCCCAGCTTCCCGAATATCTTTAAAGGTTCGGATTCCATTTTAGGCTCTTCACCTGAAATAAATGGAATAACATTATCAATAATATCAAGACTTGAAACACCGGGATAGCCTGCCCCGGAAAGAGCCTGCATTGTTACAACATTTACTGCTTCCAGCCCGAAATTATCGTATAGAGGTTTAAGTGCTAGTACTAAACCAATAGTTGAGCAGTTGGGATTGGTGACGATGCATCCGCCGTTATACTTTTGAATTTTAATCAATTCAAGATGATTTGCGTTTATTTCCGGAACAAGCAGGGGAACATCGGGATCCATCCTGTGATTTTTTGAATTGGAAACCACAGCGTATCCTTTTTTGGCAAAAGCCTCTTCAATTTCTCCCGCCACTCCGGAATCTAATCCTGAAAAAACTATTTTACTGTTTAAAACCGGTTCGCATTCTTTTACAGTCAGTTCGGCAACATCTTTAGGAAGAGGAGTTGATAGTATCCAGTTTACAGCGTTTTTATATTTTTTACCCGCTGATCTTTCTGATGCTGCTACTTCGGTTACCTGGAACCATGGATGATTTGAAAGTAATTCAATAAACTTTTGACCGACGCTTCCCGTGGCGCCCAGTACTCCGACCGGGATTTTTTCATTATTAGCCATTTATTCTCTCTATATTATTTAACTTAAATTATATTTTCAAATTTATTTTCTGCTCAAAAATACAAATATTATTTATCATCTTACTGAAGCTACTACGCTTAAATTTCTCTTTCTTAATGTATCTAAGTGCTCTTAGTGTCTTATCACCGATCCTTTTGGGAGTGGTAAATTGTTTCTGTTTTTGGTTCTTATAAAACTTGACATTAATCTGTTATGCTTAATTAAAAAAGTATTTTTAGTCTAAAAATTATTTTATTTAAACCCAACCGCGTCTAATCCAGAAACTATATTTAAATGTTCTTTTTCTTAGTGTATCTTAGTGCTCTCAGTGTCTAAGTGGTAAAATGTTTTTGTTTTTCTTTCTTGTAAAACCTTGCCACAAAGGGCCACTTAGTACTTTTTAGACATCGTCAGTCTCAACTCAAATAATTTGATATCCTTATTATATCCGCAAACACTCCTGCCGCAGTAACATCTGCCCCGGCTCCAGGGCCCTTGATTACTATAGGGTGTTCCCGGTAATGTGTAGTATAAAAAGCAAACATGTTGTCGCTGCCCGATAATGAATAAAACGGATGCTGGCTGTTTACTTCCTGCAGAGATATTTCTGCTTTACCGTTTTCAAGATGTGCAACATAACGCAATACATTGCCCTTATCAGCCGCGCGTTTCCTTTTCTCTTCAAATTTTTTATCAAATTCCGTAAGTTTCTTAAAAAACTCTTCAACTGATTTTGATTTTCTTGCGGGAACAGGCACCAGGTTTTCTACTTTTATATCTTTAAGTTCAAGGGATAACCCGGTTTCGCGTGCAAGAATTAATAACTTCCTTGCCACATCCATACCGTTAAGATCTTCACGCGGATCGGGTTCGGTAAAACCTTTTTCCTTAGCTTCCTTAACAATCTGGCTGAAAGTTTTTCCTTCTTTAAATGAACTGAATATATAGCTTAAAGTCCCGGACATTACACCCTCGATTTTTAAAACCTTATCGCCGCTTGAAACAAGATCGGATAATGTATTTATAATAGGAAGGCCGGCGCCGACGTTGGTTTCATATAAAAATTTTACATTATGCTTTAGTGCCGATTGCTTAAGCGCCTGGTAATAGTCAAAGCTTCCTGCATTTGCGCGTTTATTCGGTGTTACTACGGAAATATTTGCGTCTAATATTTCTTTATATTGGCCCGGCACATAATCACTGGCTGTACAATCAACAAAAATGCTGTTCGGAAGGTTCAATTTTTTCATCTCTTCAATCATAATACTAAGGTTTGTTTTAGTTCCTTCCTTGTTAAGCCGGTCCTGCCAGTTTTCGGGGTCAATGCTGTGCGGATCAATCAGCATCTTTCTGCTGTTTGCTAACCCGATGATCTTAACATTCAGAAGATATTCCCGTCCCAAAAAATCTGTCTGAATATTTATTTGTCTCAGTAATGTTCCGCCGACCAAACCTGTACCAACAACAAACAAATTCACAGTCTTTACTATTGATAAGAAAAAAGCATCATGAAGTGCATTAAGAGCTTTTGCTTCATAATCCCGTGGGATTACAGTGGAAATATTTAATTCTGATGAACCCTGGGCTATCGCTACTATATTTACACCGTTCTTCCCCATTGCCTGGAATATTTTACCCGATATTCCGGGGGTTCTGCGCATATTTTCCCCGACAACTGCAATAATAGAAAGATTAGTTTCAACAACAGGGTCATAGATTAATTTTTCTTTGATCTCATAATATAATTCCTGCTGTATGGCTTTTTTAGCGGCATTTGAATATCTGGGTAGTACCGCAAAGCAAAGTGAGTGTTCGGATGAAGCCTGGGTAATAAGAATAATGTTAATCTTCTTACCTGCCAGAGCTGAAAATATCCTCTGGGCAATACCCGCTACACCTACCATTCCGCTGCCCTGAACTCTTAACAATGCTATATCATCAATTGAAGATATTCCCTTAATTGAAAAATTATTCGAGCCCGACTTATCATTAATCAGAGTACCTTCAAAACCAGGATTGAAGGTATTCTTTATCCTGATCGGAATTTTCTTTTCCATTGCAGGGTGCATTGTAGGCGGGTGAATTACTTTAGCTCCGAAATGCGAAAGTTCCATAGCCTCTTCATAGGTAAGGGTTTCCAACGGGAAAGCCTTTTTTACTTTTTTGGGATCTGCCGTAAGTACACCGTCAACGTCAGTCCAGATTTCTATTTCCGTTGCATTTAATGCGGCGCCGAAGATTGCCGCAGTATAATCAGATCCCCCCCGGCCCAGGGTAGTAGTTTCATTGATGCCGGTTGAGCCGATAAAGCCCGTGATAATCTGAAATTTTTTATGTGAATTAAAATAACTCCTGATGTTCTTGTAAGTAGCCTCAAAGTCAACTTTTGCGGCTCCGAATCCCTCGTCGGTTTTAACAAGATTTCTGGAGTCAAGGTATTCACAGTCAACTCCGCTGTCCATTAAAGCATTTGCAATAATGAACGAAGAAAGCCTCTCGCCGAAACTTAAAATAAAATCAGTTGTTCTTGGAGAAAGTTCAGCTATCAGGTAAACACCGTGAAGAACATCCTCCAATTCATTTAAAGTGTATTTCAGGTTGGCAATAGTTGTACTTTGAGTTTGCACTTTAAGTATTTCCTGTGCCATAGAAATATGTTTTTCTTCAAGCTTCTTGAAAAGTTCTAAATATTCAGTGTTATAACTTGCGGCAAGCTGTCCCATTTTTAATAAATTATCGGTAACTTTATGAAAAGCAGAGAAAACAACTGCAATTCTTTTGCTTTCGCCGATAGATTTTTTAATTATTTCAATTACATTTCTAATCTTATCGGTATCGCCTACTGATGAACCTCCGAATTTAAGAACTTTCATCTTTATGATCCTTAGTTGTTATTTTTTCAAATTAATAATAAAAAAACCGGCTTCATCTTCTGAAGCCGGTTTTTAATTTCTTTAATCACAAAATTTATACGCCTGTGCTTCAGCCTCCATACATAGATGTAGGCATTGTACCTTTTGTAGTACCCATGTCGGTTTTAGGGCTATATGTGGTTTTGTAATAATTCATTATAAATTCTTTGTAAAACTAATATTTAATTATTCCTTTGTCAAATATTATAAATATATTATCGAAAAATACCCGCCGTTAGTTTACAGCAAACCATATTTAAAGTAGGATGCTGTCTAAAAAGTAATTCTTCTTAGTGTATCTTTGTGCTCTTAGTGTCTTAGTGGTAAAATGTTTTTTTTTCATTTTGACCCGCTCAAAAAAATCCCCTATAGCCGCGCCACGCTGTGGGGAGGGGCGAAGGGGTGGGTATTTTTGTTTTTTCATCATTAACACCGGGATTAATCGCGGTGTTAATTATATTAAGAAACTTGTTCCTAACTGTTTTACGTGTCCGCCTCCGGAGGAACAGTTTACCACCCGCTTTATAAGAATACTCACAATATACTTTTAGTATATTTATTCATGTAAAACTAATTTTCACACAGTCTCTTTAAGCCGGGGGAAAAATGAAATTTAAAGTATCCCCGACACCTGCCTACCGGCGGGCAGGTTTATGTCGGGGATTGCTTTTTATTTATTTGCCGTAACCGTAATACTAAAAATCCCTGTTTCGTGCGATCTGAATTCTTTAATCTGATCCTGATTTAAATAATCTTTTAATATATCGTCCGGCAGGTCGGTTCTTTTGGTCGTCTTTATCTCAGTATTCCTGAAGCCTGTATTTTTTATTATTTCAAGATATTCCTCCTGCTGAATAGCTCCTGCAACACAGCCTGCATACAATTCAGCAGATTTTTTTAATTCTTCAGGCAGTTCGCCTTTAAGAACGATATCCGAAACGCAAAAATGCCCGCCCGGTTTTAATATCCTGAAAATTTCAGAGAAAGCTTTATTTTTATCCGGAACCAGGTTAAGAACGCAATTGCTTATAACTACATCGGCAGTTGAATTTTCAAGGGGAATATTCTCTATTTCTCCCATTTTAAATTCAACATTCTTGTATCCCAGCTTTTCATTATTCCGTTTAGCTTTTTCCAGCATTGCCTCAGTAAAATCAATACCGATAACTTTCCCTGAATCACCGGTAATTGCTCTTGTAACAAAAACATCATTTCCTGCACCCGAACCTAAGTCTACTACGGTGTCTCCTTCTTTTATACCGGCATACTCTGTAGGCACACCGCAGCCAAGGCCGAGATCGGCATCCTGTACATGGCCTTTAATTCCCTTGTATTCATCCTGTATAACCGAATATTCAACAGTTTTTGAACATCCGCATCCGCAGCTTTTATTATGCTGAACTGCTATTTCCCCGTATTTTTCTTTCACAATGTTTTTAAGTTCATTCTCGTTTTTCATTTTATTACTCCTTAATTCTAATTATAATATAGTTTTTAAAGTAGCCCCGGCATTTATGCCGGGGATTTATAATCCTGGAACAATTCGGCTTTAGCCAAAACAGTTTTAAATTTATCATTATAGCCTGTAATAAATCGGCTATAAATATATACCGGTTTAATTTTGCCTGAATGTATGCCGTAACTATTGTCATTAAATAATTTAAATAATTGCTTTCTTATGTTATTAATTGATCTCTTCTCTCCACTCTATTATTTTCTTTTTAATTTCATCTCGTATAATTCTTGTCTCTTTCAGTTTCACTTCATAGCTGCCTTCAAGCGCCGAAGGATCTTTAAAACTCCAATTTAATTTTTCTATTGTCCCGGGAAAAATCGGGCATCTTTCTGCATTTGCTCCATCACAAACTGTAATTACATAATTGAATCTTTTCCCTTCCTTGAAAAAATCAAAAACATCCTTTGTTTTGTTGGATGATATATCAATTCCAATTTCCAGCATTGCATCAACAACAATTGGATTTAAAGTTCCAGCATCAAGGCCGGCGCTTTCTGCCATAAATTTTCCCCCGCCGAATTTATTTAAAAATGCTTCAGCCATCTGGCTTCGCCCGCCGTTATGAATGCAAACAAAAAGCACCCGGACATCTTCCATTTTAACCTCCTTATTTCGTTTTTGAACGAAATGTTTAAGAAAAAAAATTAATTACAGCAGATAATATTCCTGTCTAAATTTTGAATTTTCTTTTTATCATCTGCTATTACTTTGTTATTGCCGATCCAGTAATCAAGCATAGATAAAACTGAAAAGACCCTCGGGTCTTTCGGTCTGGGATTTATCATATAATTAACCCATTTGCCGTTTTTTTCCTCAAGGATAAATCCCGATTCCTTTAATATGCTTAAATGCTGTGATACTGTTGAATTTGCCAATCCTAAAAGTTCTCTTATTTCACAAACACAAAGCACTCTTGATTGCAGGGCTTTCAATATCCTTAAACGGCTGGTATCCGATAAAACTTTGAATATTTTTGTATTATCTTCTATCATATTTCATTTCGTTAACAAACGAAATATAAAATACAATTAATTAAATTGCAAGCGCTGTAAAATTATTTTTTTTAATGCGATATTAATTAATAACCTCCAAGGTTTTCAGCCAAAGGCTTGAGCCTGAAGCTCAACAGCCTTTGGATGAGATCAGCCTCTGGCTGAGGCCTCAACCTTGGAGTTTTAAATGATGCAATATTATTTCACCATCCTGAATAAAAGATAACCAAGCCCCGTCAGGGAGCGAAATGCTTGTAGCAAAGAGCGATTCACCGGCAGCCCTTCTCCAGATCCTCTCACGAAGTCTTGCCGCCATGTGGGACGACATATTTTAAAAAAAACGTTCCGCCTAAAAACCCTCTTGAATTCCAACTGAATGACATAATGACTATTGAATGACTATCAAATGACCTTTCCTAATTTATTCGCGTTAATTCGTCCTAATTCGCGTAAATTCGTATTATGTAAATGTAAAACTTCACCTCCTCTGAGAATAAACAAATGCAGGCCGGGCAGAAAAGTCATATCCGCTAAACTATATGGTTAATTAGTTTGTCTAATTCCAAAATATCTCAAAAGTAAATTCTAACATGGTTTAATTACAGGCTGTAATGTTCTCAATTAAATTAGATAACGATACGGAATTAAGAGAATTAGAATTAAGTTCTGCAAACGATTTGTTTAACTTAATCTGCTCCAACAGGAATTATTTAAGAAAATGGCTTACCTGGGTCGATAATATAGAACGGCTGGAAGATATTGAAAATCAGATTAAATCCGACCTGGGCAGGGATATGGTTTACGGAAGATTTGTATTGGAAATAAGGCATCTGGGGAATCTTGCAGGACTTATTAATTTTCACAACCAGGATAAAAATAATAAGATTATTGAACTCGGTTACTGGTTTGCAGAAAATTTTCAGGGTAAAGGAATTATGACAAAATCATGTATAGCCTGCATTAATTATGCTTTTTTGAATCTGGAATTCAACAGGGTAGTAGTTAAGTGCGCCGTTGGCAATGAAAGAAGTAAAGGCATACCTGAAAGGCTTCACTTTACATTCGAAGGAATTGAAAAAGAAGGGCAGAATTTATACGGAGAATATATGGATATGCGGATATATTCCATGCTGAAGCGTGACTGGATTAAACCGGATCACGTGCACCTTTTACGCCAACTTTCTTCAAGATAATTCCGTAGCTTCGTTTTAACTATCCGAAACCTACTTCTAAGTCCCAGCGGGACGCAATATTTATAACAAAATACTCCCCCCAACAACCCTTCTCCTAAGTCCCGGCGGTAAGCAATATTTATAACAAAACAATCCGTCCCAACAACCCTTCTCCTAAGTCCCAGCGGGACGTAATATTTATAACAAAACAATCCCCCCGGCAACCCTTCTCCTAAGTCCCAGCGGGACGTAATATTTATAACAAAACACTCCCCCCGGCAACCCTTCTCCTAAGTCCCAGCGGGACGCTATATTTATAACAAAATACTCCCCCCAACAACCCTTCTCCTAAACCCAGACCAAATGACCCAATGACCATCGAATGACCCAATGACCATCGAATGACATCTTGTATATGTGTCCCGTATCTCCAATAATTTTAATAACTTACAAACCATTGCCCGTAATTATATAATTTTATAATTTACTTCCTAAATTTGAATATTATAAATCAACAAATCTTCCCAAAATAAAATCAATCCGGTGGTTTATATGAAAAACTTTAAAGCATCACTACTATTATTATTTATTTTCCAGGTAATTATTAAAGCGCAGACTGTCGATGATATTGTTTCAAAAGCTCTTGCGGCAAAGGGAGGTGCTGAGAAAATAAAAGCTGTGCAGACTCAGCGCCTTTCCGGACAAATTTTATTTGGTTCCGGTGCCGGTAATCCTTTTGTAGTTACTCTCGAACGCCCCGGAAAAATAAAAGAAGAGATTACGATGAATGGAATGAATATTGTCGAAATAAACAATGGCAAAGAAGGCTGGGTAATCAATCCGATGAGCGGTAATAAATCTGCCGTGAGTATGACTGAAGACGAATTAAAAAATACTTCATCCAGCGCAGACCTGGATGGGCCTCTGGTTGACTATAAAGAGAGAGGAAACAAGATTGATTTTCTGGGTATTGAAAACATTAATGGTAAACCGGCATATAAATTATTAATTAACCAAAAAAACGGCCAGGTCCGCTATGATTACATTGACAGTGTAACTTATCTTGAATTAAAATTGGCGGGGAGTGTATTATCAAATGGTAATGAAAACCCTGTTGAATCCTTCTTCATTAACTATAAAGATGTTGACGGTTTAATGTTTCCCTATGAGATTGATTCGGATTCTCCGGGCGGAGGTAATAAACAAAGAATTATCTTTGATAAAATAGAGGTCAATCCAAAACTTGATGTAACAACTTTTAATGAACCTGTTGCAGCGCCCGCTGATTCAACAAAACATTGAAGTATGTTGAGATTTATTAAAGTATAAGTTTGTCATTAAAGTATATTTATAATACTCTGGAGTTTAATCTTCAGATAATTTCTTTATATATTTTTCAACATCTCTTATTTTAAGATACCATAGTTTTCCTTTCTTCTCGGCGGGCAGCCTTCCCTTGTTTATTAAATTTCTTAAGTAATCCTGTGAATAATTAAAAAACTTAGCGGCGTCTCTTAATGGAACTACTGCATCATGGTTCATCTCCACAAATTCTTTTTTACTAAGCCGCTTTAATCCGTCATTTAACCTGCTTGTGATTATTTCTTCTAATAAATCAATATTACTCAACCCGGCATAATTATCAATTTCCTTAACTTTTATTTTTTTTCCCCTTTCAATTTCTCTTATTAGTAGTTCGAACTGGGAGTCGCCGGTTTCCATAGCATCATAATATTTATCCCTGTCAATTTTTTGAGTTCCTTTTATTGCAACGTTAACATATCCGCATCCCACAAGTATAAAAGAAAGTAAAATTCTTCCTGCTCTGCCGTTACCGTCCTTAAAAGGATGAATAGTTTCAAACAGGATATGGCTTTGTGCAGCCAACTTTACCTTATCATAATCCGGGTCTTTCAATTTTTCATTTAACCACAGTATAAATATCTCCATTGTCTCACGTACAAATATATAATCCACAGGTTTGAATTTCGCCTTATTAACTTCAACCGGTTCTAACCTAAAATCACCGGGTTTGCCTTTGAATGAACCAACCTGCTGCTCGTATCTCATTAGAAGAGTATGTATCTGTTTTATATCGGATATCCTTATAGAAAATTCGCTCTCTTTATAAAGATTATTTGCGTATTCATATAATGTACTTGCTGCTTCAAAATAGCCGAGAATTGCTGCGGATTTTTCATCGCTTGTACGTTTGTTCTTTTCTAAAACCTCCAGCAGTTCATTCCGGTTTGCAAAAATCCCTTCAATCGCAATTGAGTTGCGAATTTCATCCCTGAAAAGAGAATACCATTCACTGTTTGAAACAGCTATTAGCTGAATGTTCTTTTTTCTCAGCTTTTCATATTCTTTTAATAGATCTAAACTATTCATCTGTTTTCCGAATCTTCCGAACCCCATATATTTTTTAAGCTCGTATAATATAATAAATTATAGTCTTTTATTTTTCGATGGATTCGGAAATTTAATCATTTTTAATTTTATAAGCTATTGGGAATTTCCGAACTTTCCGAATCTTAAGCAATTTCTAATTACTTTAAATATAATATATTAGCAGGTATAGCGAAAAACTGGGTTCGATAAATTTTTATAAATTATCTCTGCATAATTTAAATATTATTGTTAACTTTAATTAGTCAATTTTCACGGGGA
>Ga0181535_10001063_pt1 | contig 37219 bp, 35 predicted proteins | sample PEATcosm2014_Bin_44_FD_119774 | JGI IMG/M metagenome (GOLD analysis project Ga0181535, IMG submission 119774) | Peatland microbial communities from MTU Mesocosm Facility, Houghton, MI, USA - PEATcosm2014_Bin17_30_metaG | ecosystem: Environmental > Terrestrial > Soil > Wetlands > Peat | place... | reverse complement strand
GATCTCCTGGATCACCTTCACCGCCTGCACCACCCGCGCCGTGCTCTTGGCCACCTCCTCCATGGCCGCCATGGCGGCCTGGCCGGAACGGTCCCCTTCGGCGGTGGCCGCCACCGCCTGGTTGGCCTGCTGCTGGCTGGCGTGGACGTTGGTGGAGACTTCACGGATGGAGGCGGACAGCTCGGTCATGGCCGAAGCCATGCGTTCCACCGAACTGCGCTGGTCCTCGGCATTGCGGGCCAGTTCCTGGCTGGTGTTGGAGATCTCATGGGCCGAGCCGGCGAACAGGCTGGCGTCCTCGGCCACCCGCAGGGCGTCGAAGCGGATCCGGTTGATCATGCCCTTGAGGCGGGACTGCATGGTCCGGACCATGGCCAGGACCGAGCTGTTGTCGTCCGGCCGGGTCTCCACCTCCACCCGCATGTCGCCGTCGGCCACTTTCTTCAGCAGCTCGATGGTCCGGGCCGGATCGCCGCCCATCTGGACGTTCATGACGCGGATCTGCATGGCGGCACAGCCCACGCCGAGCGCCAGGCCGAGCAGGGTGCCCAGGTCCAGGACATAGCCCGGCAACCCGGCACCATGGACCGCCGCCACCAGGAGCAGCAGGAAATAGCCGGTGACCAGGCCGAAGCCCAGCCCCAGGCGCCCGGCGAAGGACATGGAGGCCAGCGGCACCCACGGCGCGGCGGCGTGGCAGGCCTCGGCCCAGGGCACCCCCTGGTTCAGCCGGGCGTAGAACCGCTCGGCGTCACGCACCTGGCCGCGGCTGGCCTTGCTGCGGATGGAGACGTAGCCCTTGATGGCGCCCCCCTCCTTGATCGGGGTGATGTTGGCGTCCACCCAGTAGTAGTCGCCGTTCTTGCAGCGGTTCTTGACGAAGCCCTGCCAGGGCTTGCCGGCCTTGAGCGCGGCCCACATGTCGGCGAACACAGCCGAAGGCATGTCCGGATGGCGCACGAGATTGTGCGGCTGGCCCAGCAGTTCCTCGCGCGTGAAGCCGCTGATGCGCACGAACTCGTCGTTCACGTAGGAGATGTTGCTCTGCACATCGGTCATCGAGACCAGGAATCCGCCTTCCTGAACCAGGTGCTCGACGGTCGTCACGGGTTGATTAACGCGCATGGTGACTCTCCAGGATGCCGCGGCAGGATATCCATACCCAATTTACCCTGAAATGATCAACATAGACGGCGCCTCATTCAGCTATTCTTTCGGGCAGCAACATTTGAAATACCTCCTGGCGCGAAATGGCGCTGGGGAAGGATGAACTTCCATGGCAGGATGGTCGGCAATAAATAAATTGAATTTCGAGTGACCAAGGAACCAGCCCATGGCTACCCCATCCCCCATGTTTTCCAGAAGCGGCAAGAAGGGTCTCCTGGCTTCAGGGAAAACGCGGGAGGACCGGCGCCTCATCGAATCCCGGCTGCGCATCCTGGTCAAGGCGGTGGAGCAGAGCCCGGTCTCGATCATCGTCACCGACAGCCAGGGCATCATCGAGTACGTGAACCCCAAGTTCTGCAGGGTGACCGGCTACACCATGGAGGAAGTGCTGGGCCAGACGCCGCGGATCCTGAAGGGCGGGTTCCTGAGCCCCGAGTTCTACCAGGATCTCTGGCGCACCATCCTGGCCGGAGAGGAATGGCACGGCGTCTTCCACAACCGCACCAAGAGCGGCGACCTGCTCTGGGAGCTGGCCTCGATCTCGCCGATCCGGGACGAGGACGGCAACGTCACCCATTTCGTCAGCGTCAAGGAGGATTTCACCGAGATCAAGCGCCTGCAGGACCAGATGGACAACCTGGCGCACCACGACCAGCTGACCGGGCTGCCCAACCGCAACCTGTTCTACGACCGGCTCAGGCACGCCCAGGCCCAGGCCAAGCGGCGGGAAAAGGGTTTCGTCCTGTTCTACATGGACCTGGACGGGTTCAAGGCGGTCAACGATACCCATGGCCATGAACTGGGCGATGCGCTGCTCAAGGCGGTGGCCCAGCGGCTCAGCGAGTGCGTGCGGGAATCGGACACCGTGGCGCGGATGGGCGGGGATGAATTCACCGTGCTGCTGCCGGACCTGCAGTCGCACGGCCACGCCGCGAACATCGCCCGGCAGATCATCCAGACCCTGTCCCAGCCGTTCCCGTTCGAGACGGTGACCTGCCGGATCGGCGTTTCCATCGGCATCAGCTGCTTCCCCGAGGACGGCGAGGAATCCGACCGGATCATCTCCTGCGCCGACGCCGCCATGTACCGGGTGAAAAACGCCGGGGGCAACAGCTTCATCTTCTGGCAGTGAGGCGGAATCTCAAATTCAACTATAATCGGGACCGGAGACCCTCCATGGTAGCTGCCACGGTTCCTGAACCCACCCTTCGGCGTCTGCCGAAGTACTATCACTACCTCAAGCGGGTCCAGGGCACCGGCCAGGAGATCATCTCCGCCACGCAGATGGCCGAGGATCTGGGCATCCACCACACCCAGGTGCGCAAGGATCTCGCCGCCACCGGCAGCCAGGGCAAGCCCAAGGTGGGGCACCGGGTCGACGACCTGCTGGTTTCCATCGAAGCGTTCCTCAACTGGAACAACTTTTCCGAAGCCTTCCTGGTGGGGGCGGGCAACCTGGGCTCGGCCCTGCTGGGCTACACCGATTTCGAGAAGGCCGGCATCCGCATCGTCGCCGCCTTCGACGCCAGCCCGGCCAAGGTGGGCCGGCGGGTCCACGGGGTGGAGGTGTTCCCCATGAGCCAGTTCGAGCAGCTGGCCGAGGAGCGGCGCGTCGCCATCGGCATCATCACGGTCCCCGCCGACCGCGCCCAGCAGATCGCCGAGACCATGGTGCGCAGCGGCCTCCAGGCCATCTGGAACTTCGCGCCGATCACCCTGGACGTGCCGGAGGAGATCATCGTGGAGAACGTGGAACTCTACGCCAGCCTGGCGGTGTTCTCGCGCAAGCTGGAGGAGCGCCGCAAGGCCAAGGCCGCCGCGGCGCAGTTCGCCATCTAGATCAGGTCCGCCAGGGCCTCCTCCAGCCGCGGGAAAAGGAACGTGAAGCCCAGCCGCTCGGCCTGCCGGGGCAGGACGAACGCGCCCTCCAGCAGCATCGCCTCGCCCATCTCCCCCAGCAGCGCCGTGAGCGCCGCGCGGGTCACCCAGGCCGGCACCGGCAGCAGCGGCCGCTTCAGGCGCCGGGCCAGGGCCCGAGTGAAGGTCGCGCTGCTGACCGGCATGGGCGCCACGGCGTTCACCGGGCCGGCGTAGGCCGGGTTGGCGGCCGTTTCGATGATCAGGCGCACCAGGTCGTCCACATGGATCCAGCTCAGGCCCTGCCGGCCGTGGCCCAGCCGGGTGCCCAGGCCCAGCCGGACCGGCAGGGCCATCTTCGCCAGGGCGCCGCCGTCCCGGGCCAGGACCACGCCCAGGCGCAGCTTGACCACCCGGACGCCGTGCGCCAAGGCAGCGTCGGCGGCGGCTTCCCAGCGCTGGCAGAGCTGGGCCAGGAAACCCTGGCCGGGGGCCTGGGCTTCATCCGCGGGCCGCTCGTCCAGGGCGCCGTAGAGGCCCACCGCGCTGGCGTTCACCAGGACCTTGGGCGCGCCGGCGGCCATGGCCTGGACCAGCCGCCCGGTGGGCCCCACCCGGCTGTCCAGCAGGGCCTGCTTGCGGGCCGCGGTCCAGCGGCGGTCGGCGATGCCCGCGCCACAGAGGTTGATGACCGCGTCGGCGCCTTCCAGCGCCTCCGGCAGGGCGTCCCAGCCGCACGTGCCGGGTCCCGGCGCGCGGCTCAGCACCGTCACCCGGATGCCCAGGCTGGCCAGGGCCGCCGCCAGGTGCCGGCCCACCAGGCCCGTGCCGCCCGCCACCACCACCTGGTCCAGACCGCCGGCCATGGCGCCGCCTACTCGTACTCGATGGTCGCCGGCGGCTTGCTGGTGATGTCGAACACCACGCGGTTGATCCCCTTCACCTCGTTGACGATGCGCTGCGCCACCTTCTCCAGGAGCTCATGGGGCAGCCGGGCCCAGTCGGCGGTCATGAAGTCTTCCGAGGTGACCGCCCGCAGCGCGCACATGTTCTCGTAGGTGCGCTCGTCGCCCATGATCCCCACGGTCATGACCGGCAGCAGCACGGCGAAGCACTGGGAGGTGTTGCGGTACCATCCGGCGCTTTTCAGCTCCTCGATGAAGATGGCGTCGGCGTTCTGCAGGATCCTGACGCGGTCCTCGGTGACGCAGCCGGGAATGCGCACGGCAAGGCCCGGGCCGGGGAAGGGGTGGCGCCAGACCATGTCCTCGGGCAGGCCCAGGGCGAGCCCCACCCGGCGCACCTCGTCCTTGAACAGCTCGCGCAGCGGCTCCACCAGCTTGAGCTTCATGAAGGCGGGCAGGCCGCCCACGTTGTGGTGCGACTTCACCAGCACGGCGCCGCCGACGCCGGAACTTTCGATCACGTCGGGATACAGCGTGCCCTGGGCCAGGAAGTCGGCCTGGAGCTGCTGCGCTTCCCGGTCGAACACATCGATGAAGATCCTGCCGATGATCTTGCGCTTGGCCTCGGGGTCGGCCACCCCGGCCAGGCCGCCCAGGAATTCCGCCCCGGCGTCCATCCAGCGGATCTGCATATCGAACGGCGCGAAGGCCTCCTGCACCTGCAGCTTTTCGTCCTTGCGCATGACTCCGGTGTCCACGAACACGCAGGTGAGCTGGTTGCCGATGGCCCGGTGCAGCAGCAGGGCGGCGACGCTGGAATCGACCCCGCCGGAGAGGCCGAGCACCACCCGGCCGTCGCCCACCTGGGCGCGGATGTCCTTCAGCTTCTCTTCGATGAAGTGGCCGGCGTTCCAATCCAGCTTCATGGCGCAGACGTGCAGGAAGTTGCGCAGGATGGTGGCGCCGTGGGTGGTGTGGCTGACTTCCGGATGGAACTGGATGGCGAACTGCCGCAGCGCGCGGTTCTCCATGGCGGCGACCGGCACGCCCGGGGTCCGGGCGGTGACCGTGAACCCGGCCGGGGCCTGCTCCACGTGGTCGCCGTGGCTCATCCAGACCTGCTGTTCGGGGTCCAGCCCCTGGAACAGGACGCTGTCCAGGTCCTGCACCTGGATGAGCGCCTTGCCGTACTCCCGGTGCGCCGACCGGTGGATCAGGCCGCCGGCGTTGCGCGCCAGCAGCTGCTGGCCGTAGCACACGCCGAGAATGGGCACGCCGAGTTCGAGGATGGCCGGGTCCAGGTCAGGCGCGCCCGCTTCCAGCACGGATTTCGGCCCGCCCGAAAGGATGATGCCTTTCAGGTCGGCGCCCTGGATCTCCTGGGCGGTCGCCGCGGGGCCGTAGACCAGGCCGAACGCCCCCAGGTCACGGAGCCTGCGGGTGATCAGCCGGGTGAATTGAGACCCATAGTCGAGAATGGCGATGCGCTCGTGATGCATGATGACCCCGCTCCAATCATCTTTGAGAATACCGGATATTGCTGTCACAACGCCTTTTTGAAGGATTCGTCCGTGTCCGTCAGGATCCAGTTGCGCCCTTGCAGGTGGTAGGAAGCGTGCCGTTCCTTGGTTTCCCCGACCCGGACGCCCGGGTGCAGGGCCAGGAACACCGGAAACAGCTCGGTGGGATGCACCAGGCGGATCAGGTAGGTGACCCGGAGGCCGTCCCGGGTGGTTTCCAGCCGGGGAAGGACGCGGACGAACTCGGCCTCCGCCGCCGGCAGTTCGAAGCCGCTGGCGCTGGTGCGGATGGTCCTGGGCGCCTGGGGCTTGAGCTTGAACTGGAACTGTTCCCGGTCCCCCTCCGGGCTGCGGCTCACCGCGAACCAGCCGGTGCGGGTGAGCGCCTCCTGCAGGCCCACCAGCCGGGCATGTTCGGGCGAACCCTTGATGGCCTTGGCGGATTCCGCCACCCGCACCGAAACCACCACCGGGTAGTCCTGGCGGATATCCCGCTCCGCCTCCCGGCGGGTCAGCCTGGATGGGCCGCAGGCCAATGCGGCAGCCAGCACGGGAACGATGATCAGGCGGCGCATCGGCACGGGGAGCCTCCAGCGGATATTGCGATGTGCCCATTTTGGCCGCTAGGGGAGGTCGTGACTACCCTCACTTTAGGAGCGTCCTATAATGGCCGTGCCACATAGGGGACAACCGTGAATAAGAAATATTTGGACTTCCTTTCCTCCGAACTGGAAAATTTGAAAGAGCAGGGGCTCTATAAATCGGAAAGGATCATGGCCTCTCCCCAGGGCGCCTGGGTGCAGGTCAACGGCCAGAAAGTCATGAACCTCTGCGCCAACAATTACCTCGGCCTGGCCAACCATCCCGACCTGGTGGCCGCCGCCCAGCAGGGCCTGGCCCGGCGCGGTTTCGGCATGTCCAGCGTGCGCTTCATCTGCGGCACCCAGGACATCCACAAGGAGCTGGAAGCCAAGCTGAGCGCCTTCCTGGGCATGGAGGACACCCAGCTCTACGGCAGCTGCTTCGACGCCAACGGCGGCGTGTTCGAGGCCCTGCTGGGCGAAGAGGACGCCATCATCTCCGATGCCCTCAACCATGCCTCCATCATCGACGGCATCCGCCTGTGCAAGGCCAAGCGCTTCCGCTACGCCAACAGCGACATGGGCGAGCTGGAGAGCCGCCTCAAGGAGGCCGACGCCGCGGGCGCCCGGTTCAAGCTGGTGGTGACCGACGGCGTGTTCAGCATGGACGGCTACCTGGCCAACCTGCCGGGCATCTGCGACCTGGCCGAGCGCTACGGCGCCATGGTGATGGTGGACGACAGCCACGCGGTGGGCTTCATCGGCGAGCACGGCCGGGGCACCCACGAGCACCACGGCGTGATGGGCCGGGTGGACATCCTCACCGGCACCCTGGGCAAGGCCCTGGGCGGCGCTTCGGGCGGCTACATCGCCTCCAGCAAGGCGGTGGTCGACATGCTGCGCCAGAAGTCCAGGCCCTACCTGTTCTCCAACACGCTGGCGCCGGCCATCACCGTCACCAGCCTCAAGGTGCTGGAGATGCTCACCTCCGGCGACGGCCTGCGCAAGCAGCTGCGGGCCAACGCCCTGCAGTTCCGCTCCGGGATGGAGCAGCTGGGCTTCAAGCTGCTCCAGGGCGAGCATCCGATCATCCCGGTGATGTTCTACGACGCGCCGCTGGCCCAGGCCTTCGCCTCCGCCCTGCTGCAGGAAGGCGTCTACGTGACCGGGTTCTTCTTCCCGGTGGTGCCCAAGGGGCAGGCGCGCATCCGCACCCAGATGTCCGCCGCCCACAGCTCCGCCGACATTGCCACCGCCATCGCCGCCTTCGCCAAGGTGGGCCGCGCGCTGGGCGTGATCAAGTAGCCAACTTTGCAACCACGAGGTGAATCATGAAGGCATTGGTCAAGAGCAAGCGTGAGCCTGGGCTGTGGATGGAAGACGTCCCCATGCCCACCATCGGTCCCAACGACGTGCTGATCCGCATCCACACGTCGGCCATCTGCGGCACGGACATGCACATCTGGAACTGGGACGCCTGGAGCCAGAAGACCATTCCGGTGCCCATGCACGTGGGCCATGAGTACGCCGGGGTGATCGAGCAGGTCGGCAATGAAGTGGAAGGCTACAAGGTCGGCGACCGGGTTTCCGGCGAGGGCCACATCGTCTGCGGCCACTGCCGCAACTGCAAGGCCGGCAAGCGCCACCTCTGCCCCAACACGGTCGGCGTGGGGGTGAACCGGCCCGGCTCCTTCGCCGAGTACCTGTCGCTGCCCGCCACCAACCTGTTCAAGCTGCGCGACGGCATCTCCAACGAGATGGCGGCCATCTTCGATCCGTTCGGCAACGCGACCCACACCGCGCTCTCCTTCAACATGGTGGGCGAGGACGTGCTGATCACCGGCGCGGGACCGATCGGCTGCATGGCGGTGGCCATCGCCCAATTCGTCGGGGCGCGCAACGTCGTCATCACCGACGTGAACCCGTACCGCCTGGACCTGGCCCGCAAGATGGGCGCCACCCGGGCCGTGGACGTGAGCAAGGAAAGCCTGAAGACGGTCATGGCCGAACTGGGCATGACCGAGGGCTTCGACGTGGGCCTGGAGATGAGCGGCAACGGCGCCGCCTTCAAGGGCATGCTGGACGGCATGGTGAACGGCGGGCGGGTCGCCATGCTGGGCATCTTCCCCGACGACGTGGCCATCGACTGGGGCAACGTGATCTTCAAGGGCCTCTTCATGAAGGGCATCTACGGCCGGGAGATGTTCGAAACCTGGTACAAGATGGCCGCCATGATCGAAGGCGGCCTGGACATCAGCCAGGTCATCACCCACCGCTTCCCCATCGACGATTTCCGCCAGGGCTTCGAAGTCATGGGCAGCGGCAAATCCGGGAAGGTCATCCTGGATTGGGGCGTCAAGTAGGTTCTTGACCGGAATGAAACGCGGGACGGGGGGGCGACCCCCCGTCCCTCATGTTTTACCCTTGCCGGTCAGTCCTTGGCGTTCCCCTCCGGGAAACCGAATTCGACGGATTTGAAGACCTGATCCTGGATCTTGAGGTTCCTGAAGATCCCCTTGAAGGTGGCCGCCGACTTCAGCCAATCGGCCCTGGCCTCGAACAAGGACGTATCCCCAACGGTTTCCCCCGTCGCCAGATCCGCCACCGGCTTCAGGGTCAAGGTCGCCTGCCCCTGGACCTGCAGGTCCAGTTGCCGGGCCGCGATCCGGATGAAGCTCTCCATCTCGCCGTCGAGGACATAGGCCCGCAGGGTGCCGGACGCGGGTTCCCGGACCAGTTCGATGGTGAACTGCTCGTCGCCCAGCTCGACAGGGGTGCCACGGTGGGGCGGGACCGCATGGTGGGGTTTCGGCTGGTCGGTGGCGGAGCCGGCCAGGGCGGCGGCGCCGATGCGCGAGCGGAGCAGGGCCCAGCCTCCGCCGGCGAGGGCCAGAACGGTCAGAATGGCGATGGCATGTTTGGGTCGCACGGGAACCTCAACTAAGCGGGGAAAGGCCATCGGCCACCGACAAACGATAGGCGCGCCAGGCGGGGATGGCACCGGCCAGGAGGCTGAGCCCCAGCATCAGCACGGGGCCCCAGACCATGACCGGGTTCCAGGCCCAGGGCTCGAACAGCACCCCGATCTGGGTCCTCAGGATCTCCTGCACGGTGGAGGCGATGGCCGCGTAGAGGCCGAACCCCAGGGCGCAGCCGAGCAGCCCGATGCCGGCCGATTCACCCAGCACGGCGGCGATCAGGAAGCCCCGGTGGGCGCCCAGGGCGCGCAGGATGGCCAGGTCGCGCTTGCGCGCGCTCATGGAGGAGTAGACCGAGGAGAACACCGACGCCCCGGCCACCACCGCCACCAGGTAGGCCAGCGCCCGCAGGGCCTGTTCGAACCAGGCGAACTTGGCGAACAGGTCGCCGAGGATCGACGCCACCGGCCAGGCCAGGGTCAGGCGCTTGCCCTGCCGGTTGTAGCGGGTATCCAGCATGAGTCCCGCGGCCATGGCCCCGGGCTTGAAGCGGATCAGCACGGCGCTGAGGTCGGTGAAGGCGGCGGGATCGTGGCCGCCCAGTCGCTGGACACCCTCCAGGGGCACCCAGATGACCCGGTCGGCCGGAGTGTTGGTGGGGGCGAGCACGCCGACCACCGTGAAGATCTCGCTGTGCTGGGCTTCGGGGTTGTAGTCCAGGCCGTGGAACGGATGGAAGGTCGTGCCGATCGCCCAGCCCAGCTGGTGCGCCGCCAGGCTGCCCACCACGGCCTCCTTCTGGCCCACCTGGAAGGGCCGTCCGCCGGGCTCCACCGTGTAGACGTGGTCCGGGGCGTACTCGAGGTTCTGGAAGAAGTCGTCGCTCACGCCCACCAGCCGGACCCCGCGGAAATTGTCGCCCACGACGATGGGGATGGCCCGGTCCACCATGGGCAGGGCCTTGACCTGCTGGAAATCCTCCGCGGTGATGTTGCCCGGGGAGGCCTCCTGGTGGAACAGGCCGTTCAGCACCAGCTGCAGCTTGGAGCCGCGGGCGCCCAGCACGGCGTCGAAGCCCGAGGCGGACCGGGTGAACGACTGCTCCGCTTCGGAGCGCACCACCCAGACCGAGATCACCAGGCCCATGCCCAGGGCCACCAGGAGCACGGCCACCGCCGTGGAGACCAGATGTTGGCGCAGGCCGCGCCTAATCAACAGGAACAGCATCAGACTTCCTCCTCGCGGGGTTCTACCTGGTTAAGCTCGGCCAGATCGATGACCTGGTCGAACGCCGACAGCACCTCCGGGTCATGGCTGGCCACCAGCAGCGCGGAACCCAGGGCCGTGGCGCTGTCCCGCAGCAGCTGGATGATCTTGCGGCCCCGGGCGGCGTCGAGGTTGCCGGTGGGCTCGTCGGCCAGGATCAGGCAGGGGCGGTTGGCCAGGGCCCTGGCCACCGCCACCCGCTGCTGCTGGCCGGTGCTGAGCTGGCGGGGCAGGTGCTGGGCCCGGTCGGCCAGCCCGACCCGCTCCAGCGCCGCCATGGCGCTGCCGGCGTCGGCGCCCTTGCCGAAGGCCAGGCCCAGCATGACGTTTTCCAGGGCCGAAAGCCCCTGCAGCAGGTTGAAGGTCTGGAACACGTAGCCGATCCGTTCGGCGCGCAGCCGGTCCCGGCGGGCTTCGGACAATCCGGTGACCTCGGTGCCGCCCACCGCCACGAACCCGGAATCCGGCTCCAGGATGCCCGCGATGATATGCATCAGCGTGGTCTTGCCCAGGCCGCTTTCGCCGCGGATCGCCCTTTGCTGGCCGGCCTCGAGCTGGAAAAACGGGATGCGGAGAACGTCGGTCCGCTGCCCGGATGGGCCTGTGAAGGACTTGACCAGATCCCGGATGGTCAGGGCAGGCGTGGGATCCATGGTGGTCGCCTCGTCACTCATTGTTTCAACCCCTGGATGATGGCCGTGGCGAGGTCGCGCTCGAATGAGAAATAGTTCCCGTCCGCGGGCATGTTGTGGGTGGCGATGGACACGGCGGTGACTTTGGCCTCCTTGGCCAGTGCCTCCACCGTCCTGGGCGAGGTGCCCAGCTCCGTGAAGACCACGGATACCTGGTTCTGCTTGATGAGCTTCTTCAAGGCGTTCAGATTGGCCGCGGAACCCTCGGCCTCGCTGGTCAGGCTGGGAATGACCGCGCCGACCAGCTTGAACCGGTAGCGCTGGGCGAAATACCCCAGCGACTCGTGCCCGGTGACCAGTTTCCGCCGGTTCAAGGGCAGGGCATCCACCTTGCCTTGGATCTCGGCGTCGAGGGCCACCAGACGCCTGTCCAGATCCGTGCAGCGGGTGGACAGGTCCACCCCGAACCGCTGCTTGAGGTCGAGGGCCAGGGCGTCCACCACGGCCTTGATCGTCATGGGGTCGGTCCAGAGATGCGGATCTTCGGCGCCGGCCTGCTGGTCAGGATCGTTCGAGGGGATGCCCTCCCCGGGGCCCACGTGGCGGACGGTGATGTGCGATCCGGCTGTGAAGAACCCCACCCCGGCTTTGCGAGCCTGATCCAGGGACTTCTCCATGCCGCCTTCCAGGCCGATGCCGTTCTCCACGATGAGGTCGGCATGGGTCAGCACCTCGATGTCCTTGGCCGACGGTTCCCACTCGTGGACATCCGCGCCGTTGGGCATGGCTGATTTCACCTCGAACGCGTCCCCCACCAGGTCCTTGACGACCGCGCCCAGGACGGGGTAGGTCGCGATGATGGTCCTTTTGCCCATGCGCACAGCCTCGCGCTTCGGCGCGCAAGCGGCGAGCAGGGCAATGAGGCCGATCCCCGCAACAAACTTGATGGCCAAATTGAATTTCATCAAAGATCTCCCTTTCTGGACCGGACTGAATCCCTCGCTGGCTCCCCGAGCCTGGTGCCGAACCCGATGTCCTGGGTTGAGCTTACCCACAAATGGAAATCATTTCTATTGGCTAGGCCCACAAACAGAAATAATTTCTAAATAGAGATCGGAGCGGTCAGCGCACCGGCTGGGGCTGGGGAATGACCGGCAGGGTCTTTTCCTTGTAGAACTCGCCGTTGACGATGAAGGTGTCGGCAGCCAGTTCCTCGCCTCCGGGCTGGAGGTCCACGCCCAGGGAGGCCAGGTAGTAGCTGTCCAGCTTGGTGCCCAGCACCTGGACCGGACGGCCCTTGCGGTCCTTGGTGTTCAGGATCGGCGTCGCCACGAAGGGGCGGTAGAAGAAGGGATGCTTCCAGGGGGTGGCCGGTTCCTCCTCCAGGTAGTCCGGCACCAGGGCCGACAGGTAGCGGGGGTATTCGGTGTGCTTGCCCTTGTAGCGGGTCAGGGCGTCGGCGGTGCGCTTCATGATGCTGCGCAGCTGGCGCTGGCGCTCCTGGATGTCCTGGCGCAGCAGGGCGTCCATGAGGTAGAGATCCTTGCTGGCCTGCTGGCCGGGCACGGTGTCGGCATATTTGGCCGCCAGTTGGGCCATGAGGGTCCTGGCTTCCAGCTGCTTGCCCTGCTGGTTGAGCAGGATCGCCTCATCATAGAGCTGCTGGGGCAGACGGGGGTCTTCGGATCGGCAGGCTGCGAAGGCCAGGACCAGCGGAAAGAGCACACTGCGCACGAACGCCATGGCGGAACCATAGCACCAACTGTCCCGGGGTTGAAGTACACTGAGGCCATGCGGATGTTGGCGCAGCACTCACCGGGATTCGATCCAGCCACCCCCTGGCTGGACTGTGAAACGTCCTTGACCCGGGAATCCCACCTGTTCCAGCACTTCAAGATACGCCGCCGATCCCCGCACACGGCCCGGGAACATGATTTCACCCGGCTGCTCTGCCCGGACTGGGTGAACGTGGTGGCCTTCACGACCGAGGGTGAGCTGCTGCTGGTGGAGCAGTTCCGGCACGGCATCGACGAAGCCACGCTGGAGGTGATCGGCGGCGTGTGCAACCGGGACGAGCCGCCGGATCGGACCGCCCGGAGGGAGCTGCTGGAGGAGACGGGGCATGTGGCCGGGCAGTGGCTGGCCCTGGGCGGCTGCGCCCCCAATCCGGCGGTCCAGAACAACCATTGCCATTTCTACCTGGCCCGGGACTGCAAGCCCGTGGCGGAACTGGACCTGGATCCTTCCGAAGAATTGCGGGTCTGGGCCGTGTCCTGGGCCGAAGCCGAGCAGATGCTGCGGGAGGGCACCCTGGACCACGCCCTGGTCATGGCGGCCTTCCTGCGTCTGTTCCTTTGGCCGGGCTGGGCCGAGCTGGAGCGTTCCCTGCGGTGATCCGCTGTCAAAGGCCCCACTCGCTGCTACATTTAAAACAGTCGTGGAGGGATAGATGGCCAGTGAGTGCACATTCGATGTGGTATCCAAAGTGGACATGGACGAAGTCAAGAATGCCGTCGCCCAGGCCATGAAGGAGATCGGCCAGCGCTTCGACTTCAAGGGCTCGATCTCCAAGATTGACCTGAAGGAGGAAGGGGTGCTGACCCTCACCAGCGACGACGAGATCCGGCTCAAGGCGGTGATCGAGGTGCTGCAGAGCAAGCTGGTGAAGCGGGGCGTCAGCATCCGGGCCATGGAGTTCGGCAAGATCGAGCCGGCCAGCAAGGGTTCCGCCCGGCAGGAAGTGAAGATCCTCCAGGGCATCCCGGTGGAGAAGGCGAAGGGCCTGGTGAAGACCCTGAAGGACAGCAAGATGAAGGTCCAGGCTTCGATCCAGGGCGACCAGCTGCGGGTCTCCGGCAAGAACAAGGACGACCTCCAGGAGGCCATGGCCCTGCTCAAGAAGCATGACCAGGGGCTGGATCTCCAGTTCACCAACTTCCGGTCCTAGCGAGTGTCTCGCCTGGACCTGCTCCGCTATTTCCTGCCCATCTCGGCCAAGCTGGCCCTGGTGGAGGCGGAGCTGCAGCGCACCCTGCAGTCCGACCTGCCGGTGGTGCGCAGGCTTGCCGGCCACGTCGGCGCCGGCAAGGGCAAGCGGCTCCGGCCGGCCCTGGTGCTGTTGTGCAGCCGGCTGTGCGGCGTGGAATCCGGCGAGGACGTGCGGTTCGCCGCGGTGTTCGAGCTGGTGCACACCGCCACGCTGGTGCACGACGACGTCATCGACCATGCCCCCACCCGGCGCAGCAAGCCCACCCTCAACGCCCTGTGGGGCAACACCCTGACCGTCCTGTTCGGCGACCTGCTCTACATGCATTCCATGTCCTCGGCCATCGCCGGCCGGTCGTTCCGGATGCTGGAGATCCTGGCCGAGGTGACCACCCGGATGATCGAAGGGGAGCTGATCCAGAACGATTTCCTGTTCAACCTGGAGACCACCCGGAAGGAATACTTCGAGATCCAGGAGCGCAAGACCGCGCTGCTGTTCTCCGGCTGCACCGAGACCGCCGGGGTCATCGCCCGGCGGCCCCAGGCGGACTGCGAAGCCCTGCGCCGGTTCGGCCTGGAGATCGGCCGGGCCTTCCAGCTGGTGGACGATCTGCTGGACTACACCGCCACCAGCGAGCAGCTGGGCAAACCGGTGTTCTCCGATCTGCATGAAGGCAAGCTCACCCTGCCGCTGCTCACCCTCATGGAGCGGGCTCCCCGGGAAACCCGGCCGATCATCCAGCGGATCTGGGAGGCCGGGGAGGAAACCCCCATCCAGCCCGCCGATGAGCAGGCCCTGCGCGCCCTGCTGGAGGCCCACGACGCCTATGCCGAGACCCGCGTCCTGGCCCGGCAGGCCTCCCAGGCCGCCACCGCAGCGCTCACCTCGCTGGACGGGGACAAGGCGACCCGCAAGCTGCTGCTGGAGATCCCGGAGTTCCTGCTGGCGCGGAGTTCCTAGCCCAGCGCCCCCGGCTGGCTGCGCGGATCCCAGTCGATCTCCGCCCGCTTGAGGGCTGCGATGAACGTTTCTTTGTCGGGCGCCCTCAGGTAGGCCTCCTTGTTGGTGACCACGCCGCCCAGGATCAATTCGATCAAGGCGTCGTTCATGAGCTTCTGGCCGTGGGCGCGGCCGGTCTGCATGGCGCTGGGGATCTGGAAGGACTTGTTCTCGCGGATCAGGTTGGCGATGGCGGGGGTGATGAACAGCGATTCCAGCGCGGCGATCCGGCCGCCGCCCACCCGCTTGAGCAGGATCTGGCTGACCACGCATTTCAGCGCGTCGGCCAGCATTACCCGGACCTGCTGCTGGCGGTCGGCCGGGAACTGGTCGACGATCCGGTCGATGGTGCCCACGGCACTGCTGGTGTGCAGGGTGCCGAACACCAGGTGCCCGGTGACGGCGGTTTCCAGCGCGATGGCGATGGTCTCCAGGTCGCGCATCTCGCCCACCATGACGATGTCGGGATCCTCGCGCAGGGCGGCGCGCAGGCCGCTCTTGAAGGAGTCGGTGTGGGTGCCCACTTCGCGCTGGTTCACCAGGCAGCGCTTGCGCTGGTGGACGAACTCGATGGGATCCTCGATGGTCAGGATGTGATCCGAACGCTGCTGGTTGGCCAGGTCGATGAGGGCGGCCAGGGTGGTGGACTTGCCTGAACCGGTGGGGCCGGTGATCAGCACCAGGCCCTTGGCCAGCCCCGCCAGGCGCTGGATCGGCTGTTCCAGGCCGAGCCGGCCGGGATCCGGGAGCTCGTTGGGGATCACCCGGCAGACGAAGCCCGGGCCCATCCGGTCCAGGAAGTAGTTCACCCGCAGCCGGCAGTTCCCGGCCTCATAGGGATGGGCGAAATCCGCGTCGTTGTGCTCCTGGAAATGGCGCCAGGCCGGGGCCGGAGCAATGGCCGCCATGACCTCCAGCAGCTGGCTCGGCCCCAGGATGCCGAAGTCCATCAGGTCTTCCAGGTCGCCGTTCACCCGGCAGAGCGGCGTTTCGAAGGAGCTGCAGTGCAGGTCCGACCCCTGCCGGTTCAACAGCTCGGCGAACAGGGCCTCGGTGAGGGGATGGTTGCCGGGGGCAAGGGCCTGGGGCGGAGCCGGCACCGGTGCCAGCGCCGCCGGCGGACGGGGTGCCGGGGCCGCGGACCGGGCCAGGGCAGCGGCCTGGATGCGGATGCCCTGGGGGCTCCGGGTGAAGCTGAGGTGGAACGACTCGTCGCCGGCGCTGTGGTCGAAACTGGCCTCGCCCCGGTTGTTCCAGCTCTCCTCCAGGCTGTGCGGCAGCACTTCCCGGGCCAGCATCTCCAGCATGGTGGACGGGATCGCGTTGGGCAGCAGGGGCTGGTCGCCGCCGCCGGCCATCTGCAGCATCGGCTGGCGGTCGGCCTCCATGGTCAGGCCGATGCCGCCCCGGGAGGTGACATGGGCCAGAAGCTTGTCCAATTGAGGCATGGCCGACCCCCTTTGACCCGTTTATTCTATCCGGTGCACGCCCAGGAATTCGCTACACTTGTTGCTCGACTTCGGGCCCTTCCTTTTCACCCGTCCCCTTTCAGGAGTGTCGATGGACATCCATGAGTACCAGGCCAAGGAACTGCTCCGGCAATTCGACGTCGCGACCCCCGATGGCCGGGTGGCGGCCGACGCGGCCGAGGCGCGTGCCATCACCGAGGAATTCGGTGGCCAGAGCGTGGTCAAGGCGCAGATCCACGCCGGGGGCCGGGGCAAGGGCGGCGGCGTGAAGTTCGCCAGGACCCCGGACGAGGCGGGCCAGCTGTTCGAAAGGATGCACGGCATGACCCTGGTGACCAAGCAGACCGGGGCCGAAGGGCGCAAGGTCAAGACCGTGTTCATCGCCCGGGCGGTGGATATCGCCAAGGAACTCTACCTGAGCCTGCTGGTGGACCGGGGGACCGGCCGGGTGGCCTTCCTGGCCTCCTCCGAAGGCGGCGTCGAGATCGAGGAAGTGGCGGCCAAGACCCCCGAAAAGATCGTCAAGGTGGTGGTGGACCCCTGCGTGGGGCTGGCCGGCTACCAGATCCGGGAACTGGCCCGCGCGCTCGGCCTCACGGGCGAGGCGCAGAAGCAGTGCGGGCCCTTCCTGCGTAACCTCTACCGGCTGTTCCTGGAGAAGGACTGCTCCATGGTGGAGATCAACCCGCTGGTGATCACGGCCCAGGGCGGACTGACCGCGCTGGATGCCAAGATCGCCTTCGACGACAACGCCCTGTTCCGCCACCCGGACATCCAGGCCTGGCGCGACCGTTCCGAGGAGGCGCCGGCGGAGACCGAGGCCTCCCGGTTCGGCCTCAACTTCATCAAGCTGGACGGCAGCATCGGCTGCATGGTCAACGGCGCCGGCCTGGCCATGGCCACCATGGACATCATCCACCACCACGGCTCCAGCCCGGCCAACTTCCTGGATGTGGGCGGCGGGGCCAGCGAGGAAGCCGTGAACAACGCCTTCCGGATCATCCTCCAGGATCCCGGGGTGAAGGCCGTGCTGGTGAACATCTTCGGCGGCATCATGCGCTGTGACATCGTCGCCAGCGGGATCGTCAAGGCGTCCCGGGAGAACGGCGTCGCCGTGCCGGTGGTGGTGCGGCTGGAAGGCACCAACGTCGAGGAAGGCAAGCGCATCCTGGCCGAAAGCGGCCTGCGCATCCTGGTCGGCGCCGACCTGGACGACGCGGCCCGCCAAGTGGTCGCGGCGATCCAGTGACCTCCATCCACCCCATTCGTCAAAAAGGATAAGCGATGTCCATTCTTGTCGGCAGCAACACCAGACTGATCGTTCAAGGCATCACGGGCCGCGAGGGGCTGTACCACGCCAAGGGCTGCCGCGACTACGGCACCAGCGTGGTGGGCGGGGTCACCCCGGGCAAGGGCGGCACCGTGATCGAGGGCTTCCCGGTCTTCGACAGCGTGAAGGAGGCCCGGGCCCGCACCGGCGCCAACGCGTCGGTCATCTTCGTGCCCCCGGCCGGGGCCGCCGACGCCATCCTCGAGGCGGCGGACGCCGGCATCGAGCTGGTCATCTGCATCACCGAGGGCGTGCCCATCCTGGACATGGTCAAGGTCAAGCAGGCCCTCGGCAACCACCCCGGCACGCGGCTGGTGGGGCCCAACTGCCCCGGCGTCATCACCCCCGGCCAGGCCAAGGCGGGGATCATGCCCGGGCGCATCCATCTGCCCGGCCACGTGGGCATCGTCTCCCGCTCCGGCACGCTCACCTACGAGGCCGTGGGCCAGCTCACGGCACTGGGCATCGGCCAGAGCACCTGCGTGGGCATCGGCGGCGACCCGATCAACGGCACCAACTTCATCGACGTGCTCACGCTGTTCCAGGCCGATCCGGAGACCCACGCCATCATCCTGGTGGGCGAGATCGGCGGCAACGCCGAGGAGCAGGCCGCCGCCTACATCAAGGCCCACCTCACCAAGCCCGTGGTGGCCTTCATCGCCGGCCAGTCGGCCCCCGCGGGCCGCCGCATGGGCCACGCCGGGGCCATCATCAGTGGCGGCAAGGGCACCGCCGCGGCCAAGATGGAGACCCTGCAGGAGGCCGGCATCACGGTGGTGGCGAGCCCCGCCGACATGGGCAAGGCCATGGCCGGGCTGCTGGCGGCCAAAGCCTGAACTGCATGCCCATATAGGCCTTGCGCACCTCGGCCGATTCCAGCAACTCCCGGGCCGGGCCGCTCTGGACGATCCTGCCGGTCTGGATGACATAGCCGCGGCCGGCCACCTCCAGGGCTTCCTGGACCATCTGCTCCACCAGCAGCACGGTGGTGCCGAGCTGGTTGATCCTCACCACGGCGTTGATCACCTTCTCCACCAGGGTGGGCATGAGCCCCAGCGAGAGTTCGTCGAGCATGAGCAGCCTGGGGCCGGACATCAGGCCCCGGGCGATGGCGCACATCTGCTGCTCGCCGCCGCTGAGGGTTTCGGCGATCTGGCCGGAACGCTCGCGCAGGCCTGGTAGCCGGTGCAGAAATTGATGGCGCCCTTGCAGGCGGCTTTCGCCTCATCGGCGGCGTGCACGCCGAACTCCGTGTTCTCGTAGATCAGCCCGGCGGTCTTGATGGTGCCCGGACGCCAGGCAAGGCCTTTTGTTTATTTGAATAACTTCAGGCTGGTCCACTCAGGCGCGACTGGGATGGATCGATGCCTTCCATCAGCAGGCTGGTGCCCACGTACCCGCCCTGGGCGAGCGTCTCCACCGGGATGCCGAGGCGCCGGGCGAGTTCGGCCAGGGTTTCCGGCACGGGTTCCAGGGGCGGTTCTTGGGTTTCGGGTGCTGCTGAGGGCATGGTGCGGCTCCTTGCATCCAGGGATGTTCGGTCCGGACGCATCAAGGAAGTGTCAATTCATTCCGAGGCGGATAAAGGCTTATGATGGGGGCATGAGCGAACTTGTGCAGGCCCACCTCGACCACCGGCGCATCTGGCAGGATTTCCAGTACGCCTACCCGGTCATTTCGCGCCGCAGCAAGGGCGTGAGCCTTGGGGTCAACCTCAATCCGGACAAGCTGTGCAATTTCGATTGCGTGTACTGCGAAGTGGACCGCAGCACGCCCGGGCCGCGCTCGGACATCGACCTCGCCCAGCTGGAGCGGGAGATGACCACGCTGCTGGACCTCACGGTGAACGGCACCCTGTTCCGCACCTCGCCGTTCGATTCCGCCCGGCCGGACCAGCGCCGGCTCAACGACATCGCCTTTTCCGGGGACGGCGAGCCGACCACCGCCCCGGAGTTCGCCGGCGCCGTGGACTGCATCGCCCGGATCAAGCGGGAGCGCGGACTGGACCAGGTGAAGCTGGTGCTGATCACGGATTCCACCCGGCTCCAGGCGCCGGAGGTGATCCGCGGGCTGGACACGATGATGGCCAACCAGGGCGAGATCTGGGCCAAGCTGGATGCCGGCAGCGAAGCCTACTACCGGGAGGTGAACCGCTCCAAGGTGCCGTTCGCGCGCATCCTGGACAACCTGGCCGCCACCGCCCGGCGCTGGCCGATCACCATCCAGACCCTGTTCCTGGAGTGGCGCGGGCAGGGCCCCGGGCCCGTGGAAGTGGAGGCCTACCTCGAACGCCTGCGCGCCATCCTGGCCCAGGGCCGGCTCCAGGCCATCCAGCTCTATACGGTGGCCCGCCCGACCCCCGAGCCCGAGGCCCGGCCGCTGCGGGCCCAGGCCATGGACGACCTGGCCCTGCGGGTGCGGGCCGCGTTCCCCGACCTCCCGGTGGAGGTCTTCTACGGCCCTGAATAAATCTTTCCTGACCCTCGCGGCGGGTCTGCTGCTGGTCACCCTTGGCAGCCGGCCGGGGCGGCAGCCCATACCGGGGCCGGTGTTCGCGGTGCCAGTGGCCTCGGTGCAGCTGCTGGCGGTGGGCGACATCATGATGCACCAGGATGTGAAGCAATCCGCCAGCCAGGCTTCGAATGGGCTGCGGGCGCTCTGGTCCGGGGTGGAGCCGCTGCTCCGCACCGCGGACATCGCCTTCGCCAACCTGGAGACCCCGGTGGCGCCGGCCTCCGGCCAGCCGGGGCGGCCGTTCCAGTTCAACGCGCCCGAGGATCTGCCGGCGGCGCTGCGCGCCAGCGGCTTCACCGTGCTGGCCACGGCCAACAACCACGCCTACGACCAGGGCGCCAAGGGCGTGCTGGAGACGCTGGAGCGGCTCAGGGCGGCCCAGCTGGTGCCGATCGGCTCCGGCGCCACCCGGGAGGAGGCGGAGCAGCCCCGGATCGTCACGGTGCGCGGGCTGCGGGTGGCCTTCCTGGGCTTCACCGACATCTTCAACGTGAACCTGAACCGCAACGATGACGATCCCTGGGTGCGCCCGCTGGACCCCGCGGCGGCGGCCGCGGCAGTGCGCCGGGTGCGGCCCCAGGCGGACGCCGTGGTGGTGAGCATCCACTGGGGCAACGAGTACAGCCACCAGCCCACGGCCCGGCAGCGGTCGGTGGCGGGCCTGCTGGCCGAGGCCGGCGCCGACCTGATCCTGGGCCATCATCCGCACGCGCTGCAGCCGGTGGAAATGATCGAGAACGGTACGCGCCGGACCCTGGTGGCCTATTCCATGGGCAACTTCATTTCCAACCAGGACCGCGCCTACCGGGCCGACCGGTTCCCGGTGGAGGAAGGCGACAGCCGGGACGGGGTGGTCCTGCAGTGCCGGCTGGTGAAGCGGCGCCTGGCCGACGGCAGCGACCAGGTGCAGGTGGAACATCCGGTCTGCGAACCGCTCTGGACCGAGAACAACTGGGAGGACTTCAGCTCGGGCCGCTCCCGGGTGCGGGAGATCCGGGTCGGGCCGGTGGATGCGGCCATCGCCGCGACCCGGGCCGAACTGGCCCAGATGCAGTCTGCCGACCCGGCCGGCCTGCGGGAGCGCCAGGCCCGGCTGAGCACCCTGGAGCTGCGCCGGCAGCGCGCCATGGCCACCCTGGGCCAGGCCTGCGCGGCGCCTTGAGCGGGATCGCGTCACCAAACCCTTTTTCAACATAGAGGTATTGCCGATGTACAGCTTCAAAAACGATTACAGCGAAGGCGGGCATCCGCGGATCCTCCAGGCTTTGCTGGAAACCAACCTGGAACAGGTGCCAGGCTACGGGGAGGACCGCTTCACGCTGGAAGCGGTGGAGCTGATGCGCAGGCGCATGGGCCGCGGCGACGTGGACATCCACCTGTTCTCCGGCGGCACCCAGACCAACCTCACCGCGCTTTCGGCCTTCCTGCGCCCGCACGAGGCCGCCGTGGCCGCCCGCACCGGCCACATCCTGGTCCACGAAACCGGCGCCATCGAGGCCACCGGCCACAAGGTGATCGCCATCGACACCGATGACGGCAAGCTGCGGCCCGGGCAACTGCAGACCGTGTTGGACCTCCACAGCGACGAGCACATGGTCAAACCCCGGCTGGTCTACCTGTCCGACTCCACGGAGATCGGCTCGATCTACCTCAAGGATGAACTGGAGCAGCTGAGCCGGTTCTGCCGGGAGCATGACCTCTACCTGTACCTGGACGGCGCGCGGCTTGGCTCGGCCCTGTGCTCCGAGGAGAACGACCTGAGCCTGGCCGACATCGCCCGCTTGACCGACGTCTTCTACATCGGCGGCACCAAGAACGGAGCCTTGCTCGGGGAAGCCCTGGTCATCGGCCGGGACAGCCTGAAGCAGGATTTCCGGTATCACATCAAGCAGAAGGGGGCGCTGCTGGCCAAGGGGCGGCTGGTGGGCGTCCAGTTCCTGGAGCTGTTCCGGGACGATCTGTACTTCGACCTGGCCCGCCACGCCAACGCCATGGCGGCCCGGCTGCGGGACGGTTTCACCCGGCTGGGCTACGGGTTCCTGACCCACTCGCCTTCCAACCAGATCTTCCCGATCCTGCCCAACCGGATGATCGACCGGCTGGCCGAACAGTTCGAGTTCTACGTCTGGAGCAAGGCCGGGGTCGATGCCTCCGCCATCCGGCTGGTGACCTCCTGGGCCACCCGGGAGGACGCGGTGGCGGCCTTCCTGGCGGCGCTCGCGGCCGCGCACGATTGACCGGCAACCCCTGATTCAGATCAGGTCCACCCCGTGGGTGGCGAAGCGCAGCGCGGCCGCGGCCGGGGCGGGGTCCTGCTCGCGGTCCAGCGCCCACTGGGCCTGGCGCGCCATCAGGGCCAGGGCCAGGGTGCGCCCCAGGGTCAGGGCGAAACGGCGCGCCCCTGCAGGGTCGGCGCCCGCCCACCAGGCCTCGCTCCGGGCCAGGGCGGCCCGGACCGGGCCGGCCAGGTGGTCGGACCGCAGCCCTTCCAGCAGGCTCTCCACGTGGTTCCGGAACGCGGCAAAGCCGCAGGCGCCCAGGGCCTTCATGGCCTCCAGGGCGAGCACGTTGGTGGTGCCTTCCCAGATGCTGAGCACCTGGGCGTCGCGCAGCAGCGCCGGCAGGCCGGTGTCCTCCACGTAGCCGGCGCCGCCGAAGCATTCCAGCAGCTCGCTGCACCCGGCCACCGCCTGCCGGGCGGTGGTGAGCTTCACCAGCGGCGTGAGCAGCCGGTGCAGCGCCGCGTCGCCGGCCGCGCCTTCCACCAGGCCCAGCCATTCGGCGCCGTGGAAGGCCAGCTGGAAGGCGGCCTGGGCTTCGGCTTCCAGGCCGTCCAGGGTGTCCCGGTGCAGCGGCTGCTGGGTAAGCGGCGCGCCGAACGCGACGCGCCTGGCGGCATAGTCCCAGGCCAGCATGAGCCCGCGCCGGAGCAGGCTGGCCGCGCTGACGGCGTTCCAGGTGCGGGTGATGTTGAGCATCGGCGCCATGGCGCGGACGCCGTCGCGCAGCGGGCCGACCGGGATGGCCAGCATCCCGTCCAGCTCCAGTTCCGCGGTGGGCAGCTTGCGGGTGCCCAGCTTGTCCTTGAGCCGGTTGACCGTGAAGCCGTTGGCCGAGCCGTCCGCGCGCCGGGTCTCCACATAGAACAGCGCCAGGCCCTTGCCGCCGGCCGGATTGCCCTGGGGCCGGGCCAGGGCCAGCGCCATCTGCGAGGTGGCGGCGGAGGTGAACCACTTGCGCCCGTGGAGCCGCCAGGCGCCGTCCTGCAGGCGTGCCTCGGTGCTGCCCAGGCCCACGTCGGAACCGCCGCTGCTTTCGGTCATCCACTGGCCCGAGGTCCAGAACCGCTCCGGGTCCCGGCTGGTGAGCCGCGGCACGGCCCGCTCGATCAGCGCCTGGTTGCCGCCATGCAGCAGGGTGGCCGCCGCGCCGTCGGTCATGGCCAGGGGGCAGGTGTAGATGTCGCTGCTCGGGTGGAAGAGGTGCGCCAGGGCGAACTGGTGGAGGCGCGAATAGGCGCCGTGCCTGCGTTCGTAGGCCGCGGCCACCAGGCCCGCGGTGGCGGCGACCCGCTCGGCCCGGTGCCAGAGCGGGGTCAGCTCGATCCGGTCGATGCGGTTGCCCCAGGGGTCGAACGGCACGTGGCGCGGTTCGAGGCAGCGGTCCGCCAGGGACAGGGCGTAGAGCTCCAGGGCGGTGTCGCCCATCGCTTCGAACTCCGGTTCGAGTTCCGCCAGGATCTCCGGGGGCAGGGCCCGGCGCAGGAAGCCGCGCAGCACCGGGTCGGCGCGGTAGGGATGGGCGAGCTGGGGAGCGGGCTGGATGAAGGGCATGGCGCGCAGCAGCATACCAATATCCACCCCGGGTGATTACTCTTTTCTTTGATAGGAATGCTTCCCGGGAGATGCCTCTAGCCCAGTTTCATCCGCCGCCAAAGCGTGGACCGGCTGATGCCCAGGAGCTTGGCCGCAGCTCCCTGGCGGCCCCGGGTGGCCTGGAGCGCCCGCTGGATCTCCGCGAACGGCCCCTCGGCCGGGGCCTCGCCGCCGGGCGCGTCCCCCAGCGCCTGGCGGATCATGGGCGCCGTGACCGGGCCCCGGTCATGCAGGGCCACCAGGCGCTCCATGACGTTGTTCAGCTCGCGGATATTGCCCGGCCAGCCATAGCCGCGCAGGGTCTCCAGGGCCTCCGGGGCCAGCGGCAGGGCCCGGCCGGAGCGGTGCTGGAGCAGGAACATCCGGGCCAGGGCGCCGACATCCTCCCGGCGCTCCCGGAGCGGGTGCAGCCGCAGCAACAGCACGTTGAGGCGGAAGTAGAGGTCGGCCCGGAAGCCGCCGGCGTCGACCATCTCCTTCAGGTTGCGGTTGCTGGCGGCGATGATCCGGACATCCACCGGCACCACCCGGTCGCCGCCCAGCCGCATGACCTTCTTCTCCTGCAGCACCCGCAGCAGCTTGCCCTGGGTGGGCGGATCGATCTCGGCGATCTCGTCCAGGAACAGCGTGCCGCCGTGGGCCAGCTCGAACAGCCCGGCCTTGCCCTTCAGGCTGGCGCCGGTGAAGGCGCCGGCCACGTAGCCGAACAGCTCGCTTTCCAGGATCTGGGCGGGCAGGGCGGCGCAGTTGATGGCGACGAAAGGCCCCTGGGCCCGGGCGCTGGCGTTGTGGATGCTCTGGGCGAACACCTCCTTGCCGGTGCCGGTCTCACCCTGGATCAGCACGGCTGAGCCGGTGCGGGCGTAGCGCTTGGCGGTCTCGATGGTCCGGCGCACCTGGGGGCTGGCGCCCAGGACGTCGTCGAACACGAAGGAGGCCTGGTGCCCGGTGGTCGAGGCACGGCGCAGGATGCTGGTCTTCACCTTCTCCTCGTTGCGGGCGACCTGGATGCGCTTGGCCTCCTCCGCGGCCAGCACCAGGGCGCCCGGCCCGGTCTGGATCACCACGTGGGCCAGGCCCAGGGCGCGGGCGGTCTGGCCCGTGGTGACGCCGCCCATGACCACGTCCATGCCTTCCTGGAAGGCGCGCCTGATCTGGCGCTCCGCCTCCTGGCGGCCGGCGATGGGATAGGTGCGGAGCTCCACGTCGAGGATCGGCCCCAGGCAGGCCACCTCGGTGAACATGGACGGGAAGGCCACCATGCCGATGCGCCGCCCGAAGCGCGACGCCTCCCGCACCGCCCGGATCAGGTCGAAGCCGGAATAGGGGATCTCCACCAGGATCAGGTCCAGGCCGGCGGCCTTGAGCATGGCCGCCGTGCCGCCCCGGGCGATGATCACCTCCACGCCCTCGTCCAGCAGGGCGCGGGCGGTCTTCAGCCCTTCGTCCAGGAGTCCTTCGGCCAGGCGGATGTCGTCGTGGGCCGGGTGGAACGCCGTCCTGGCCCGTTCGAGCATCTCCGGGTCCGGCGCCAGGTAGGCGATGTGCGACATGGAATCCCCCCTTTGCGACACCTTGCAACATGTTGATTCAATCATGAAACAACAAATGCGACAAGCAGGTCTTTTGAATATCAAAGTGCTTAAATGAATTAGCTTAATTTATGGCACTGGTTTCGCTTGATGAATACATCCCCATCCTTCCCAACCCAGGAGATGTGCCCCGTGAACGATGAACAGAATGTCCTTTTCCTAAAAGACCTCATGGCCCGGTTCACGGCCTATGTGGGCAAGCACCTGCCCGATGATGTCCTGGCCAAGCTGAAGGAGCTGCGGACCCAGGAGCAGGGCGGGCTTTCCACGGTGGTCTACGATTCCATGTTCGAGAACCTCGGGCTGGCCGACCGACTGGACCGGCCCTGCTGCCAGGACACCGGGGTCATCCAGTTCTTCCTGCGGGCCGGGGCGGCCTTCCCCTACCTGGGCGAGCTGCGGGAGAACCTGCGGGCCGCCGTGGCCGCCGCCACCATCGCGGCGCCGCTGCGCCACAACGCCGTGGAGACCTTCCTGGAAAAGAACACCGGCACCAACCTCGGCCTGCGGGTGCCCTGGATCGACTGGGACATCGTCGCCGGGGACGGCCTGGAGATCGACGTCTACATGGCCGGCGGCGGCTGCACCCTGCCGGGCGCCGCCAAGGTGCTGATGCCCAACGCCGGCTACGAAGGGGTGGTGCAGTTCGTGTTCGACGTGGTCACCTCCTACGGGGTCAACGCCTGTCCGCCGCTGCTGGTGGGCGTGGGCATCTCCACCGCGGTGGAGACCGCGGCCCTGCTGTCCAAGCGCGCCATCCTGCGCCCCTTGGGTTCGCGCAATCCGGAACCCCGGGCGGCCGAAATGGAGCTGCTCCTGGAGCAGGGCCTGAACGACCTGGGGCTCGGCCCCCAGGGCCTCTCCGGCAACCGGACGGTCATGGGCGTGCACATCGAGAACAGCGCGCGCCACCCCTCCACCATCGGCGTGGGCATCTCCACCGGCTGCTGGGCGCACCGCCGCGGCACCATCCGGATCAACGCCGATATGACCCATGAAATCCTTTCGCACCGTGGAGTGACGCTGTGAACAAAGTCCTGACCACCCCCATCAAGAACGAGGACCTCGAAGACCTCCGCGCCGGCGACGTGGTCTACCTGGACGGCACGATGGTGACCTGCCGCGACGTCGGCCACCGGCGCCTGATCGAGCTGGGCCGCGAGCTGCCGGTGGATCTCCGGGGCATGGCGATCCTGCACGCCGGCCCCATCGTCGTGCCGGACGGCGCAGGCTGGAAGATGATCTCCATCGGGCCCACCACCAGCATGCGCATGGAGTCCATGGAACGGCCGTTCATCGGCCGGACCGGGGTGAAGCTGGTCATCGGCAAGGGCGGCATGGGCCCCGAGACCGTGGCGGGATGCCGGGAACACAAGGCGGTCCACGCGGTCTTCCCGGGCGGCTGCGCGGTACTGGCCGCCACCGAAGTGGAAGCGATCGAACGGGTGGAGTGGCTCGACCTGGGCATGCCCGAAGCGCTCTGGGTCTGCCGGGTCAAGCACTTCGGCCCGCTGATCATCTCCATCGACACCCAGGGCAACAACCTGTTCGAAACCAACAAGGCGACCTTCAACGCGCGCAAGACCGCGATCGTCGAGCGCATTTCGCAACAAGTGCGTTTCATCAAGTAAGGGGTCCCCCCATGTACCGGAAACGCCTCGTCACGATCGTCATCCCCCTGGCCCTGTGGGGCATCCTCCTGGCCCTGCCGGTGCCCCGGGGGCTCACCCCCCAGGCTTGGCATTATTTCGCCCTGTTCGCCGGGGTCATCGTCGGCTTGATCCTGGAGCCGGTGCCCGGCGCGGTCATCGGCATGCTCGGCGTGGCGGTGGCGGCCGGGGCGGGGCTGGCCGGAGCCAACGCCGGGGAATCGGTCAAGTGGGCCTTGTCGGGCTTCGCCAACAGCACGGTGTGGCTGATCTTCGCCGCCTTCATGTTCGGCCTGGGCTACGAAAAGACCGGCCTGGGCCGGCGCATCGCCCTGAACCTGGTCAAGCTGCTCGGCCGCAGGACCCTGGGCCTGGGCTACGCCGTGGCCCTGTCCGATCTCTGCCTGGGCCCCTTCATGCCCTCCAACACCGCCCGCAGCGGCGGCACCATCTATCCGATCATCAAGAACATCCCCGAGATCTTCGATTCCCGGCCCGGCCCGAGCTCGCGCAGGATGGGCGCCTACCTCATGTGGACCGGCCTGGCCACCACCGCCGTGACCAGTTCGCTGTTCCTCACCGCCAACGCGCCCAACCTGCTGGGCCTGGAACTGGTGACCAAGGCCATCAAGATCACCTTCACCTGGCGGGAATGGTTCATGGGCTTCCTGCCCATCGGCGTCCTGCTGTTCCTGGCGGTGCCGCTGCTCACCTACCTGATCTATCCGCCGGAGATCAAGGCCAGTGCCGGGGCCAACACCTGGGCCGGCGCCGAGCTGGAGAAGCTGGGCCGGGTCTCCCTCCGGGAGCTGGTCATGGGCGGGCTCGCCGTGGCCGCCCTGGCCCTGTGGATCTTCGGCGGCCAGCGCTTCGACGCCACGATTGTCGCCCTGGGCGTGGTGGTGGCCATGGTGCTCACCGGCGTGATCACCTGGAACGACCTGCTGGAGTACAAGCAGGCCTGGAACATGCTCGTCTGGTTCGGCACCCTGGTGGCCCTGGCCGACGGCCTGAAGAACCTGGGCTTCCTGAAATGGTTCGCCGGCCTCACTTCCGGGCTGCTCACCGGCCTGCCCATGCTCTGGACGGTGGTGCTGTTCGTGGCCATCTACTTCCTGGTGCACTACCTGTTCGCCAGCCTCACCGCCCACGCCACCGCCCTGCTGCCGGTCTTCCTGGTGGCGGCCGCGGCGGTGCCGGGCATGCCCCTGAAGCTCCTGGCCATGGGCCTGTGCTACACCTCGGGCATCAGCGCCATGCTCACCCCTTACGCCAGCGGCCCCAGCGCCATCTTCTACGGCAGCGGCTACATCGAGCGCAAGGATTTCTGGAGGCTGGGGCTGATCTTCGGGATCATCTTCCTGGGGGTGTTCCTGCTGCTGGGGATTCCCTACCTGCGGTGGTATCTGGGCTGAACCAAGAATGGCCTTTGAACCACCAGAAAGGGGACCTTCGCCTCCCGGCCGTCATTCCGGCATTGGACCCATCATGAAACCATGGATGGCCCCCCCGGCACCCCAGGCCAGCTGGAAGCTGTCCAGGTGGCTGCCGTCGGCCGCGTGAACATGGATCATCACGCTCTGCCCCTGGGCCACGCCCAGGAGCATGGTCGATCCCGCCGGCACCCGGATCCGGCCGGTCTCCCTGCCGGCAACCACGTCGAGGGCTTTGAGCTGGCCGGCTGGCGCGAAATAGACCGCGGCGGTGTTCGCCGGCTGAGACCGGTCGACCGTCATGAACAGATCAAAATTGTTGGGGTTTTCATATTGGCGCGCATGGTTGGAACCAAGCGCCTTGTCACCCTCCAGCAGGGGCCCCTGATCAGCCAGGGCTCGTCCCCGCCCCACGGGCAGGTCCAGCTCCTCCGGAAGGGCGGGGCCGGCCAGGGGCTGATGCATGGGTGAAACCGGAACTCCGTCGCAGGCGGTGGGTCCCAGATGAGGGGCGCCGGGCGGGTCGGCCATGAGCAGGGCCGGGCACAGGGCGATAAGCAAGGGACGGAAGATCATTGAACGCATCCAGGTTGCTCCAGAATGGCGGCGCAAGCCGCGGACGGAACCAGACCGTCAACCTTGGGTGCCGAGATTTTACTAAAGGTTCTATTTCAATAAAAATTTTATTGAATAAAAAGACCAGCCGGCGCCGATCCTTGAGCCGGATTCCGCCGTTGAACCTGGGCAGCTCGAAGGAACAGCCGGGCACCTCCCCTTTGCGCCCTGCCCAAGCAGGCCTGGAGTGGATGGGGCGACAAGGCCATGATGCACTATGGCCATGCGGTGCGCTTCCTGGGTCCAGACCTTCCGCCTGAGGTGGTTCGGGTGGTGGAAGATCCCGCTCCTGGGTTCGCTGCGGCCCCGGGTGGTGGAACTGGATGACCACCGCTGTGTGGTGCGCGTCGGACTGCGCCGCTGGACCCGGAACCACCTGGGATCCCTGTACTTCGGCACCCTGACCATGGGCGCGGACTGCGCCGGGGGCCTGCTGGCCGCCGAGTTCATCCGCCGCGGCGGCGTGCCGGTCTCCTTCCTCTTCAAATCATTTCACGCGGACTTCCTGACGCGTCCTTTGGGCCGGCGCGAAAGGATTCGAACCTTCTGCTCCCAAAAGGGAAGGGCTACGCCCCGCCGCCCGTTTCCACACGGTAGGTCAGGCTGGCCATGATGTAGTCCCGGTTCATGCGCGCGATGTTGTCCAGGGTGATGCCCTTGGGGCAGGCCGCTTCGCATTCGCCGTGGTTGGTGCAGGTACCGAAGCCTTCGGCGTCCATCTGCTGGACCATGGCCCGGGCCCGGGTGTAGCGCTCCGGCTGTCCCTGGGGCAGCAGGGCCAGATGGCTGACCTTGGCCGCCACGAACAGCATGGCGCTGGCGTTGGGACAGGCGGCGACGCAGGCGCCGCAGCCGATGCACTGGGCGGCGTCCATGGCCAGGTCGGCCTTCTGCTTGTTCACCGGGATGGCGTTGGCGTCGCAGGCGCTGCCGGTGGGGATGCTGATGAAGCCGCCCCTGGCGATGATCCGGTCGAAGGCGGAGCGGTCCACCATCAGGTCCTTGATCACCGGGAAGGCGTTGGCGCGCACCGGCTCGATGGTGATATCGTCGCCGTCGTTGAAGCTGCGCATGTGCAGCTGGCAGGTGGTGGTGCGCTCCTTGGGGCCGTGCGGCCGGCCGTTGATGACCAGGTTGCAGGCGCCGCAGATGCCTTCCCGGCAGTCATGGTCGATGACGATGGGTTCCTCGCCCTTGTGGATGAGCCCCTCGTTCACGACGTCCAGCATTTCCAGGAAGGACATTTCGGTGGAGACACCGTTGGCTTCCAGGTCCTGGAAGCGGCCGGGGTCCGCCTGGTTCTTCTGGCGCCATACATGCAGCTTGACGTTGATGTGCTTTTCCATGTCCAGGTTCCTTACTTGTAGCTGCGGGTCGCGAGGTGGACGTTCTCGAACTTGAGTTCTTCCTTGTGCCGGATGGGCGTCTTGCCGTCCCCGGTGTACTCCCAGGCCGCGACGTGGCAGAAGTTCTCGTCGTCGCGCAGGGCCTCGCCGTCGGGGGTCTGCCACTCCTCGCGGAAGTGGCCGCCGCAGGATTCGCGGCGCTCCAGGGCGTCCAGGCACATCAGCTCGCCCAGTTCGATGAAGTCGGCCACGCGCCCGGCCAGTTCCAGCGACTGGTTGACGTCGGCGCCGCTGCCGGGCACCTTGACGTTCTCCCAGAAGCGCTGCTTGAGGGCGGGGATCTCCTGGAGGGCCTTCTGCAGGCTGGCCTCGGTACGGCCCATGCCGCAGTGCTCCCACATGATCTTGCCCAGGGCGCGGTGCAGCTCGGTGGGCGTTTCCTTGCCGCCCACCGCCAGGATGCGGTTGTTGCGCGACCGGGCGGCCTCCTCGGCGGCCTTGGCCTCGGGGTGGTCGGTGGTGATGCGGGTGCCGGGTTTGATGCCGGCCAGGTAGCCGCCGATGGTGGCGGGCAGCACGAAGTAGCCGTCGGCCAGGCCCTGCATGAGGGCCGAGGCCCCCAGGCGGTTGGCGCCGTGGTCGGAGAAGTTCGCTTCGCCCATGCAGAACAGGCCGGGGATGGTGGTCATGAGGTTGTAGTCCACCCAGAGCCCGCCCATGGTGTAGTGGCTGGCCGGATAGATGCGCATGGGCACCTTGTAGGGATCCTCGCCGGTGATGCGCTCATACATCTCGAACAGGTTGCCGTACTTCTCCTGGATCTTGGGGAGCCCCAGGCGCTTGGTGGCTTCGGTGAAGTCCAGGTAGACGCCCAGGCCGGTCTCGCCCACGCCGCGGCCTTCGTCACAGACCTGCTTGGCGGCGCGGCTGGCGATGTCCCGGGGGGCGAGGTTGCCGTACGAGGGATACTTGCGTTCCAGGTAGTAGTCGCGCTCGCTTTCCGGGATGTCCGAGGGGGTGCGCTTGTCGCCCTTTTTCAAGGGCACCCAGATGCGCCCGTCGTTGCGCAGGCTTTCCGACATGAGGGTGAGCTTGGACTGGTGGTCGCCGGTGACCGGGATGCAGGTGGGGTGGATCTGCGTGTAGCAGGGGTTGGCGAAGGCCGCGCCCTTCTGGTAGGCGCGCCAGATGGCCGTGGTGTTGCAGCCCTTGGCGTAGGTGGCCAGGTAGAAGACGTTGCCGTAGCCGCCGGTGCCGAGCACCACGGCGTCGGCCACGTGGGATTCGATCTGGCCGGTGATCATGTCGCGGGTGACGATGCCCTTGGCGACGCCGTCGACCACGATCACTTCCTGCATCTCATGGCGGGTGTACATCTTCACCGCGCCCAGGCCGATCTGCCGTTCCAGGGCCTGGTAGGCGCCCAGCAGCAGCTGCTGCCCCGTCTGCCCGCGGGCGTAGAAGGTCCGGCTCACCTGGGCGCCGCCGAAGCTGCGGTTGTCCAGCAGCCCGCCGTATTCCCGGGCGAAGGGGACGCCCTGGCCGACGCACTGGTCGATGATGTTCACCGACACCTGGGCCAGCCGGTAGACGTTGGCCTCGCGGGCCCGGAAGTCGCCGCCCTTGACCGTGTCGTAGAACAGCCGGAAGGTGCTGTCGCCGTCGTTGTGGTAGTTCTTGGAGGCGTTGATGCCGCCCTGGGCGGCGATGGAGTGGGCGCGCCGCGGGCTGTCCTGGTAGCAGAAGCAGTGGACGTCGTAGCCCAGTTCGGCCAGGGAGGCGGCCGCGGCCGCACCGGCCAGGCCGGACCCGACGATGATGATCTTGTACTTGCGCTTGTTGGTGGGGTTCACCAGCTTCAGGTCGAAGCGGTGATTGTCCCACTGGTCAGCGATGGGGCCGGTCGGGCAGTTCGATTTCAGTTCCATGGTCGTGGCCTTCTACAGGTGGATGATGCCAGTGAGGATGGCGATGGGGAACGAAATGTTGACGCCCGCCACGAGGATGGCCATGACGTAGGCGAAGCGCCGGCGCAGCTTGTCGTAGCGCGGGTGGGCCCAGCCCAGGGTCTGGGTGAGGCTCCATACGCCGTGCCACATGTGGAAGCCGAGGCAGAGCTGGGCAATGATGTAGAACAGGGCGACCCAGCCGACCTGCAGGCCCGAAACCAGGTTCTCGAAGGCCTTGCCGTGCACGAACTCGCCGCCCGGATGGATGCTGCCGGTGGTGAGGTGGAGGATGTGGAAGACGATGAAGATGCCCAGGATCGAGCCGGTATAGCGCATCGTGCGGGAAGCCCAGGTGGCGGCCTGGGCCTGCTTGGCGCGGTAGCCGACCTGTCGCGCGGCGTGGTTGGCCAGGGTGGTGGTCAGCGCGGCCCAGGCGTGCAGGCCCACCGAGACCAGCATCACCAGCCGGAAGACCCAGATCCCCTTGCCGTGGATCATGCCCTGGAGGAACTCGGCGTAGTGGTTGAAGGGCGTGGCGCCCATGTAGGACTGCATGTTGCCGAGCATGTGCACGGTGACGAAGCCGAACAGGATGATGCCGGTTACGGCCATCACCACTTTCTTGCCCACCGAGGAGTCCAGGAAGCCGGGGCAGGCTGTGGCGGTTTGGGCCAGGCTGATTTCAACTGCAGGCATTGGCGCTCCTTTCTTGCACACGGAAGGTCGATGAACATCCGGACAATGCGTCGATCATTTCAGGGTTCCCAGGAATCTTGGTTTGGCTTTGCATTATGATGACCACCATGGGTTGAAACTGTAAAGTATTTCAGACTTGAAACTCTGAAAAATTTCATCCGGATGCCGTTGCCTGTGGCCCTGCAGGCAAAAACGCAGCGCCGCCCGGCGGGCGGCGCTGCGTTCTGGGAAATACCGGCGGAAACTACTTGGTCTCGGCCTTGATGGCGGCCTGCAGCTCCTCTTCGCTGACCAGACCGGGGGTCTCCTGCTTGCTCTTGTAGACCGCCCAGGCGATGGCGCCGGCGCAAACCAGGATGGCGATGACGCCGATGCCCTTGTTGCTGTCGTGGCCTTCAACGGGGAACAGGGTCCACTTCATGATGATGCCCAGGGTGAGCAGGCTCACCATGTTCATCACCTTGATGAGCGGGTTGATGGCCGGACCGGCGGTGTCCTTCAGGGGGTCGCCGACGGTGTCGCCGGTGACGGAAGCCTTGTGGGCTTCACTGCCCTTGCCGCCATAAAGGCCGTCTTCGATCATCTTCTTGCAGTTGTCCCAGGCGCCGCCGGCGTTCGCCATGAACACGGCGAGCAGCTGGCCTACCAGGATCATGCCGGCCAGGAAGCCGCCCAGGGCGTAGGGGCCAAGCATGAAGCCCACCAGCAGGGGCGAGGCGATGGCGAGCAGGCCAGGGCCGACCAGTTCCTTCTGGGCGGTGTTGGTGCAGATATCAACCACACGGCCGTAATCGGGCTTCTTGGTGCCGGCCCAGATTTCCGCGTCCTTGAACTGCACGCGGCACTCCTGGACGATGTAGTAGGCGGCGCGGCCCACGGCGCGGATCAGCTCGCTGCTGAACAGGAAGGGCACGGCCCCGCCGAGCAGGAAGCCGATGAACACCTTGGGATCGGCCGGGGTGAGACGGCCGGCTTCGGCCAGGTACTGGGCGATCTTCATCTTGCTGACCTGGTCCTCACCGCCCACCGCGATGACCGCGATGAAGCTGGAGAACAGGGATACGGCGGCGATGACGGCGGAACCGATGGCGATGCCCTTGGTCTCGGCCTTGGTGGTGTTGCCCACGGCGTCGAGGTCCGCGAGGATCTGCCGGGCCCGCTTGTAGCTGCCGGGCTTTTCCTTGTCCATCTCTTCCTTGTCGTAGCCCATTTCGCCGATGCCGTTGGCATTGTCAGCGACGGGGCCGAACACGTCCATGGAGATGGTGTTGCCGGTGAGGGTCAGCATGCCGATGCCGGTCATGGCCACGCCGTAGGCGATGAACATGGGCGGGGTGCCGGCATAGGTCAGCACGGACAGGAAGATGGCGATGGCGATCACGCACAGCATGGCGACGGTGCTCTCATAACCAAGGGCGAAGCCCTCGATGATGTTGGTGGCGTGGCCGGTGGTGCAGGCCTTGGTCAGCGCCTTGACCGGAGCGTGGCTGGTGTGGGTGTAGTAGCTGGTGACCTTGTTAAGGGCGACGGCGAGGAACACGCCGATCAGGCAGGTGATGGCCGGGCGCAGGTCAAGGCCCTGGATGCCGAAGTTGGCCCACCAGCCGAGCTGGCTGGGCAGGGTGCCCCAGTACTTGAGGAGCTCTTCCGGGGTGGCGCCCTTGAGCAGGTTCACCGCCGGGTCGAAGCGCAGGTAGAACCAGCCGAGGATGAAGAAGCCGGCGACGCTGATGCAGGAGCCGATCCAGAAGCCGCGGTGGACGCTCTTCAGGGCGGTGTCGGAGGTGTCGTCGTGGCCGGCCTTGACGGTGTAGGTGCTGATGATGGAACCGAGCACGCCGATGCCGCGCACCAGCAGGGGGAAGATGACGCCCTTGTGGCCGAAGGTGGCCATGCCCAGGATCATGGCGGCCACGATGGTCACTTCGTAGCTTTCGAAGATGTCGGCGGCCATGCCGGCGCAGTCGCCCACGTTGTCGCCGACGTTGTCGGCGATGGTGGCGGCGTTGCGCGGATCGTCTTCGGGGATGTCCTTTTCGATCTTGCCGACCAGGTCGGCGCCCACATCAGCGGCCTTGGTGTAGATGCCGCCGCCGACGCGCATGAACAGCGCGATCAGCGTGCCGCCGAAGCCGAAGCCGAGCAGGGCCTCGTAGGCGTTGACGCCGTAGGTGAGGAAGATCAGCGTGCCGCCCAGGAGGCCGAGGCCGTCCGTGAGCATGCCGGTGACGGTGCCGGTGCGGTAGCCCAGCTGCATGGCGTCGCCATAGCTGTGCCGCGCCGCGGCGGCCACGCGCAGGTTGCCCAGGGTGGCCAGGCGCATCCCGACGAAGCCCACCAGGAAGCTGAAGCAGGCGCCGATCAGGAAGGAGAACGCGCGGCCCCAGCGGAAGGCTTCCTCGTTGCCGGTGAAGGTGACGGCCAGCAGCACGGTGATGATGATGATCAGGGGGCCGATCTTCTTGAACTGGGCCGACAGGTAGGCGTTGGCGCCTTCACGGATGGCGGCGCCGATCTCCTGCATCTTCTTGGTGCCCTCGTCGGCCGCGATGACCTGCTTCATCAGCATGAAGGCATACAGCAGGCCGGCGACGGCGACGGCCAGGACGGCGATCAGGCAGACCTTCTCCAGCATGATGAAATCGCTGCCCTCACGGAACGGCGAAAAATATTTAAACCCGCCCTCGGCGCCCTGTGCCTGCGCCCAGCCGGAGCCCATGGAGCACATCATCACCATTAAAAGCAGATAAAGCTTGCGTTTTAATGGTACCCGTTTAAGCTTATCGATCCATCCATTCTTCATGGACACTCCCCCTACGAAAAAGGTTGAAATGACATAACAGCCCATGGGAAACAGGGCCATACCCGGACGCGTAATGCCAAGGAAAAGAAAATTCAGGCTTTTCCACTCCAGACTAACAGCGTGCTAGGTAAAGTCAACATTCGATGCTGGCGTGGCCGCTGGGATTGGTTGTGTCTTGGAATTAAGAGTCATAGGTCTGAAAGGTCATCATGTCCCGTCCCTGCCCCTGCTCCTCCAAGCTCGCGTTTGATCGCTGCTGCGAACCGTACCTGTCCGGAAATAAGTTTCCGGAAACAGCGGAAAAGCTGATGAGAAGCCGATTTACCGCCTACTCCATGGCCCGGGCCGACTACCTGGCCGCCACCACCGCCGCGGTGGAACGGGAAAAGCTGGATGTGGCCGAGCTGGAGCGCTACTGCCGGGCCGTGAAGTGCGTTTCGCTCAAGGTGCTCGGCACCCAGGCCGGCGGCCCGGGCGACGACACCGGCGAGGTGACCTTCCACGCCAAGCTGCTGATCAACGGCAAGCGCATGCTGCACTGGGAGCGCAGCCGGTTCGTGCGGGAAGAGGGCCACTGGACCTACCTCGACGGCGAGACCAACTAGAGGCGGGGGGACCGCCCGCACCCCCACTTCAGCCGTGTCCCGAGTAGGCGTGCGTCAGTTGCTGCGTCGAGTTGGCGAGCATGAGGCGACCAGAATTCTGGTTGGCGCGCCTCATGCTCGCCAACTCGCCACAGCGGTGATGCCACGCCCAAATATCACAGGTCGGCCTCGGCCAAGCCCAGGTCTGGTCGGACCAAAGCGTGTCCAGGCTCCATCCCGCCCTGGTGGCTGCCTATGCCCTGCTCAAGCTGGCCGCGATAAAGGCCTTCGGGCCGATCTGGCAGCCCCAATCCACGCGCCCCCCCCAGATGGAACCCTCCATCCCCGGGAAACTTACGCCGCGGCCTGATTTCTCCGAGATGTTCTGGGCGGAGCCGTGCCCGGAAACATCCGGCCCGCAAGCCGCCTGGTGCGCCGCCTTACAAGTGGGGCGCCCCATGGACAACGCCCAGCATGGGCGATTGCGGGGACGGCAAACCGCGCCGTGACTCGTTCCGCCTGCGGAACAAGTC